>Ga0098049_1000014_pt1 | contig 71307 bp, 103 predicted proteins | sample 13BtaG_FD_92582 | JGI IMG/M metagenome (GOLD analysis project Ga0098049, IMG submission 92582) | Marine viral communities from the Subarctic Pacific Ocean - 13B_ETSP_OMZ_AT15268_CsCl metaG | ecosystem: Environmental > Aquatic > Marine > Oceanic | place: Subarctic Pacific Ocean | collected...
AGTTTATGCATGTGACCACAATTTTGTAGAACATGGTGATACAGTAAAAGTAGAAGAATGTGTACCATATGAAGATACAGATATTGAAACTGGTGAAGAAATGTTAAATTATGAAGATCCAGACTGGACTTCAGATGAATATAGATGGAAAAAGGAAATATAATATGAAAACATTCACATTTGAAAATCATTTAGGTGACACGTTTGTAGCTAAAGCAGAAAACGGTCTTGATATAATGGAAGATGCAAACCGTAAAATTTTGTGGCCAAACTGGAAAGACGGAATGTGGCAACAAGTAAGTGATACAAAGTTTGTTTGGGTGTTGGGTAACTTTTTTGACTAAAAAGGTTGACAAGCAAGAAGTCTTACTGTATACTGTAAGTATAGTTAATAAAAAACAAGGAGAAATAAATGCTAGACTATGATGTAAATGAAATTAAATCAATACTTGCTAAAGCTAAAACTGCGGCGGCAAATGCTTCTCAAGAATACTTTACTGAAAAGATGAATAGTGAAGATAATTATCCATGTGGATTTGCTTGGGTTAACATTTATGGTATTAAAGGTAATACTAAATTAGGTAGGGCTATGAAAGCCGCTGGTATTGAAAAAGACTATAGCGGTGCTTATAAAATTTGGAATCCAGGTGAGATGTTTGTTCAAAACGTTGATATCAAAGAAGCAGGTGCAGAAGCGGCGGCAGATGTATTTGAATCTTTTGGATTTAAAGCCTATGCTAATTCAAGGTTAGACTAATGGAAAAAATGGACGAAGCTACAATTAAGTTGTACGAACGCAGAATAGATGCTTGCGTTCGTACTGCTAAACAAGCTGAAAAAGGCAGTTGGGCAGAAAAATTTTGGATGCAAACTGCAAACACAATTCTTAAAAAACTACGTAGGAATTCTTTATGAAAAATATTGTAACACTAAAAACTCTTTATAAAAGAGATACAACAGGCAAAGTCCGTATGTGGCAAGTTGAATACGGTGAATCAGATAACTTAGCTGGTACACGTACTATTAGTGGATTAGTTGACGGACAAAAAGTTACTAGCGAATGGAATATGAGTTCTCCAAAGAACGTTGGTAAAGTAAATGAAACAACAAGTTTAAGTCAAGCAATGGCAGAAGCCCAAGCATTATGGGTAAAACGTTCGGATAAAGAGTATTTTGAAAATGTAGACAGCATTGACTCTTACGAAAAATTCAAGCCAATGCTTGCACACGATTATACTAAACGACCACAAGACTCGGGTTGGAGTCAACCTAAGCTAGATGGTATTCGTTGTGTAGTTGATAAAAATGGCATGTGGACACGTGCTGGTAAACCTATCACAAGTTGCCCACATATTTGGGAATCACTTAAAGGTTATATGGAACAAAATCCACACTTTGTACTTGATGGTGAACTTTACAATCACGAATTGAAAGCAGACTTTAATAAAATTACAAGTTTGGTTCGTAAGTTAAAAAGCACACCTGCTGATATTGAAGAAGCAAAAAGTCTTGTACAATATCATGTGTATGATATGTTTGACAATGTAGTACCTGATATGAAGTTTACAAATCGTATAAAACAAGCATATTGGGCTAACAATGAATATGTTAAAATTGTACCTACTGAGTATTGTGAGAACCAAGCACAATTAGATGAGATGTATAGTGGTTATATGCAAGCTGGGTATGAAGGTCAAATGGTACGTAATGATGCAAGTTACGATCATAAACGTAGTAAGAATCTTTTAAAACGTAAAGAATTTAAAACAGAAGAATTTACAGTAATTCAAATGCTTGAAGGACAAGGAAACTGGTCTGGGCATGCAAAACGTTTTATTTTACGTGACAAAGAAGGTAAAGAATTTGGTAGTGGCATTAGAGGACAACAAGCAGAATTAGCAAAATTGTGGGAATCTCAAAACGCACCAAATTGGGCTACATGTAGATACTTTGAATTAACACCCGATGGGGTTCCACGTTTTCCTGTTATTGTGGATTATGGACATGGAAAACGAGAAGATTAATAAAAAAAAATTAAAAAAAATTAAAAGCCCTTGTTTTATAAGGGTTTTTTAATGCATTATTTGGTTGACATTAGCACCAAGATGTCTTATTATATATGTATAGTTAGAAACAAAGGAGTTAAAAAATGCAAACACAAATAGAAACATTAAAAGCTAAGATTAAAGCAGACTACATTAATTGGACTACTAGGGGTGGTACAAAAGAATTGTCAGGTTACTTTAAAGAAACTGTTGATAATTTTGATAATAGTATTACTGTTAAAGCCGGTAAGAAATATACAAAAATCATTAGAGATAATGGTGTTTGGGGTTTTATTGTTAATGACGATTTTGTAACGTCAAATGGTAAAACATTTAAAAAAGGTGATATTCTTAAAGCGGCAGGTTGGCAAGCACCAGCACTAAACAGTGCAAGGGGTAACATTTTTGATAGTGACTACTCTATTGCTTGGACTGGTCCTCATTATTTGAAATAGGAAACAAAATGGACATCATTCAAAAAGCAAAACTTTTCGCAACTGTGGCTCACGCCGCAGTTGGTCAGAAGAGAAAATATAGTGGAGACGATTACATCGTACATCCAATCAGAGTTGCTAAACTTGTTAAAGAGAATGGCGGAACTGATGAAATGATTGCGGCGGCATTGCTACATGATGTTATTGAAGATACTCATGTATCACCGGCAATGATTGCTGAAGAATTTGGTTGGGTAGTATTCAAGTATGTTCTTGAACTAACTGATACAAGTAAACCAGAAGATGGAAATCGTGCAGTACGTAAAGGTATCGATGCTCAAAGACTTGGACTAGCAAGTAAAGAAGCACAGATCATTAAGTTAGCTGATCTAATTGATAACAGTGCTGACATAGAAGCAAATGATCCTAAGTTTGCCGTAGTTTTCTTAAAAGAAAAGGCAAATCTTTTGGATATAATGACTAAAGTACATACTCACCCGTTGCATACAATTGCAGTAGGAGTAGTACATCAAATGGAAGGATAAATATGTTTATGGATATAGAACTAACTTTAATAATATGTGGTTTTGTAATCGCTTGTGCATATTTTAATTACAAGAGCGGTTATAAAGAAGGTGTGTTAAATGGCATGGAGAATACCTTAAAACTTCTTGAAGCTGGTGGATATATCAAAGTAATTGAAGATCAATCTACAGGTATGCAAGAAATACAAAAGGTGCCTGATGTCAAGTCAAACACATAAACTTTTTACATACGACGAATTAAAAAATTATCAGCAGGATGGCAAATGGCCACTTGCTGATTCTACATTGTTATCTACAAAATATGCAGATAGATGGCAAATGGCAGAAAAGTTGTCTAATACAGTTGACGTAGAATTCTTTAAAAAGTATAATAACGATTATAATATAAAAGAATGGAACGAAGAATCTATTCCAAATAAAAGTTATTCGTATTTGTATTCAGGTGATGTGTTTAGTATGGATCAAGATATAATGAGTGGTCCTACTGCATGGGAATTACCCAACGAAGCTGGCAAACAAGATGAGACTGTAAATAGAACAAAGATTTACTTTTTTAATTGGACAGCAGACAACCTAGAAAAAGATGTTAAATACAATGCACCAGAAGAGTTTAAATATTTTGTAGAAATGCAAAAAGATTTTCAACCAGTACTAGAGCATTATTTGTATCAAAATTATGCAGATCAAATGCAATTATGGGAAGATTTAATTCTTTACAAACTTATGATAATCAAGTATAATACTCCTAGTGCTACAGAAAAAAATCGTACAGAACATAGAAAACATAATTCTATACGATTTGGAGATGATCACTGTGATGAGACATTGGGTGGATTACACTTAGGTGAAAACTACTCAGAGTTTTGGGCAAAGAATACTAAAACAAATGAAAGAAATATGATTACTGAATTAGCTGATAATAAGATGTTATGGATGCATGGAGAACATGCAGAGCAAAGTGGGTGGATTCCAACCTACCATGGAATGCAACATAACCCAAAAAATGAGCTAGGTGACAGATACAGTATAATCATGGATTTACAAGTAAGATATAAACAATAGGAGATAATATGTTAATACCAACAGTAATCGAGCAAACCGGTCGCGGCGAACGTGCATACGATATTTACAGTCGTTTGCTTAAAGATCGAATTGTAATGCTTAACGGAGAAGTTAACGACCATAGTGCAAATCTAGTAGTTGCACAAATGCTATTTTTAGAATCGCAAAATAATGCAGAAGATATTAACTTTTATATTAATAGTCCAGGTGGTGCAGTAACCGCAGGACTTGGAATTTATGATACGATGCAGTTTATTAAATCTCCAGTAAGTACAATTGTAATGGGCCAAGCATGTAGTATGGGTAGTTTCCTTGCTATGGCAGGAGAGCCTGGTAAACGTTTTGTATTACCAAATAGTAGAACAATGATCCATCAACCAAGTGGTGGTGCAGGTGGACAAGCAACTGATATGGAAATTCAAGTAAAAGAAATTATGAAGATGAAAGAAAATCTTACTAAAATTTACGAAAAACATAACAGTGCAGGTAAAACTTACGACCAGTTAAAAGAAGCTATGGAACGTGATAACTTTATGTCGGCAGAAGAAGCAGTATCTTTTGGTCTTGCAGACAAAGTAGTTGTGCGTAAATCATAGGCACATAGTATATAATTTGTTTCTTAAATAGCTAAATACTAATATGAAAATACATGATATATTAGAACAAGAACAGATATTAGAAGGTCCAAATGATCCTCATATATTTAAAGCAGTATTTCTTGCAGGCGGACCTGGTTCTGGAAAGAGTTATGTCGCAGGCAAGTTGCTTAGTGGCTCAGGTTTAAAGCCAATTAATAGTGATGATGTTTACGAATATCTTGCTCGAAAAAATAATGTAGATTTAGGAAACCCAGACGCAGTAGCAAGTGATCAAGGACAAGAAATCCGTAACCGTGCAAAAGAAATTACTAAAACAAGAGAAGACTTATATTTAGATGGTCGTATTGGATTAGTTATTGATGGAACAGGTAAAGATATTATGAAAGTGTCACAAGCTAAAGATAGACTGAACTCAATAGGATATGATACTATGATGTTGTTTGTTAACACTAGTGAAGATATAGCACAAGAACGTAATCAACAACGTCAAAGAAAATTACCTACTGACATGGTAAAAATGATGTGGAATAAAGTTCAGCAAAATATTATGAAGTTTCAACAAGTATTTGGAGCCGCTCGTTTTCATGTAATTGACAACAGTGGAGGACTGGAAGATCCAGATCGTAAAGAAAATTTTGACAAAGTATACAAAGAAGTAGCTAGATTTCTTAGTGAGCCACCGTCAAAAAGACAAGCAAAACAATGGCTTGCTAACTATAGCAAAACATAGTATATTAACAAACAGATATATTACTAAATATATTACAGTTCAAATGTAACTGTTTAAATTATGTGAAAGACTTATATGTATACATACAACGCAAAATTAATTAGAGTTATAAACGGTGATACTTTGGATTTAGAAATAGATTTAGGGTTTGATCTAAATATCAAACAACGTCTAAAGCTATATGGAGTAGATACTCCTGATAGCAGATCTAGTGACATAACAGTCAAACAAAAAGGATTAGACGCTAAACAACGACTAATAGAACTATTACCTAAACAGTTTGAAGTTACTACTATCCTTAACAAACGAGGAAAGTACGGTCGTATTCTTGGAACAATCAAGATCCGAGATGAAAAAAATAATGAAATTAATATAAATGAATTATTGGTTAACGAAGGACACGCGATTCGTTACAATATAGGGAAATAATATGAGGTATTTTGGTTATTGGACAATTCTAGTAGCATTATCTATCAGTGCAGTAGCGGCCTACTACAGTATTGTTGGTCTTGTTGCTATTTTTGCCAGTGCAATGATACCTATTATTATCATGGGTTCCGTACTAGAAATTGGTAAACTTACGTCAGCAGTGTGGTTACATTTACATTGGCGACAGGCACCCATTCTTATTAAGACATATCTCTCAGTGGCAGTATTGTTACTCATGTTTATTACAAGTATGGGTATCTTTGGATTTCTTTCGAAAGCACATATTGAACAAACAAGCCTTGCCACTGAGAATATTGCTCTTATAGAACGTATAGATGAAGATATAACTAGAACAAAACTTATTATACAAAAAGCTGATGATAAAATTATTAAACTTGAAACTTTAGATACATCTAAAGATGAAGAAATACAACAAAAAATAATACAAGAAACCGAAAGAGTTAATAATGCATATGCAGGTGTACAACCTTCTATAGATGAACAAAATGAAATAATTAATGCATATAATCAAGATCAGAAAGATAAAGAAGAACCATTTGTAAGACAAATTGAAGATATAGATAACCAGTTAAAATTAATTGAGCAGTATATTGCAGACAATGAAATTAAAAAACTACAAGGTATGATTGGTGCTTCACAAGATGGAAGTTATGGTTCTAGAACTGCAAAAGCAGTTAAAGAGTTTAGAGAGACTAAAAATAAAGAAAGACAAATAGCAGTCTTTCAATTAAATAAAATTAGAGATCAAAAAGATGAACAAGTTATCAAAGATGCTAGAGAAGAAATTAAAAGATTACGAGGATTAGCAGAACAACAAATTGCTGACTCTAATGAATTAATTACTAGATTAAGAGCACAACTTGGACAAGGACAGCAAGTAGATAGTACAGAACAAATACTAGTACAACGTGGAATTGTTACAGATGCATCTACAAACTTAGATAGTTTATATGAAGAAAAATTTAAACTAGAAGGTGAAAGTAGAGCATTAGAAGCAGAAGTTGGTCCTGTAAAATATATTGCTGAATTAATTTATGGTAGCGATCCTACACGAAGCATGTTAGAAGATGCCGTTAGGTTTGTTATATTGATACTTGTTTTAGTGTTTGACCCACTAGCTGTCGTACTTGTTATATCAGGTATAACGTTAGTAGAAAGGTTTCCCAGGCCTAGCAAGACAGAAATAAATACAATATATGAAAAAAAAGATGAATTGGGAAACACTAAAGACGAACCCATCGTTGAAGAAAATGATTCTAGTGATAAAGAAAACCAAGAGACTATCTCCGAGCCTGTTGTACAAGATGAAGTTCCTGAAGAAATTCACGTAGACGAGCAAGGAAAAGAATACACAATTGATACCTCTACTGGATTAAGAAAATATCTACTAGAACCACAACAATACGAATTAAATGAAACATCAAGAAAAACTATTAAAAAAGAAAAAAAAGAATTAGTAAATAAAATAGTAGCAGAAATGCGTAGTACAGGTAGTTGGCCAGGAGCTGGTTATTTAGAAAATGAAGGTGTTATTAAAAAGAAGATCGAAGACATTTTTGCAGATGATGCATCATTAGAATTAAAAGAATTAATATCAAGAGCTGATTCCTCAGTTCTAAACGAAGTTTACAAAGAAATTATAAAAGATACTAAAGCATGACAATTGACAACGATAGTTACACAGTAACAGCCCCAGATTTAATGTTAACCGAACATGGAATTGGAATATTCATTTCTAGTACCAATGAAATATTGATTACAGAAATAAAAGAATTATTTGAAAAATATATTGCCACAAGTGTAGTATTTTTTGTTCAGAATAAAAAAACTACTTCATCTACTTTACCGTGGGTATGGAATGTAACAAAAACATCAGACTTTATGATTGTTGATGTAGATACATGTGCATGGGAAGATATAATGGCAGCACTTTTAAAATCAAAAGAAACTGAAAATACAGTTCTATTTTATAGTGATAAGTACAAGAGAAGAGAAACTGTAAAATTAATAAATGCTACAGGAACTAACTTAGTTGTACGGTCAGTACAAGATATAAATAATTTTGTAAGGTTACAAATGAATCCAGAGTTTTTCGATGAAATCTAATTTACCACATTGTAATTTCTGTGGTAAAGATACATCTCAGATAAGCAAACTATTAGCAGGTGAAAACAACATACACATATGTAATACATGTGTAGAGTTTTGTTATGGCATAGTAAAAAATGACAAAATTAAAGTTGCAGACGCATTACAAAAATCTAAAAAAACAGTAGTGCCAACACCACGTGCAATACATAAATTTTTAAACGAACATGTTATTAGTCAAGATCATGCAAAGAAAACTTTAAGTGTAGCAGTATATAATCATTATAAAAGAATTACATCTAAAACAAAAACTAAACTACAAAAGAGTAACGTATTGATTGCAGGGCCAACTGGTACAGGTAAAACATTAATGGCACAAACACTTGCTAAATTGTTGAATGTTCCAATGGTAGTAACTGATGCAACCACTATAACAGAAAGTGGATATGCTGGTGATGACTCAGAGGTTTTAATACATAAACTATTTCAAGCCGCTGATTACGATATAGAAAAAACTCAGCAAGGTATTATATATGTTGACGAGATAGATAAGAAAGCTAAACGTAATGACTATGTTAGTTTGAGTAGAGACGTTTCTGGAGAAGGTGTACAACAGAGCCTTTTAAAGCTCATGGAAGGTACAGTAGTAACGGTTCCGAACAAACCGCAACATAACCCGGAGAAAGTGGATATTGACACCAGTGAGATACTATTTGTAGTAGGTGGTGCCTTTGTTGGTCTACAAGATGTTGTGGTAAATCGCCTTGGTAAGTCGAAGATAGGATTTAACGACGGTTTAGACGCCTTTATAGATAATTGGGAAACACATTTACAAACACGTGATTTAGTAAAATATGGGCTTATACCTGAATTTGTGGGTAGATTACCGTCTGTAAACGTGCTAAACCCCCTAAATAAGCAAGATCTTGTAAAAATACTAACTGAACCCACAGATAGTATAATAGAGCAAATAAAAGAGCTTTTTGAGCTTGACAAAATAAAAATAGAGTTTACAATAAAAGCATTAGAAGAAGTAGCAGATATAGCTATAAAAGAAGAGATAGGAGCAAGAGGGTTACGTAAGATACTTGATTCATCTTTACTTGAAATACAATATAAGCTACCAGAATTATATGACCAAGGGGTAAGAAAAATTATTATTAATGAACAAGTTATTTCTAGAAACGCACAGCCACAATTTATTAAAGGTGAGAATGCAGAATAGAAATTTTAAAAAAAGAGACGATAGACCTTTTGTTATTGCTAATGAAAAGATACGTCATAAAGAAATTAGAGTATCTAAAGAAGACGGTGAAAGCCAGATCATGTTTACTGTAGATGCTTTAAGAGAAGCACAAGGCTTGGATTTAGATCTAATTCTAATAGCGGATAAAGCAAATCCGCCTGTATGTAGAATTATGGATCTTAACAAGCATTTGTATTCTTTAAAACAAAAAGCAAAGCTGGCTAAGAAAAAGCAACGTGAAAGCGTTGTTGAGACCAAAGAAATACGTATGGGACTAAATATTGATACACACGATTTAGAAACCAAAGCTAAACAAGCTCGTAAGTTTTTGGATAAACACAATAAACTAATGGTTACAGTTATATTGCGAGGTAGAGAACGTGGCAAACAAGATATGGCAAAAGAGTTGCTAAATACGTTTGCTTATTTGTTAGGAGTAAAGTACGAACAAATAAGTTCACAAAATAATAGAGTAACCGGGAAAATATAAAAACATTATGGGAAATAATCATAGAGACAGAAAAGGCGGCAACGGTTTAACCGTAGAAGTGCGTAATAATAACGTTGAACAAGCAATTAGAAAACTTAAAAAAATGATTGCTAAAGATGGAATTATGCAAGAAGTCCGTGAGCGTAGACACTTTGTAAGTAATACAGAAAAACGACTTAAAGCAGAAGCAGCAGGCCGTGCTAGACATCGTAGACGTATTGCTAAAGATAAGTTTACTAACAACTAATTTACAGAATTTGTCCACATAATGTGGATAAATAATAATGTATACAACAGGACTGATTCCTACCGTATACATGGAATGCCGAAAGGGTTCCAAAAATCTTGCTTAACAAAGGAGAACAATTATGACAAGACTAACAACACTAAACCTTCCAGACTTTTATAAAGCTACTATTGGCTTCGATAGAATGTTTGATGATATGCAGAATGCATTTACAACAAACGCAACAGGCGGTTATCCACCTTACAATATTGTAAAGGAAAGCGATACTAGCTACACTATCAGCCTAGCAGTTGCAGGGTTTGATAAGGAAGAACTAACAATAGAACAAGACGGTAACACATTATCAATTTCAGCAGAAAAGAAAGAAGCTGATGATAAAGTTGAATACTTGCATAAAGGCATTGGAACTAGAAGCTTTAATAGAGAATTTAGTTTAGCTGATTATGTAGAAGTAACATCGTCTAAATTAGATAATGGTATTCTAATCGTTACATTGGAACAAAATATTCCAGACGAAAAGAAACCAAGAACAATTAACATTGATTAATAGGTAAAATAAATGGCTCAAGTATCACAAGAAGAAGTTGCAGAAATCACTAAATTAAGTTCACCACCAAAGTTTAATGTGATTATACTTAATGACGAAAGCACTCCTCAAGACTTTGTAGTTAATATTTTACAAGTTATTTTTAACAAAACTATTGACGATGCACAGTCTGTGATGCTTGAAGTCCATGAAAAGGGCAGAGGAATTGCAGGAACATATAGTTATGAGGTAGCTGAACAAAAATGTGTTGAGACTATCACTGACGCAAGACGCAATGGATTTCCATTAGACGTCACTTTAGAAAAGACAGAATAAATTAATAAATGAAAATAGCAATCACGCAACGTGTGATTGACTTTCGAAACGGTCCATACGACAGCTTAGACCATGGGTTCTATGATATGTTTTCGGGACACAAATTACGACCAATTCCAAATAACTTAGAACATTATCAAACTGATATTATAGTTAAAAGTGATTTAGTTGTGTTTACTGGTGGTAATAGTATGGTGCCTGGAAATTGGCAATATAATGAAAACCGTTTAAGAGTAGAGAAACACACGTTAGATCTAGCCAAACTTTATAATAAACCAATACTAGGTATTAGTCGAGGATGCCAATTCTTAAATGTAAGTTTTGGTGGAAAATTACGATTTAGTGATAGACATAAACAAGATCATAGTGTATATTATAAAGGAAGTGAAGTTATAGTTCACAGCCGTCATGAAGAAATTCTAAGTACTATACCTGTTGGTGCAACATGTTTAGCAACTGATAAAGAAGGTTTTTGTGAGAGTTGGAAACTAGATAATATTATTACAGTATTATGGCATCCAGAACGGATGAGAACACATTGGTTACCATATGAAGCATATGGAATATTAGGCTTATAAGGATTAATGATATGAAAATAGGATTTACATGCAGTACTTTTGATTTACTCCATGCTGGACATATTGGCATGTTAAGAGAAGCAAAAGCACATTGCGATTATTTAATTGTAGGATTACAAAGCGATCCAACATTAGACAGACCAGATACAAAAAACAAACCAATTCAAACAATGGTAGAACGTTATGCACAACTTAACGCATTAAAGTTAGTTGACGAAATTGTTCCTTACCAAACAGAACAGGATTTAATTGACATACTAGAGTTATTTCAATTAGATGTTAGATTCTTAGGTGAAGAATATAGAGAAAAAGAATTTACAGGAAAAGATATATGTCGCAAACGTGGCATTGATCTACATTTTAACAAACGAGACCATAGGTTTAGTACAACAGATTTAAGAAAAAGGGTATGTAACAATGAGAATTGAAAACGAAGTAAAACTTGATTATAGTGATGTTCTTATTAGACCAAAACGTAGTACGTTACAAAGTCGTAAACAAGTAAGACTTGAACGTAAATTTGAATATAGGAATAGTAAGGAAACTTACGAAGGTATTCCTATTATGGCAAGTAACATGGATGGTGTTGGTACATTTGAAATGGCAGACAAACTTGCTGAAAATAATATCTTTACATGTCTAGTTAAAACATATACAGTAGATCAACTTGTAGAATACTTTAATAGTGATAATCCAAAACGTACAGAAAATGTTGCAATGAGTATTGGCACAAGTGATGCTGACTTTTTAAAGTTAGTTGATGTACAATCAAAAGTTAAAAGTAATTTGAAATATGTATGTATGGATATTGCAAATGGTTACAGTGATCACTTTGCGGCAAGAGTGCGTAAGGTACGTGATCAGTTTTCAAATATTGTAATTATAGCAGGTAACGTAGTTACTGGAGAAATGACAGAGGAGTTAATTTTAAGTGGAGCTGATATTGTTAAAGTGGGCATTGGTCCCGGGTCTGTTTGCACTACTAGGATTCAAACTGGTGTTGGATATCCGCAGTTATCGGCAGTTATCGAATGTGCAGATGCCGCCCATGGACTTGGGGGTCACATTATTGCTGACGGCGGGTGTACTTGCCCTGGAGATGTCGCTAAGGCCTTTGCAGGTGGAGCAGATTTTGTTATGCTTGGTGGCATGCTTGCTGGGCACGATCAAGGCGGCGGCAAAGTAATTACTAAATTTTATACAACAAATGAATTAGAATATGAAGTAGGCGAGCATTTAAATAATCGCAAACAAAAGATAGAAGAAAAACATTTTGTGCAATTCTACGGTATGAGTAGTGATGCGGCAAACACTAAACACTTTGGTGGACTAAAAGATTATCGTAGTAGTGAAGGACGTGAAGTACTTGTACCATATCGTGGTGAAGTTGCTAATACACTTCAGGATATACTAGGTGGGTTACGCAGTACATGCACATATGCAGGTGCATTAAAGTTAAAACAACTTAGTAAGTGTACAACATTTGTAATGGTAAACAATCAATATAATCGTACATACGAAGGCACAACAACAAAACTATAGTACTGTAAAGGTATGCAACTAACGCAAATCGTATTTGCAAATAGTGCAATACTACTTACTTAATTTTTTTAACCTTCTTAGATAAATAGAGTTGTAATAAAAACGTTACAACAACAAAAGCGACCTCAGCTTAGAAAAAATGAGTGGCACTCGGGAAAGACCAGGGCATAACCCATGCCTTACAAGTTGGCGCAGTCGAAAGATAGGCGCTGTAGGTGGCAGCCTGGATAGACAGGCAAAAAAAATGGATGCTTTCCCAAAAACATCCACACATATAACGGAGAATATAAAATGACAAAACACTTTTTTAGTGCATGGTCATGGATATTTGGCGGCTCACCGCGAAGTGTGGCCTACGAAAAAAATCTAATGACTTTTGCCAAAACTGAATACGGCAAAGACTGGCAATTTGCTTATAACTTTATGCTAGAAAACGATGGCAGAGCTCCATCATACAGAGAGAACAAAAACCTTAAAGGATGGATATAATGTCAACATTAACAATTTATAGAACAACATGTAACATTTGTGACGCAATAGCAAATGTAACAAAAAGAGTATTCGCAAGAATGATAGAGATGGGTGAAACAGCAGGAAGATCAAAAGCTGCTTCAGAACTTGCTCGTCAAGGATACTATAAAGAAGCACAAGCATTAATGATGGAAATTAAATCTTTACGTAAAGAAATAGAGGAAGAATCAAAATGACAACATTAACAGCAACTTATTGTACTATCTGTGAAAAGGTAAATACTTTTTTCAAAGGGATCAAAGAAGCACATGATAAACGTCAATCACGTAGATCGACATACAAAGCATTAAGCTCTTTATCAGATGCTGAATTGAATGACATTGGAATCTGCCGTGGTGATATTAATCATATTGCTAATGGTGGTGAAGTCTATAGAAGGACTTATTAAATGTGGCCTTATACAGATGATGAATTGGATTTCATAAATGGTACAACCAAACACAAACTTTAATCTAAACGTAAAAGATTTAGAAACAATCGAAACAGCATTACGTCTTTTACAGACCAATGCTAATGACACTGCTAAGAGCAGAGAAATTATTGACTTACTTGCAAGGCTATATCATCAAAAAGTATGGTATAGACCTGCAAGTGACACATATGTAGGTGGTTAATAATTTAGTATAGTTTTAACGGCATAAATAGTTGTATGAGTAAAGTACATCTATTATCAAAAATTATAGAAGATCTCAAAGTTTCTCCTACACAGGAATCGAAACTAGAAATTCTACAACAATACAATAAAGAACTTATATTAAGAAGAATCATAAGTATTTCTTATAATCCATGGCTTGATTTAGGAATGCCTGACTTTAATCCAAAAAGAATGGGTAAAAAGTTTGGAATGGGAATTGCAAAATTTACACACATCATAGATGATATTATACAAAAGAAGTATTCTGATAAAGAAAAGTATTTTTCGTGTAATATGGCAATGCAACATATTAATCAATATGATGCTCCAATATTTGTAGAAGTAATTAGACAAACATTAGATTTAGGACTTGAAGTAGATACTATTAATAAAGTATGGCCAGGTCTTATAATGAGCTATCCAATAAGCATGCCATCAACTAATGATTATAAAACATTTGATAAATTTCCAGCCGCGGTTCAACCTATTAGTAAAGGACTTAGAGTTAATATTATCATTGATGAGAATAAAGTAACATATAAGGACAAAGTAGGACAAGACATACTAGGTTGGGAAATATATGACGAACAGTTCTTAAATTTAGCTCAAGGTAATAGTACAGTTTATGATGGGCATGCAGTAGTAGCAAACGGTACTGAGATATCTGAAACAGATAATGAAAAAGTATTAGAAGCAGATCCAGAAAATATTAGATTTATATTATGGGATGTAATACGTTATGATGGATTTATTGAAGGTAGAGATACACGTATGGGTTATAACTGGCGTTACAATGGACTAGAACACATGTGTATACTAGCTGTTGATAAAAACAAGCAACCTTGTTATAGTGTTTCTAAAGCTGAACTAGTTGGTTCTCTTGAACAGTTAGAACTTACAATTAGTAAACTTGGTAAATGTGTTATTAAAAGTTTAGAAGGTACATGGAAACACGGTATAGATGATACTCAAATTATTTACGAGTAGTAATTTTTTTAATATAATGAGCACCTAAGTGATCATATAAACTATCAAACAATTCAAATTTACTCCAAGCTCTAATTCTTCCTCTTAACTTATCTCCAAGTCTTTGTAACCAGCTCATATCATTTCTAATCTTATTAGCATATGACATATAGTACAGTTGTCCAATATGACTATAATATCCAAAAGGTGGAACTTGGCATACAATATCATTATTGTTAACAAAACGATATGCTTCTATATCATCAAATTGTTTACCCCATTCTCTATTTCCTACTCTAGGGCAACCATATGTATATAATACTTGATCAGCACCTAATGCATGAAATCTACTAGTGCATATAGTTGCCATTGCAGCTCCTAAACTATGCCCGGTAATTACAAGTCTTTTAGTTTTTACAGTTTTACCTAACCATTTAATTATATTAGGGTAAAGTTTATCTAATTCACCTTTGAATCCAGAATGTACATGTCCAATTGTATCTGCATCTGCTGGCCATGCTTTAATATCAGCAACAATATCGCTGAATTGTGTTGGTTCTGTTCCTCTAAATGCAATTATAGTATAATCGTGCATTTTGATTCCATATGCTTGTGCATTATCTACTTCAAAGAATTTTAAATCTGTGTGTTTTAGTTTACGTTCTTTAAGAAACTCTTTCATCTTTGCTTTATCTTCATATGCATATTCACATATAAAAGCACAAAGTTCTGCTAAGTTCCAATTTATATTATTTTTCACGAATCAATTTCTCCAGTCTATGTGTAGGTATACGAGTATTATATATGTATCTCCATACTTTTCCTCTACCATTATCTACCTCAAATATTGTTTCTCTATAGCCTATGCTAATGATAGTAGCTTTTTCTCCATCAAGAAATACTTCATCTCCTGGCTCAAACCCTGGCTTCATTTTCCATCTAAGACTAGCTACTAAGTCACCTACAAGATCTTTTATCCAAAGAGCTACTATACCTGTAACAACTAGTCCTATTATAGGTTGTATAAATTGTTGAAAATGTAATACTTCTGATTCTAACATACTATAACTATTTATTAAAAAACAAGAAAAAATGCTTGACATAATTAAAAAAAACCCATATAATCTAACATATTATTGACAACACAGGAGAAAATAATGACCGAAAATAATACAGTACCGTCAGCTTCATTTAGAGTTAGAGTGCCTGATGAGAATGCTGAATCTAATAACTGTGAAATCGTGCCTTCAACATGGGCAGATTTAACAACCGAAGAGATTTTTAATAACAAGAAAGTTATTGTGTTTAGTTTGCCAGGCGCATTTACACCTACTTGCTCTACATTTCAACTTCCAGGATTTGAACTAGATGCACAAAAGTTTTATGATAAAGGCGTAGATGATATTTACTGTATCAGCGTTAACGATGCCTTTGTAATGAATGCATGGCGTGATGCACAAAATCTAAAAAATGTTAAAGTTATTCCAGACGGAAATGGCGATTTTACCAAAGGTATGAATATGGATGTTACATTTAATAATCGTGGATTTGGTATGCGTAGCTGGCGTTATGCAATGATTGTTGATAACGGAACAATTACAAAAATGTTTGTAGAACCGGGCAAGGCAATGGATTCAGATCCTGATCCTTACGGTGAGACTTCACCAGATAACGTATTTGCGTCTTTATAGGAGTACTTGTTGAAAGTAATCAGAGATTCAATTGATAACTTTTTTAAATGGGTATCATCTAGCGAATTAGTTGAACTAACAAATATTGATGTTTCAGAAGATCCAGTAAGGCCTAATTTGGATCTAGAGTTTAGAACAACTTGGGGCAGACAAATATTTGGACTAAAGCATAACGATGAAATACATGGAATTATATGTATAGCATATTGTAATGATGTACCCCAAAGCGAAAGAGAACTAAGTCTAATAAGTCAGAATGCTAACTTACGTGATAATGCTAGTATAGCGATAGCATACACAGTATGGTCACGTAAGAAAGGCGCTGGCAGAGAAATTGTAGCAAAATTAAAAGATTACTACCAATCAAATAGTAAAATTGAAAGATTAATTACATTATCTCCATTAACACCAGTAGCAACACATTTCCATATTAGTAATGGAGCAAAGTTGTTGCAACATAACCATAATACACAAAATTTTGAATATACACTAAAAAAAGGTTGACAGTAACAACCTTAGAGTGTATAAATAGTAACTGCAACGTTGAAGCAATTTGACGACTAGCCAGGACCTCGGGGCAGTACCGAGCAGCTCCACCATATACGTTTCAAGAAAGTGCCCGATCTAAAGGGCGTGAAGTGTAGGAACGTATTTGATGGGGCTGAACTAGGATCGACTGATAGGATAGAAAAGTGGAGTTGCCCGGATCTAAGCTCGGTTAACGCGAAGAAAAACTATAATTGCAAACGACAATTATCAGCCAGAAATGGCATTAGCGGCTTAGTTAAACTAAGCACGTAGGGGTGGGTACTACCTGGCAACAGAAGTGCCTCCAAATAATAGAATTTGGGATCATTTATAAATTAAGGAACATTTATGAAAAATACAATCATTACAGCGGCATTGGTCGCCATGATATCATCTGTGAGTTTTGCAGACGATTATGATAACACTTCAGTAACCATAGCCGCAGAAGGCCCTGCTTACGGTGTTGAGTTATCAACAAACGACACTACTAGAATGGTAAGTGTATATAATACTAATGGTGCATTAGACTTAGGCGTACAGCTACTAGATAACGGTACGAACAGAGACTATAACGTATCTGTTAGCAAAACCATCGACATGCCAATTGGCTCAGCAGAATCAACAGTAGCTACAGTTTATGTATCTGGTGAAGCTGAATATAATTGGGGCGATAGTTTTACTAAAAGCGAATTGCATTTAACACCAAAAGTTGGTGCTAAAACAGCTATTGGTAATTTTACTCCATTTGGTGAGTTAGGATATGGTATGAAGTCACTTGAAGGCGACTATACTGATATCGATAGAGATACTCCGTTTGCAGAAGTAGGTTCTTCTTTTAAGTTGACCGATAACACTTCTCTAAGAGCATCTGTACTACAGTCTATGGACACAGATTGGAATAAAACTGATCGTGAATTAGGCTTAAAGCTGACTGTTCAGTTTTAATTAAACAGGTTTTGCGGGTATCCTTAACAAAAACCCGCAATTTCACACACTTATAAAAGGTTGACTTTTAGTCTCATTATGTTATTATGTAATTGGACCATTAGCTCAGCTGGATAGAGCGCCTGTCTACGGAACAGGAGGCCAGGAGTTCGAATCTCTTATGGTCCGCCAAAATATATAAATATACTTGTGACACAGCTCGTACACAAGCACATTATAATTAGAGCGGAAGTGCTTAATCCGCCACGTGACGAACAACACACTAGCAACCAAGTAAAAACTCTGATCGAAGATATAGGTATGAAGATACTTATGGGACCATTCGCAAAATATGTAGATATGGTAGGTAATAGAGGACTTACAGTTGCAACAATAATTGAAACTTCGCATATAGTAATACATACGTGGGACGAATGTGATCCTGCATTAGTTCAGTTGGATGTTTATACATGTGGACCATTTGATCCAGAAATAGTATTTAATTGGCTTAAACAATATGATCCAATTAAAATTGATTACAAATATATTGATAGGGAATTTGGTTTAGAATTCTTGCCAAGGAAACAACTTCTTTAACCAAGGACACTTTGAATTTTCTTTTATTTCCATAATATCAAATCCTTTGTAAATAATTCTTCCATTATTAAATTTAAAAAATTCTAACATATCTCTTTCGCATTTTAATCTTACGTTTTGACTATATAACGTAGCATTAAGTTCGTAGTTATATGCATTACTACTATCTATAAAAACTTTTTCATCGGGTTGTAATTTATTAACTGACTCTTCTAAGAAGTGTTGTACTCTATTAATGTTCATTAAATCTAAACGTTCAAATCTAACATTAAATGATTGTGCTTCTTTTCTCCACCAATCTACAAAAGGCTGTCCTAGCTCTTTTAAATAGTTGTCAACTTTATGTAATTGTTTAGGACTTGTAAAATACATAGATAAGAAATGATTTTCCATTGCATATTCTTTTACAAATTGCTCCCAATTAGTTCCATCCCAATTCTTAAACACATGTGTTTGCATATGTAATGCAAGAACATCATTGTCGTAGCAAATTAAATCTCCACCTGGTTTTAAATTTTGAATATAAGCATTTGCAATAGGACTTAATCCACCACATGTACTATAAACTGCACTAATTTTTTGATCTAAAACTTTTGTATCTAAATCTTCTGTATTAGCAGAATACCATCTAACAGCCCAAAGCTCTTTGCCAATGTAATTAATCTTTTCATAATAATCATTCATTTCACCATATACATATTCTTTACCTGCTCTTAAATTCTTATCCCATACTGCAACTTTTCTATTATCTTTTAGTGCAGAATTTAATAAATTCCAACCAGTACGTTGTCCTTTAGCAGTTACAGTTTCTTCTGTAGCTTTAATCCAAGTTGGATTATATGTTTGCCAATCGCTTAATGTATCTGTAGATCTTTCAACTTTTGTAGCAGTCCATTCTATATCATCTAATCTTTCACCAAAGAACGGCTTACCTGCTTTTTCCCACCATACTAAATCTATCCACATACATTGTGGATGTAATTGCCACCATGCTTCTTCTCTATCTAATATGTGTCCTACAATTACACAATCTTTATATTGATCTTCCCAATATGGTTGAGTTCTTTCTATAAAATCTTGCATTACTATACCTTGTTTCATTATGAGAATACTGGTATAGCCTTTATCTAATCCTAAGTTGCATAGTTCAACAAAATCATATGAAGATACTTGCGGTATTCTTCTATATTTTATACTATAAAAATCTAAACAATTTCTTGTTGTACCATCTAATGTGATATCTTTTATTTTGTCATTAAGTAACCACCCTATTCCACAATTTTCTGGTAGTTTGTCGGGGGTGTGTTCGAAGCGAAAGTTTTTCATTTTTTTCCTTATATGGTGTTGACTTTGTTTTTACAGTGTTGTATAATGTAATCATTAACAAAGTATATTACTATTTACCTTCTGTAATAAAGTAGTAAATAAGATAAAAAAAGAGTTGACATGAAAGTAAATTGATGTTATATTAATAACATAATTAGAAGGAAGAACGGATATGATTAGTAGCAGACAAATTGTAGAAATCATCAATGATGAGATAAGCAAAGATAAAAACGAATCAGTTCGTAAGGCACTAACAAAAGTTAAGGATAGAATTGAGATTCTTGAAGAAATTGAATACGTTAATATGTACAAACAACCTGTATACGATGAACAAGAGTCAAAAAAAAGCAAAACTAAGCAAAAGGCAGCAGAAGAATTTGAAAAGTTTTTTAAATGATTGTAAACTATAGCGAAGTTGTTAACAAAATTGAAGTACTTACGGAAACAGTAGAAGTGATCCGGAGTCGTATACAAGAACACGACACCGGACACTTATACACAACAATAAGTACACTAGAAGAATATATAGAAGAACTTAACAAGCAATTAAAAACCCTCGAACCAGCAGAGTAAACATGAAACTCAAAGATCTCAAAATGGTGAAAACCAAATTTCCTAATGGCGTACAAGCACTTGTACAATTTGGACCTCACTACGAACTAAGTATCGTTAAGAACGATATATCCTATGGTGGTAAAATGGGACTGTATGAAGTTGGCGTCTTTTTAGATGACGAGATGATTGCACTACCTACTATCACTGAAACAGGTGACACTGTTAAAGGATACCTCACAGAAGAAAACGTGGACAGCATTATTAAGTCCATGACAGACCTTACAAAGAGAGAACCCACACAAACATAAACATTTATCCGCTCTTAGCTCAGCTGGATAGAGCAACTGCCTTCTAAGCAGTAGGTCACAGGTTCGAATCCTGTAGAGCGGGCCAATTCAGCCTCCTTGATGGAATAGGTAGACATAACAGACTTAAAATCTGTGGCCATATGGCGTCCCGGTTCGAGTCCGGGAGGAGGCACCAAACATACTCTTGTAGCATAGCGGTCTAATGCCACCCGCTCATAACGGGTCGATCACAGGTTCGAATCCTGTCGGGAGTACCAAAAACATTAAGGGCCCTTAGCTCAGTTGGTAGAGCAACTGACTTTTAATCAGTAGGTCGATGGTTCGAACCCATCAGGGCTCACCAACAAAAGTAATATTTAGAAAGGTAATATCAATGAGAGAATTTATTTACAACAGTTGGAATGTAGTTATGGATCACAAAAAGAATCCACTAAGCAACATTCCAGATTTTAGTACACGACATATGATTATGCAGGTATTAGCATGGATGTGGTGTATTGTATTCGCTATTATTGTAGGTAGCATGTGGGCAGGAGTGTTTAGTATGATGCTACATACACTACTGCTTGGTGCAGTCGCAATTACAGTAGCAACATTTGAAACAGCAAAACGCAAGCCGCAATACTTTGGTAGCTTTGGCCGCGGCTCAGGTGGAGAACATGAATAAACAGGTTGTGTTAGTACTAGGAATATTAATAGTAACAATTTTTGTAATATATGCTAATTGTTCGCAGTGTCAATTCTATTAGTAGATAAATAACTATCAAAAAAGATTGCATTAGCAGTTTCAACAATGGAGCGTTATGAAATTATACAAAAATTTTGTAGCACACGAAACACAACCAAAAAAAACAAGCATAGGAAACAACCATTCAAGAACTAAATTTAGTTCTATGAACAAAAGTAAAAAACGTTCATATAAGAAGTACAAAGGACAAGGCAAGTAATGGCTGGATTTAAACCTCAGACTATAACGCCTAAGTCTAATAACTGGAAACGTTACATAGGCGAGCATGAAATTAAACCAACAATGTTCTACGGTGCTAAAGGTAAACTACTATGTGGATCAGTAAACGGCGAAATAGTAATGGATGAAAATAATCAACCTATACCTTTTCGTTCTATCAAACATACTTCTATTGCTGTTGCTAGTAAATAAATTAGTAATTGTATATAACTGTATTGTCTGTATTGATTCTTATTGGCTATCTGTTGCTGATTAGCAACTATATTTTACCAGTTGCATGTAGTCCATAAAATATTCCTACACTAATTAATACTATCACTGTAAATAATACAATAATTGCAACAGTATCTAATATTACTCTTCTTTTTTCTTCTTGTTTATAAAGCGTAGCTTCTCTTTCAGCTTTTATCTTTCTTCTAAGCTCAATGAGTTCCTTCCAAGTTCCAAACCCGTATCTCCAATTTAGCAGAGTTTCAAGTTCTTTTTCTTGCTCTCTAATAGCTTTATCGTGCATTAATAGTTGTAATGCTTCTTCTTCGATGCTACCTGCGGCAAATAATTTTTTAAATATAGGGGGGTTTTTATTATTTTGTTGACATTTACGTATGTCGCTTACTGCTCCATACCATTTAGACATACTTCCAACTACATTTTCTAGGTCTTTACCGACGCTGACTGCCGACTTAACAGCCTTAAATGCCATAGTAGCGGCAGAGAATGCGGTTACTGGGTCTATAATTGGGTTGTCTCCTTAACTAACTTATTGTATTTAATATGGTTTTTGTGCAATTAACGACATATTTAACCATTTTAGGTTGACTTTACATTATTATTGTATTAAACTAAATACTAATAGTAAAAATTTATGGAGGATGAAAGAATGTCATTTAGACACTCAACAGAAGACATAAAGAACAAAGTCAAGGTAATCCTTGACAAATTGGAATTTCTTTCCGAAGCAGAAGTATTGCCTGAAACAGACAATGGAACTAAACAATACCTAATCGACGACATTAGAGCTTTGGCGAGGGACATTGCTAACGATTCCGAGAATAATTAAGTTAGCAAACTATTATAAAAAGGAGATCATTATGATTGAATGGATTAAAGATAGACTAAGCGAGCGTACATCATGGGATGGCGGAGCATTAATTGCAGTAGGTGTTATTACACTTTTCTTCAGTGCTCTTATTCCTGTTAATATGCTAGCATGGGCAGCTATAATTTATGGCGCCTGGACACTTCTAAAGAGTGAGTAATTATACATGCAATTTGATTTTAAAGTAGAACATGTAGCAGAGCTCCTTCCACGTGTTGATGCTAGTGAATGGCACAACGCGATGGTTAGAGTCCTGCCAAAATGGAACATTGATACCGTAGATAGAGTAGCTGGGTTTATTGCTCAGACAGCTCATGAATCTGCTGGTTACACTGTTTTATCTGAAAATCTTAACTATAGTTCAGACGCATTAGATAAGATTTTTCCAAAGTACTTTAAGCGAGCTGGAAGAGATGCTCGCGATTACCACAGACAACCTGAAAAAATTGCAAACGTAATTTATGCAAATAGAATGGAAAATGGTGATACAGAAAGTGGAGATGGCTGGCGTTTTAGAGGCGGCGGTATTCTTCAACTAACTGGTAGACACAACTATTCTATGTTTGGTGAAGCTGAAGGTATGACTCCCAATGAAGCAACAGAATTTGTTCGTACACCTATTGGTGCATTAGCAAGTGCTTGTTGGTTTTGGGATAGTAACAACATTAATCGTTATTGCGACAATCAAGACATTGTTGGAATGACTAAACGTATTAATGGTGGTACAATTGGACTTGAAGATCGAAAGCATCATTATGCTCATGCGTTAGAGGTGCTTGGTGGTCATTATGAACCACGAGAAACATATGAAACTGTACGTAAAGGTAGCAGAGGAAATACTGTAAGAAAATTACAGGAAGCCTTAGGTACTGGTGCAGATGGCATATTTGGTTCTGGAACGGAAGTAAAGTTAAAGGAATGGCAACAAGCAAACGGTCTGGTAGCAGACGGTATTGCTGGTCCTAACACTTTAGCAAAACTACTTGGCTCATAACTTACTACTAAGGGTTTATTGGACGTGAAAGACGATAATGATTTGCAACGAGAACAAGGAATCTATAAAGAGTATTCTAAAGTAGAACATGGCAAAGCATGGTGTCCTATACCTTTTAACGCTATAAGTTTTCACCCAACAGGTGTATTAACCCGTTGTATGATGAGTGATGTACCTATGGGTGAAGACTTTGATAGTGAAGAAATGCAAAAACTTCGTACTGATATGCTTAACGGCATTTGGGATAAAGAAGGTTGCATTAATTGCCTTAAGAAAGAAGAACAAGGCAACATAAGTCAAAGACAAAAATGGTTACAACGTAACCCACAAGATTTCAAAAACACAGATGGATATATAAATCCAAAAGTAACAGGTAATCCTGTTAATCATATGTTTATCAACTACAGTAATATTTGTAATTTTAAATGTAGAATGTGTAGCCCAGGATATAGTAATAGTCTTATTCCAGAGCATAAACATCTAAATACACTTGGACTAGGTAGAAAAGTTAAACCAGAAATTATCAAAAATAGAAATTTCATTAATACATACTTAAAAGAGAATCCAGAAAAATTAGATAGTTTGTCAAGTATATGGATTACAGGCGGCGAACCGTTTATGGATGATAATTGTTTTGAGCTTATGGACATATTAAATGAATATGATAAGTCATTTGATATGGATGTTGTAATTACTACAAATGGATCTAAAGTAGATCTTAATAAATTACAAAAGTTTGAGAATTTAAAATGGTTTGAACTTGATTTAAGTATTGATGCACCAAGCAAGATGTTTGAATATATGCGTAGTGATGGGTTATGGAAATGGGAACAGATGCGTAGCTTAATAGATGATCTAATGCATTTTAAAAAACAGAATGACAGTTGGTTCAATATGTGCTATAATTCTAGCATTCAAGCATATAATTTTGACACAGTAGTTGAATTTAACGAATTATGCAAAGAAGCAGGTGCATTAAACAATACAAGGATGTTAATATTTCCTGAACATTTAAGATTAAATGTACTACCGTTAGATATTCGTATGCAAGAATATGAAAAAATAAAAGATTATAAAGTGGTAAATGACCCAAGGTTTCAAAGAACATTTGATGATGTACTTAAAAACTTACAGGCACCGCAAGCAAGAAAAGAAATGGTAGACAAGTTTAAAATATTTACAAAAGCACAAGATAAATACAGAAACAAAACAATGCTTGATTATCACAAAACATTAGGTAACTTTATATATAATGAATAACCCAACAGATATAAACAAAGATAAATTTATTATACCTGCAGAAGACATTGTTACTAAAGTAGTAGAAGATGATAACTGGAAAAACCTTCATAGTAAGAGTTGGTGTCCAGTTCCTTTTAATACTATTAGTTGGCATCCGTCTGGCGTAGTAAGTCGTTGTATGATGAGCGATGACGATATGGGAGAAAGCCACGACAGTAAAGAAATGCAATCATTACGTCAAAATATGCTTGACGGTAAATGGGATACTTATGGATGTACCAACTGTTTAAATAGAGAAAAGAATGGACAAAAAAGTCAACGTATGAATTGGCTTGGAAAAAGTATGATGGATCAGCTAGGAAATCCTGAACCATATCGTACTCCACAATTAAAAGGAAATAAAATAAGTCACTTATTTGTAAACTTCAGTAACGTATGTAATTTTAAATGTAGAATGTGTAGTCCAAATTATAGTAATAGTTTGATACCTGAAGCTAAACATATGAATAGTAAGTTTCCTAGAGAATACAAAAAGTTTCAATGGGCTAATCCAAAAAACTTTAATAGTATTATTCCTTACTTAGAAAACAATCCAAAAGTATTAAAAGGTATTAGAAGTATTTGGATGACAGGTGGTGAGCCATTTATGGATGATAGTCCATACAGATTAATGGAACTTATTGAAGAATTTGGACATCCAGAAAAAATTAAAATGGTTATTACTACTAATGGATCTAAACTAGATGTAAGTAGATTAGGTGCATTTGAAAAATTAAAAAAACTTACACTTGATATTAGCATCGATGCCGCAGGACCTATGTTTGAATATATGCGTAGTAATAGAGTATTTACATGGAGTCAAATGGAAGAACAATGTGGGAAATTATCTAAGTTCTCACAAGAGAACAAATGGTTTGGAATACAAATTAATGCCAGCTATCAAATATTTAATTATGACAATACACTAGACTTTTTAGATTTTGTATATGATCATAAAGCTGATAGTAATTTAAGATTAGTTGTGTTTCCAAAACATCTAAGAGCAGGTAACTTACCAGATTCGTATAAAAAAGATGCACATAACATTATTAATAAAGCAGAATTAAGATATCACAATAAAGATGTACACAATATTAGAACACTTAATGATATGCGAAGAGCCCTTGATACTAAAGAACATCACTTAACAGTATTTCAAGAGTTAGTACGTGAACAAGATAAATTTAGAGAAATATATTTACATGAATATCATGAGGTATTAGCAGAAATAATTTACGGACCAAAACAACCATGCCTGTTTTAGAAAGACCAAAACCAGAAGCTTACTCATTAATATATCCATCTGGATTACCAGGAGAATTTATTTCATGGCTTATTCAATGTCATGAAGGATTTCCACGTATTCCTGATATGGATTTAAGAAAAGATAATCCTACTGGCACAGATGCACTAGGACATCAAGGAAGAAGTTGGCGTCCAGAAACTTTTCATTGTGAAAATAGATTTGGTGATAAATGGACAAATGAAGCACACCCATTTGATGATCAAATAGAAGCAGCATTAAGACAAGGAATAGGTGATTTTACAAAGATTGTTTTTAAACTTAATCCATATCATTATTTAAATTATGCATTATCTAGATTTGATTTAATACATACAGAAGATACAAATATAAAAGCACATATAGTACTTGATTGTGATCAGGAAGATTTAGCAGATATGTTTGCAGTATGTGTAGGAGTCCGAGATGACTTACCTTATCAAAGGTCAATTGCGCCAGATACATGGCATCTTGCACAACCTTTAAAATTTAAAGACCATTATGAAGAATATGTACATTATAAGATGGAATTTGAAGCAAAAGGTATAGCGGTACATAAAATTGACGTAGGACAAATATTTAGACAGAAGCCAATGGAATATTACAGATTATGTGATATTATTGGATCACCGCCATTACCTGATTGGAGAAAAAAGGTACAGATTTATTCAGATATGCTATTTGATGGAATACAAATTCCTGATTGACAAATAGGTAAATTTACGCTATACTGTAAGAACAATTAATTTACTTTGGAGCGTAAATATGAGTATGCATCTTGTTGGTCCATATATGACCACAACAAATTATAATCGTAAGAAAAAGCAGAAAAAATTATCTGCATCGCAAGAAGAAAAACTAAAAATACAATGGCGACAACATAATAAAGATTGTCGTAAAAGACATATTCATTCAGCACAGTTTGAGAAATTTGAAGACTTTGTTGCGTATGTTAATGGTACATACAAAGCACCAAAACGAGATTACAAACCTACTTCATACGAACCACCAAAACTTAATAGAGAAACACCTAACTATCCTAGTCTTAGTAATAATATAGGTGGTTCAACTGCAAAGAAAGAATCTATGAAATACACAGGTGAGCGTAAACTTGTAGGCATTGCTACAATGCATAAGAGTAACATGGTTCCTATTTTTGAAGATAACAAAGAAGAAGCAATTGAGATTGCTAGAATGAGGCGTTAATGGAACATGTATGGTCAGTAACTATTAAAGGCAAAAATGATTGTGTTGTATTAACTGAATTTGAAGCAATGCAAGTGAAGATGAAGTTTATGCCAGATATTGAAATGTTTAATATGACTGAAAGGCATGGATTAAAGCCCGAATTTTTACACAAAGAAGAACGTCAGCAATACTATCCACAAGAACATGAAAATTGGATATGGAATGGTCCATTGCCACAACCTCCTTATCAAAAAGGGGTAGGACCAGGACAATTTGGTGGAGCCGCTAAAATGGTATGGAATTTTGACGATTTAATGGCAATGTAGTTATAAAATAAATCCACAAAAAAATGCAATTTATGGTTGACTTCTTAACCAAGATGTCTTATAATATATACATAATCAGAAACAAAGTAGAGATAGAATGAATAATAAGATAATTTTGACCGATGCAGATGGTGTACTTCTCGATTGGGAAACAGACTTTAATAAATGGATGGCTACACAGGGCTATAGTAAAAAAGTTGACAATGTATACGAAATGGAAATAGCATACGGAATGAGTAAGTTCCGATGTAAAAAACTTGTAAAACAATTTAATAGTAGTGCTTGGGTACGATACTTACAACCTTTTCGAGATGCACGAAGCGGTGTAGCACATTTAGTAGAAGCTGGATATAAGTTTCATTGCATTACATCATTGAGCTTAGATAAAAATGCCGCTAAACTACGAAAGCGAAATTTAGAAGCTATTTTTGGTAAAGATGTATTTGAAGAAGTTATTTGTTTAGATACAGGTGCTGATAAAGATGATGCACTTGCAGAATATAAAAATAGTGAATTATATTGGATTGAAGATAAAACAGTTAATGCTAACTTAGGAGCTAAGTTAGGTCTAAAAAGTTTGCTCATTAATCATACTCATAATGAGACACAAGATACGGTAGACGGTGTTGTGCGAGTAGGCAATTGGGCACAGATAGTTGACATTATTGTCAACGATTAATTAGTCTTCGTCACCGTAAATTGTAAGAACTTCAGTAACAGCAATATGTCTTTCGACGTCTGTTTTTGAGAAACTAACAACGCCAATAATATTACTACCTTTTTGTTCTAGTAATTTTACGAAATTTTTAAGACCGTTGTCTTCGAAACCACGGTCATGTTGTGCTAAGTCTCCTGTTACAATAATTTTTGAATTCTCGCCAATACGAGTAAGTAACATCTTCATTTGAGATGGTGTCGCATTTTGCATTTCGTCTGCTATAATCCAAGAATTCTTAAAAGTTCTACCACGCATATAAGCTAGTGGTGCAATTTCGATTACATTATCTGCAATCATTCCTTCAATGGTTTGTGGTGACCAGTATTCTTCCATTACGTCGAATATAGGTCTTGTCCAAGGTGCCATTTTTTCTACTAAGGTTCCAGGTAAGAAACCGTGTTGTTCATCAACTGATACAGCTGGTCTTGTAATAACAATTTTTTCGCATAAGCCAGTATTGAACGCATCAATGGCAGCCAGTACACCAAGTAATGTTTTACCTGTACCTGCTGGTCCCATTGCAAAGACAATATTTTTTTTGTTATCGTCTAATAATTCGCAGTAATCTTCTTGTGCTATATTACGTGGCACAATTGTTACATGCTTTTTACGTTGTCTGTGTGTGTTTACGTGAATTACATTACTGTGATCGTTGTAATGTTGTTGATGTTGTTGTTTTTTTGTTTTTCGAGCTCGTTTAGCCATTATAACTCCTATTTGGGTAAGAGGCCCATTTGCCTGCTCAAAAGTATTTAACAAAAAGTAGTACATATTAACGCAGTAGATAACAAACTTGACATGAAGATATATCTGTCATAAATAAGTATAAGACAAAGGAATAATTAATTATGGATCAAAATTATATATTAGATACACTAAAAGCAAACGCTAATAGAGACAGTGCCTTAGAAACTCTTATGGATATGGAACGTGTTATTGACACTTCCAATATATATGCGTATAAAAACTGGATTGAAGGTGAAATTGTTGAAGGACCTCATATTGATAGATATTGGGCAACAATTACACTAATGTATCCACGTGATATGATGCCAGATCCGTCAGGTGCTGAAAGATTAATTAAGAATGGCTGCAAAGTGTATTATGCAGAAGACAAATTAATATCAGCGGCAAAAATTAAATCACCAGATGATATTGAACAAACAGATGGTGCAGATGGTAAAAGACCTGGACAAACACGTGCTAAAAAAGTTATCAAACCAATTTGGCTAGTTACTTTAGTTATTCCAAGAAAACACATGGAAGACATTGAATCAAGTAAATTACGTGTTGATGACCAAAATATCAATAGTGATGCAGTAGAACAAGCGGCTGCTGAAGAAAATAATGATGTTCAACCAGAATAAAAAATTTATAAGGAATAGAAAATGAGTATACAAAATAATGATCTTGAAGATTTAGTTTTAACTACGTTTAGCATTGACCAATATAAAAGTAAAGTTGGAAAAGATGAAAATATTGTAGTTGTTGCTTTTGATGTCAAAGATGCAGACCCTGCAAAAGATCTAAGTCAGTTTATTGAAACAGGACATGAAGCAATTGATGTAGACTCATCTACTGGACCTGATAAAAGTGGAAACTATAAAGTGTATGTCGAGCTAGAAAGAAATAGTAAACTGTTTGACGCAGTTGATAAAATTTTAAAAGATATTACTAGAGTTGACAATACTGCCAGTAGTTTTAGGTTTATAGCTTATAAAGCTGATACACCAGCAGAGTGGAATAAAGAGAATTTCGAAAAGAGTGTTTATTCGAGTAGTTACGATTATACACTTGCTACTAATCCAGAAGCACGTCAAATTTCTGAAAGAATGAAATTCTTAAACAAATACTAGAATTGTCAAATTTAAAGGTATAAGTAATATTATGTTTACAAAATTAAAAGTCTATATTATAATGTTTGCAGCATTCGCAATGTTTGCTGGAATAGCTTATTGGTATTATCAAGATACACAAAAAGCCTTAATGCAGTACGCTCAAAATCAAGCTAAACTTGAAACTAGTTTAACTATACAAAAGTCAGCTACAGAAAGTTTACAAAATAGTTTAAAAGTTATGAGCGAAACAATTACGCAGTTAAACAAAGACTTTGCAGAAAGTAGACAAAAAACAAAAGAGTTAGAAACAATGTTCAACCAAGATAAACAAGGAAACAAACGAGACTTTGGAGAACTTACAATAGAAGCACCAGAATATATTGAAGGACAAATTAATAAAGGATCAAATGAAGTGTTTAGATGTGTTGAACTTTTAAGTGGACAAGAGGCCAAAGAAGGAGAAGCAGATGACAAAGAATATATTGATTGCATTACTAGCGGCAATGGCACTGACAGCATGCAGTAGTATACCGCAAGCTATTAAAATTGACACTGCTCCTGTAGAGAAGCCAAAGTTAATAGTACCTAAAGTTGACAAGTATGTAGCAAGACCAATTGAATGGATAGTTATTACTCCAGAGAATGTTGATGAAGTATTCAACAAACTTAAAGATAATAAAACTGATCTTGTACTTTATGCAGTAGTTGATGATGGGTATCAAAACCTAACATTAAATATGGCTGATATTCTCAAGTTGCTAAAACAACAACAATCTATTATAGCGGCATATCAAAAGTACAACAATGAAGACGTTCAATAACCCTTGGTTTATTCTAGGAGTAGAGCCAAACGCTTCTCTTAGAGAAATAAAGCAAGCATACAAAAGGTTAGCATTAAAAAATCATCCAGACAAAGGCGGAACAATTGCTGAATGGTTAAATATAAGTAAAGCATACGAAACAATCACACAACAAAAACATGTACCAATCATAAAAGCATCAGATACTAAAATGTTTAATATAGCTCTATCTTTAAAACAACAAATAGAAGGTTTAAATGATTATATTCAAGTTGAAGATGAAGAAGAATTATTCATAAAAGTTAGCATTCCGCCTGGTGCATTAGCTGGTGATAAGTTTAAAGTTACTAATAAAGGCAAAAAATATATAATAAATGTTAAAGAATTGGCAGATAAGGTCTTTACAAGAAACGGAAATAATATTATAATGTATAAAACATTAGATATAATTGACGTATTGAAATGTAACACATTTATTATTTTAACTCCTATGGGCGACTATTGCGAAATAGATATTCCACCAGGAACAGAAACAGGAAGTATTATCAGTGTCAAAGAGCAAGGATTATATAACCGAAAAACAAAAAAGAGAGGAAGTTTAAGAATTAATATAAAAGTAAATATTCCACATATAACTGACTCTAATATTAATGAATTTATAAAAAGGCTTAAAGATGACAGACATTGAAAAAATTGTAATAACTGCTATTAACTTGGCTAAAAAGTTTAAACACGAATATGTTACTATTGAACATTTGGCAGCGGTTATTTTAGATGATCCACAAGTAATAGCTATGTGTTACGAGATTAATGCAGATGCAGAAAGTTTGCAAATAGCATTAATTGAATATCTAGAAAAAGAATGTAGTGAATTAGTATCAAATACTAAAGAAGAACCAAACCCTGCTAAAACACAAATGCTTGAACGTGTATTTAATAGAGCATTGACACAAGCCTTATTTCAAGGCAAGAAAGCAATTAATCAATTAGACTTAGTGTTAAGTATACTAGGTGAAGAACACAGTGTATCAGCAAAATATGCAGAGCAGTTAGGTCTAAACAAAAACAAAGTAATGAGTTGGATGCAAGATACTGCCGCAATGAAAGATGAACAAATTTTTGGTCCTATGGATGGCTTTGCACCGGGCGTAGGCGGACATGCTCAAAGACAACCTACACCACGTGAAGTATTAGTACAGTATTGTAATAATATGAATGAAGCAAGTCAAGATTATGATGATGTTGTTGGTCGTAGATCAGAATTAAAAGATTTAGTACAAACAGTAGCACGTAAGAAAAAGTCTAATGCTATTTTAACAGGTGGCAGTGGCGTTGGTAAAACAGCTATTGTACAAGGATTAGCAAAACTTATTGTAGAAGGACAAGTTCCAGATTTAATTAAAGACAAAGTAGTATGGGAACTAGATATGACAAAACTAGTTGCTGGTACAAAATATAGAGGTGACTTTGAAGAACGTATGAAACAATTAGGTGAGGCGTTAATTAAAGAACCTAATATTATTTTGTTTATTGATGAAATACATCAAATAATTGGAGCAGGTAGTACAAACGGTACTATGGATGCTGGTAATATGTTAAAACCTGCATTAAGCAGTGGACAGTTAAAAGTCATTGGTGCTACAACAGATGAAGAATATAGAAAAGTATTTGAAAAAGAAAGTGCGTTAGCACGTAGGTTTACAAAGATTGTAGTTGATGAACCTAATTTACAAGATGCAAAAGAAGTATTAAAAAATACACTTATATCATATGAAGATTATCATAATGTAACAATTGATCCATCAGCAGCTGATCTTGCAGTTGATTTAAGTGATCAATATATTTTTAATAAGAAACTTCCAGATAAAGCATTTGATATCATTGATAGAGCATGTGCTTTTAATAGAATATTACCAGAAACAGATCGTGTAACAATTATTGGAGACAATGAAATAAGATCAGAAGTAGCACGGTTAACTGGAATACCAAAAGAGCATTTAGGAACAGCAGAAGATAAAGAAACTGCTACAAAACATACAGAAGTAAAAGCATTTTTAGAAAGTACAGTATTTGGACAACAACAAGCAATTGATCGTGTGGTAGATAGTATTACAGTAAGTATGGCAGGATTAAAAGATCCTATCAAGCCTATTGCAAGCTATTTGTTTACAGGACCAACTGGTGTTGGTAAAACTGAACTTGCAAAACGTTTATCACAAACAATGAGTATGAAACTTGTACGGTATGATATGGCAGAATATCAAGAACGTCATACAGTATCAAAACTTATTGGATCGCCTCCAGGTTATGTAGGACACGGTGATGGTAAAGCAGGTGATGGATTATTAATTAGTCAATTAGAAGACAATCCAAATTGTGTACTACTACTAGATGAAGTTGAAAAAGCACACCCAGATTTAATGAGTGTACTATTGAGTCTATTAGACGAAGGTACACTTACAAGTAGTACAGGTAAAGTTGTAAGTGCAAAAAATTCAATTATTATTATGACAAGTAATTTAGGTGCAAAAGATGCATCAATTAAAACAATAGGATTTAACGAAGAAACGTTTAATCATAAAGCAGTAGATGATGCAGTTAAGAATTTCTTTGCCCCAGAATTCCGTAACAGGTTAGACGGCATTGTTAAGTTTAATGCATTAGCAAGAAATGATATGAAACGTATTGTTGTTAAATTCTTAGGCGAACTAGAAACATATGTAGATTCTAGGCATATTGTTATTAATTGGGGACCTGAATTATTGGCTATGCTTGAAGATAAAGGATACGACCCTACTATGGGTGCTAGACCTTTAGCACGATTAATTAATGAAGAAGTAAAACTACCATTAGCAAAATATCTTCTAGATCATGACGGCCAATACACATTGGATATTGACTATAAGAAAGATAAGTTGCTGATTAATGGAAAATAATTTACATCCTACACAATCGTTATATTATAGACAATTTGATACATGTATCAGATTTAAAGATCTGCCATCTAATTTTACATTTAATTATAATAGAATGAATCAAGATGGATCACAAATATGGCGTGGTGTAAGAAAAACAAACAGACTTTCCAGACAATCTGAAAGAACATATAATTACAATTTATATACATCAGATCAAAGTTTAGTATCCCAAATAAAAGCTGATTCTTTTTTATCTAATAAAATAGAAAAAATGTTTGTTCCAGTAAGCGAAGCACATCGTAAAATATTATATGAAAAAGACAGAAGTATTATCTTACGTGAAAAATTATGGTATCATACTTACAAGCATAAATTAGTTACCTGGCCAAAGTTAAGGTTTACAGAAAATTCTAAATCTGTAGAGTCTACTATTAAATGGATATATGATAATTTTAATATAGATGATAGAAGAATCGTACATAATAGCAGTTGGTTCTTTAGACATGAAAGTGTTCCAATTGTGTTTTGTAATAGTGAAGAAACTATGATGTTATACAAGCTAGCATGGAGTAACGATTACGAGATAAGAATTGAGACAGTTATCCCTTATAAAGAATTGCGAAATTGATAAATACTTGTAAGATTGAAGGAGAATATATATGTCTGGATCTATTATAGTTCTAACAAATAAAAACGAACTTGATTACACAAGTGAAATGGTTAAAGGCGATGGCTACTATGGCTTTGCTGATGGTCTGCATACTATGAGTTTTCATGTGGTAAACTTTACTGGCAGAATACATCTAGAAGCAACAATTGTAGAAAACCCTAGTGCTAATGACTGGTTTCCTATTGAGCTAGATACTATTACTCCATATTTACAGTTTACAGCTGAAACAGCTACCAAAGGTACTAGTTTTGAAGGTAACTTTGTCTATCTACGTGCAAAAGTTGATAGAGCGTATTTAGGGGCTAACGCATATGACCCTGCATTACATGGTGTAGTTGATAAAGTAGTAATTCTAATTTAAGGGGAAATTAACTTGGCAATTAAAGCATTTAGTGGAGCAGTATCAACACAACCATTACCAGATTTTAATTTAAATAATATAGCTGATGGTGATATATTAATCTATGACGTAACCAGTAAAGCGTTTATTAACAGTAATGGTAGTTTTGCAACCTTAGCAGAAGTTAATCAATTGATTGCTAACATTAACAGTGGCGGCAATGTTGATTTAAGCCTATATCATACAATAGCAGATTTTAATACTTCAAAAACAGCAATTGATGCAGCAATAGCACTTAAAGCAGATAAGACCTATGTAGACGCTCAAATAGCGGGTATAAGCACAGGTAATGTTGATTTAAGCAATTATGTAACCACGACAGCATTAAACGGTGCATTAGCTAATTATAGCACTAGTACAGAAACTACAGGCGAAATTAATACAGCCATTGCTAACGCTACATTCTTTGATGGCGACTATAACAATTTACATAATACACCTACTATTCCAAGTTTAACAGGTTATGCCACTCAGTTATGGGTTCAGCAACAAATTAATGCATTAGGCAATAGTGGAAATGTTGACTTATCAAATTATGTAACTACAACAGCATTAAACACAGCATTAGCAAATTTAACTATACCAACTGATGTAAGTGACTTAACTGATACTACTAATTTATTAAGTGGTGCAGGTGGTGGTGGTATTAGTACAACACAACTAAATGCAGCCATTGCAGTTGAAGAAACTCGTGCATTAACAGCCGAAGCAAATTTACAATCACAAATTAATAATAAAGCAACAGTAGCATATGTTGATCAACAAATTGCTAACGTTGCAAGTGGAGGTAGTGTTGATTTAAGTAGCTATGTAACTGAAACAGAATTAGCAACAGAATTAGCAAATTACCAACCAACAATAGATTTATCAAATTATTATACTAAAACACAAGTTGATGGATTAATTCCAACACCATTTAGTGGTGACTATAATGATTTAACAAATAAACCAACTATACCTACAGCGTTTAGTGGTGACTATAATGATTTAACAAATAAACCAACTATACCAGATGTATCTACTTTTATTAGCGAAACAGAAATAGATAGCAAAATAGCAAGTGCAGTAACAGGCGGAACAGTGGATTTAAGTAACTATGTTACAGATACAGAACTTGCTACAGCAATTAGTAATGCAACACTAGGCGGCGGTGTAACTACAATAGGTGCATTAACTGATGTTGCAATAGATGGAACTGAAACAACTAACCATGTATTAATGTACAACGCAGTTAATAGTTTATGGGAAAATGTTGACCTAGATGAAACATTTGCAACAAAACAATATGTAACAGATGAGCTAGTGCAAGCAGTATCTAACGGTACAGTTGACTTAGCAGGCTATGCGTCAGAAGCATGGGTTACACAAAAATTAGTTGAACGTGGAGATCACTTCAGCGGTAATTATAACGATTTAACAAATACACCTGTATTATTTTCAGGTGATTACACTGACTTACTTAATAAACCAGCATCAAATGCAGATTTAAGTTTACAACTTATAGGACAAGACCTACAACTTTTAAACATTGAACCTGATCCAGATACTGTTATTAGCACAGTAAGTTTATCTTCGTTAGGTGATGCAATTGCGTCAAACATAGATTACGCAGACTTGCAAAATTTACCTAACTTGTTTAGCGGTGATTATAATGACTTAGTAAATAGACCGAATCTATTCTCAGGTAATTATAATGATTTAGCTAACAAACCTTATATACCTAGTATAGCAGGATTAGCTACTGAAACTTATGTAAATGATAAATGGGCAGAACCAGAAATTACTGGTGACAGATTTTTTACGCATAATGTAAATCAAGTAGCAAAAGTATCTAATGTAGTAGCGGCAACGGCAGAGAATTATGTTATGTCTATTATTACTACAGATGCTACACCAACAGAAGCTCTTTTAACTACCGGAAACAGAATTGTTATTGATGATAATAGTACTGTTATGTACAAAGTACACATTGTAGGCAGTGATGGAACAGATCATTGCGGGTTTAAATTACAAGGAATTATTAATAAAACTAGTGGAACATTAGCATTAGTAGGTAGTCCAAGTAAAGAAACACTAGAAGATACTACACAAATATGGACAGGATCTGTTGAAGCAGATATTACAAATAGCAGTTTAAAGGTACTTGTTACTGGAGATACTGCAAAAACTGTACAATGGACTATATTTGTTGAACAAAACGCAGTCAAAAGATAACTTTTTGATAAATAAGTATAGTAGCAAAAGCTACAGAACATTAAATTGAACATTTTTTAGGAGAAAATAAAATGGCAACAAGAAATCCAGCAAACGTAATTGAGTTTGGTAAAGTTAACTTCGGTGCTCCAATCTCAGTATTCGCAGTAGCAGGCGCAACAGGCGTTGACGCTAAAGTAGCTCCAGGTGAAGACCTAGAGAAAGCAATTGAAGCAGCATCTCAAAAAGGTACAGTAATTGGCCTAGGCGCTGAATCAGGTGGTGCATTTAACCTATACATGGAGAACTCTTCATGGACAGCAGCTGACTTAGAATCAGCAGTACAAGCTGCAGGTGGTGTATTTGCAGCAGCAACAGTAACAGACGGCGGACTATAAGTCTTAAAGTTTTTTACTTAGCTTAGTAAAGAAATCCAAAAGCCCAGTATATTTAATTATGTACTGGGCTTTTTTTTGGCGAAAAAAATCTATTTTAGCTAGAAAACAATTTTAAGATGATAAATAAATATGTAACAAAGAGTTTTGTTACTTCATCGATGATGATTACACGTTTATAACTGAGCAGTTATATTATCTAAAGTGTAACTCATTTATTCCCTTTACATAAAAGTGTAATGAATGTTTTATTTTTCAATTAGTTCACATAAGTGAACGACAAGTCAATAGGAGAATATTACAATGACTACAGGAAAACAATTCGTAGAACAACTACGTAAAGACAACGAAGCTCTTTTCACAGCTTCAAAAATGAACGTTAAAGCATACTTCGAGTCAAAAGACAATTCAATGGAAGCTCTAGTTGAGCATTTCACTGGACGTATGGTTAACGAGAGAATGAACATGGTTGAAATCTCTAAAAAAGTAGCTTCAATGCCAGCAGACGCTGATCCAATGGAACTACAAAATCTTTCAAAACAAGCTATGGACGAAGCAATTCACTTCAGAATGGTTAAAGAGTGTATTGAAAAGATTACTGGTGAAGAATTAGACGTAGACGCAGCTATGGCAGCTGAAGCGGCTAAACCACAAGCTAAAGGTGCAGACCTTTTAGAAGCTTATGAAGCATCATCAGACGATGCGGCTCTAGCAGTATACCAAATGGTTGCTGAAGGTCGTGCAGCAGCAGTATGGTCACAAATGGCTGAAACAATCGAAGATTCTTTCATTGCTAAATCATACGCTAAAATTGCGAAAGACGAAGGTTTCCACTCAACAATTGGTGAGATGAAACTAGAAGAAATCGCAACTGACGAAGCAACTCAAGCACGTGTATTAGACATCGTTAACGGTATGAGAAAAGACCTTTTCGAAGTTTCATGTGCAAACACAGTTGAAGCAGCTGGATCACGTGCTCTTGTAAACGAAGCATACGGTTGGTAAGCTAAATTGTAATGAATATTGGGTTAACACAACGCATATTCAATCACAATAACTTTGTGTATGACTGTCTAGAACATGGTTGGCAACAACTACTAGGCGGTCATACGCTCACACCAATAGCTAATAACAAAGAACAAGACTTTGAGCAATTAGTTAAAAATCTAGACATTATAATTTTTACAGGTGGTGATGCAAGTCCACAAAGACTTGTCACTGAAATACGTTTACTCACAGAATGTTATAAACAAAACAAGCCTATGATAGGGGTTTGTCATGGCGCTTTTTTTATTAATCAAATGGAAGAAGGAGTAAACGAAGAATGTGAAGGTCATCATAATACCGAACATAATGTTATAATGCACGATAAAATATACAAGGTAAATAGTTTCCATACAAACAAAATAACAAGTTTGGGTAAAGGTTACGACATTGTTGCTACAACTGAAGAAGGCGACATAGAAGCATTTAAACACAATACTAGAAATATATGGGGTATTGTGTGGCACCCAGAACGTATGGAAAAGACTGTTCTACCACAAGATGTAGAAAGACTTTTAAATGTTTAAAAAAATATGGGAATGGATCAAAGCAGGTTATAAATGGTTAGTTAAACTAAATTATGATACTTGCGAGTATGGTGCACAATGGGATGCCGCTAATGAAAGATTCCAAAAGAAAAATAAAAATAAAAATAAACCTTAAGGGAAAATAAAGATGATCAAAAAATTATTAATAGCAATAGCACTAACTATGTCAACAACATTTGCATATGCAGATGTAACTTTAGTAGTGCCGCAAAAAGTAGGAGCAGGCACAAGTGTATGGGCACAAATTGTGGCAATTGAGTTAGAAAAATTCTTGCCAGGAGAACGTGTTATAGTTAAACATATACCAGGAGCAAAAGGATTACCTGGCTTTAATAAATTCCATAATGAATTACAAAACGATGATGAGGTACTAATGGTATCAAATGGATCTAATGCAGTTAGTTTCTTAACTGAGCAAGTTGATTATAACTATGCTGAGTACGATAGTATTGGACTTATGAATTTAAATATTATTACAGGACGTCTAATAGGTGCAGATATGAATGCAATAAAGTTTCACAGTTACGGTGGACGCCAACCAGAAGTTATGGCAATGTCTATGTTAGTTTGTGGACCTAGTATTGATCCTGTTAAATGCTTTGAAGAAAATATAGAATGGCTTCCAGGTTTTAGTCAAGGAGAAGGTAGACTAGCATTTAAACGTGGTGAACTAAATGTAACACGTGAGAATCCAGCCGCTTTTATTAAACACATTCAACCTTTTGTTGATAATGGACAAGCAGAAGTATGGTTCACACATGGAATATTACAAGCTGATGGTTCACATGCAGATGATCCTAATTATCCAGGAATGCAATTTGAAATACTTTATAAAGAAGTATGGGGTGTAGAACCTAGTGGAAACTTTTATGATGCTTATAAATTAGCAAAAAGTTTTAGAGATGGGCTACAAAAAGCAATTTGGATCCGTAAAGATAATCCAAACCGAGATAGAATTATAACGGCTATGACTAAAATGGCAAATAACCCAGAATCAGTAGCTAACATAAAAGCAAAAGTTGGTAATTATGAATGGTTAATTGGTATAGACGGTGATGCTCATAGAGATACATTAATGACATTTATTACTGAAGATGCTCTTAAAACATTGGTTAACTTTACAGCCGAATCACTTAAACTAGAAGCAGAATATAAGCCTAATCTTGTAAGCAAACAATAGCTCCTTAGATAAATACTATTAGTTTACACAAGGAGACTAATAATGCCAAATAATACAGATTTAAATAATGACGGTAAAATATCATGGATGGAAGCATTTCCATACTGGTTTGATAGATTACGTTTATTTCCCAGAGCATTTATCAGTATGTATATTTACTTACTATACCAAGTAACAGAATGGTTTATGAAGCTACCAGACCCAAATATGGCACAAGCAGGCTTAGTTAGTGTTGTGGTAGGAGCAGGTGCAGCATGGTTTGGACTTTATGTAAATAGCACCAGTGAAAACAGTGGTAAAATTGTAGTACAAACTGACACTTCAGCTACTGGAACACGTGGTAGTTATAGTGGAGCAGCAAGCAACAGAGCAGACTATAAAGAACCGATAAAGTCAAGATATTAAGGAAATACACATGTATCAGCATCATATAATATTAAAAACACAACACCAATTAGATTCGGAAACAGCAAAAGACTGGTTAGGTATTTGCAAACGTTTTTCACCTGATGGCGTTGTTTTTTCATATCAACATGGTGATCATGAAGTAGCTATGGAATACGGTGTAAGCGATGGTGATGATTTACCACATGCTTACACTATACCATTAACTAGAGATCTTACCGCAGATGAAGCAGCAATAGTTGTTGCGGCATGGGATTATAAATTTATTCCAGACTTTAATATTGAAATATCAAATATGTATGATGTAATGCAAGATGTAGAACTTGATATTGATCCGGAAGTAGTAGAAAGTGCTACACTAGATTTAAACAAATGGCATCATAATAGATGGCGTGATGAAATGATAAAAGAAGGTTGGCACTACGGTTTATACTTTAGTGAAGCAAACAAATCACATCCAGCATTAAGAGATTGGGATAGCTTACCTGAGTCACACAGAAGAAGTCCTATATTTAAAGATACAGAAATTTTAGAATGGCTACGTAAAAACGGCGTCAGATAATGAACCTACAACACAATAGTTTTGTTGTGCTAACACACGATAACAAAATTAAATATTCAGAAACAGATTACTTAATTAAAAATAACCTTATAGGTTTTTTAACATGGCATTGCGAAGTTTTTGATCATACAACAAATATCAATTCACAAAATAAAAAAGTAGGATTTACAGCCTGCAGAAATAAGTCTAGGACTTGTGCTATAACAAATTGTACATGTCCTACTGATATTGATTTGCCAAAAGCAAAATCAAAAGAAATACTAGAAAAATTTAGAAACATATTAGCTTCTGATTCTAATTTAGACATCAAAGGTTATAAACCAGAAGATGGAGAAATAGTAGCATGTGGATTATATAAATTATTAATTAATGAATCGTTTGTAGTTGATTGGAACTTATTAAGAAGATGTAATTTTAGTTGTACATATTGTGCCCCTGATATACATGATCTAACAAGTGAATATCCTAGCATGGAACAACTTCAGCAAGAGTTTAATAATATAAAAGTTCCAGAAGGAAGATCAGTACATTTTAATTTAAATGGCGGAGAACCAACAATACATCCGAACATACTTGATATAGTAAAAATGTGTCATAGTAGAGGCAGTGTTGAATTATTATCAAATGGAACAGCTTCAGTTAAAAAATACAATGAATTACTAGACTATGCAAAGATTAACATAAGTTTACATCACGAACTTATAAATGAGAAACACATGAAAAAATTCGTAGAAATAGCAAAATTAAATAAAGGACAATTAATATTTAAATATTTTAACACATTTAACGAAGATAAATTTGCACATTACTTACACACTCTTAACACATATGAACATGTAAATATTATTACAAATAAGCGGTTAATATTACGTAGAACTGGAAATTCCAAAAACAGAATATTTCAGACTTAAATACTGGTTGACATTGCCATAAAAAGATGGTATAATATAGGCATGTTTATATATAGAGGTCCATATGTCATTAGGTAAGGTAGGTTTTGCATGCAAATTTTTGCATCATGATCAAACACAAAAAAAGAAGTTACTAGAAGAAATCCAGCGGCCTCTAACAGAAAAATGTACAACAGTACGTTGGCTTAATAATCAAGATAAGAATGTAGCAGAACAAAGGTTGTGGGATATTATGGCTCACAATGCACAAGCAGTTTACAACCTTGTTGAATATGTAGGTAGCTTACCAGAACATCAACGTATGGTTCGTTTAGGTAGTAATCAACTTCCTTGCTATACACAAGAAGATTGGCGTTACTTTTGGAAACAACAAGACGTTATTGACTATGCGGCTAAATATTATGCAAGAGCAGGTGAACTTGCAAGGCAACTTGGTGTGCGTCTTAGTATGCATCCAGGTCAGTTTACAGTACTAGCAAGTGATACACCAGAAATAGTAGAACGTAGTATAGAGGAGTTTGAATATCATGCGAATATCATCAGGTGGATGGGTTACGGTAAAAATTGGCAAGACTTCAAGTGTAACGTCCACATCTCAGGCAGACAAGGTCCAGCCGGTATCAAAGCCGTCCTTCCAAGACTGTCTACAGAAGCACGAAACTGTATTACTATCGAAAACGACGAAAACTCGTGGGGCTTAGATGCTTCATTAGAACTGGAGAAGGAGGTAGCACTCGTTGTCGACATACACCACCACTGGGTTCATAGTGCCGGAGAATATATTACTCCAAGTGACGATCGCATCAAGCGGGTTATTGATAGCTGGCGTGGCGTTAGGCCTACTATGCATTATAGTGTTAGCCGTGAAGATCTACTCAAAGATCACCCGGTAGACATTAAACCAGATTACAAACAATTACTTGAACAGGGTTATAAAAAAGCTAAACTAAGAGCACACAGTGATTTCATGTGGAACACAGCCGTCAATGAATGGGCAGGTACTTTCCGTAATGATTTTGATATTATGGTAGAAGCAAAAATGAAGAACTTAGCAAGTATTCCATTTGAAGAGGCAACACATGAAAATAGTTAATTTTTTTAAAGAAAGTTATAAAAGAGATAGAACTGCATTCTATGCAGAAATATTAGAAACTACACTTCTTATAGCCGCTAGTGCTATACTTAGTTTTACTATATTAGATCCAGCAACAGAAATATTTGTTCCACTATATTTACTAGGTAGTATATTAGCAGTATTCAGTACATATAGACGAGGTAGTAGTGCTATAGTGCTATGTTGTTGGTTTACACTAATGAACAGTTGGGCTTTTATACAATTGTTTATATTGTAGTTTAACTTCTGTTATTTGATAAATATAAGTAACAGGAGATTTATAAAATGAGAGTACACAACTTATTTACAGAAACACAAGTAGAACAACCAGAACATGGTGACATTGTTGGATTTGAATTTGGTGATATATTAATTGAATCACGTGTTGTAGAACATTTAGATGACGGTATTGTTGTTGAAATGGACGAAAAAGGACAACAATATCTAACAGAATTACTTCCATTAATACCAGCAGGAATATGGGCCGCAGGTGCCGCATGGACTGCTTATGATACATGGAAAGCAGGCAAGCAATATAAAAATGGTGAAATTACTAAAGCAGAACTAGCTACAAGAGTTGGTACTGATGTAGCACTAAGTATTGCAGGCGGTGCAGTTGCTAAAGGCGCTATTAAAGGTGCTAAGTTTATTTGGAAGGGCGGAAAAAAGATTTTTGCTAAAGGTGCAGACGATGCAGTTGATGCAGGATCAGATGCCGCTAAGTCAATAGCTAAAAAAGCTGATGCTCCTAAGCCAGATATTAGTTCTAAAGTTGCAAAAGATGCTCCAGTAAAAGTTAAAACTCCAGATGCACCTAAAACTCCAGATGCACCTAAAAAACCAAATTTAAAAGTTGTGGATCAACCAAAAATAGATCAACCACAAATTAAAGATCTAATGCCTACAAAAACTAAACCTACGTTTAAGTCTAAACCTAAACTAGCTACAGATAAAGGTAAAGTTGTAAAACCAAAAGATCCTTCAGCAACTAAAGCACCAGTTATTGGTAAAATTGATGCACCCGATATGCCTAAAATACCATCGGCTCCAAAGATTGTAAAACCAAAAATTAATAAAGCACCAGCTAACGTGCCACCACCTAAAGTTGTTAGCAAACCAAAAATTAATAAAGCACCACCTAAGAGTGTAAGCTCACCACCTAAAGTTGTTAGCAAACCAAAAATTAATAAAGCACCACCTCAAGTTAAAGTGGCGCCACCAGTAAAAGCACCACCAGTAAAACCACCTAAGGTTACTAAAACACCACCGGTAAAAACAGCGCCAGTAAAACCACCTAAGGCTACTAAAACACCACCGGTAAAAACACCAGTGAAAAAAGCACCAGTGAAAAAGAGAAAAGGTTTTAAATTAAGAGGCCTTGGCGGATTAAGCGGTGACAGTGGAAGATTTGATACTAACTTTACAGGACTGTTTAACAGTTATGTTCCAGGCGGGCTAGAAGAACTTACTGAAGCGGAATATCAAGGAAGAACAGTTAAACTTAATAAGCCAACAAGAGGCGATGTTAAGAAGTTTAAAGTATATGTCAAGGACCCTAAGACTGGAAACGTTAAGAAAGTAAACTTTGGCCACGGCGGAACAAGTGCTAAATCAAAAGGTGAAAAGACTATGAAGATTAAGAAGTCTAACCCAGAACGTAGAAAATCATTTAGAGCAAGACATAACTGTGATAATCCAGGACCAAAAACAAAAGCACGTTATTGGTCATGTAGAGCATGGTAACATGAATATAAATGAAATTACAAAATTAAAAGTACTTGCCGGTATAATTGATAAAGAAGGCAATAGAGTTGACGGTGATGATGAAAGTAATATAAGTGTCACTGGTTCTGAAAAAGGACGACTTCAACGTGAAAAGAATATAAAACCTGGAACGGAAGAATGGTTCAAACTGTGGTTTTCAAAGCCACATTTAACAGGTGAAAAACCAACTGGAAAATAACAATGGAATTAGAAACAATAATCTTGTTTGCTTTATTATGCAAACATGCAGTAGCAGATCTAGCGGTACAATCATTTAGAGTACCATCACAAAAACATTTATATTTTAATAAAGGACTACATTTACATTCGTTAGATCATAGTGTATTAGCATTTATAACTTTATTAATATTTGTTGATCCTATTACTGCATTAATGTTTTCTTTGCTTGATTATGTATGTCATTGGCATATTGATTATACAAAGTCTAATATACTTAAAAAATTTAACATATCTAGAGAAGGCCCTGCATTTTGGCGTTTACAAACATTTGATCAAATATTCCATTATGCAACATATGCACTAATAGTGTTTTTAATATAAGGTATGCTTTTTGCATAAATAGTTGTATGAGAATATTTGAAGTAGATAGAAAATTATCGCAACAGGAACTGGATCAAATTGAAATTTTTGCAGATAGATTATTTGCGAAAATAGGTATTGATGTTGAATTTACACGACATTTTTTAGATAGATTAAACGATGAACGTAATGTAAAACAAATTACGGCAAGTGAGCTAACTCGTTTATTTAAACAAGAATACAAATATTGGGGAAAACAAATTGCCCAACTTGGTCCAGATTCCGAAGCGGTTCTCAAAGATCTTGCGACAGATGTTAATATACCATTTGCTTTACGTTGGGATAATGCTAATAATGAACTAGATCTTATTGCAAAAACTGTAATGCGTAAAAAAGATTTTAGAACATCTAATAAAGAATACGCAGTGTCGTCATATAATTATGATTTAGATAATAAACAAAACAAACAAATTTTTGAATCAATTAGGAATCTTATGGAAGGAATGCCAGCAGTTGATTTAACAAAACTTGATCCTGCACAATTCCAAAGTAAATATGGTGTATCAAAATCTACAATAACACAAGCACAAGGAAAAGTTATACAACTATTTCCAGAACCTCAAAAATCTAATCCTAGAATAAGAATTAGTGTAGGAAATTACTTAGTAAAAAATCCTGCATTAGCAAATCAAATTGCGGCCAATGACAATGTTAAGCCAGGATTTAAATGGAAGGACTTACCAAAATTAGGTATTAAAGCATTACCTAAAATAATTGGTGGTGTTATTGCTGGAATATTAGCTCCTAGTGAATTAGGAGATGGTACACTTTCTATTGAACAAGAAATAGCATGGAAAATACATCAAGATTATCTAAGACAAAGTCCTTTAGATGCTATAAATTATATTAAAGAATGGTATAAAAAAAGTGGTGATCCAAATGGATATAAAAATGATGCTGATTATAAATCAGCCGTAGGATACCATGCAGATAATGTGATTAGATCTTTAGAAGGTACAATAGATCCAAAATTACAAGCAGCAGCTGATAAACTTAAAAAAGCTATACAGGCTGCTAAAAGTGCTCAAGAGTTAGAAGATTTAATTGGTAAAGTAGATCCTGGATTACAAAAAGCAGTAAATGATGCTGCACCGGAAGTACAAAGTGTAGCACCTGATGCTTTAATAAGTCCAGAAGTTAATCCTGAGGATTTAGGATTATTTAAAAATCCAGAAACAGATGATGGATTACGTGGAGGACTTCCACAGCCTAAACCACTTGAAGAACCAGCACCAGAAGATGAACCTAAACCAGCAAATGATCCTTTACCTCCTAGGCCAAAGATCGTGCCTGATTCACCAGTGCAACCAGAAAACCCAAATCCAGATGCTGATCCAGATAAGCCAGCACCTGAAGAACCAGCGCCAGAGAGACCAAAAGTTATTCCGTTTCCTGGTCCAGGAAAACCAGATATTGAGCCGGACCCAGACACCAAGCCAGCTCCTAAACCAGATTTACCAAAACCTGAAGTAGATCCAACTTCACCAGATCAACCAGAAGAACCTGATGCTGATCCAAAACCAGAAGAACCTGCTCCGGAAGAACCAGCACCAGAACAACCTGATGCTGAACCAGAGAAGCCGGAACAACCTGATGCTGAACCAGAACCTAAACCCGATACTAAACCAGCACCACAGCCAGGTCCAAAACCTGAAGTAGATCCAACTTCACCAGAACAACCACAGCCAGAACCAGATGCTGAACCACAGCCAGATGCTGAGCCACAGCCAGAGCCAGATGCTGAACCTGAGCCACAGCCAGAACCACAGCCTGAGCCACAGCCAGACCCACAGCCTGAGCCAATGCCACAACCTGAGCCTATGCCTCAGCCACAGCCAGAACCTATGCCACAGCCAAATACTGAGCCAGCACCACAACCTGAGCCACAACCTGAGCCACAACCTGAGCCACAAACAGAACCACAACCTGAGCCTATGCCAGAGCCGCAAACGGAACCACAACCACAACCACAACCACAACCACAACCAAGTCCAGCTCCTGCACCAGCTCCTGCGCCAGCACCGGCTCCTGCACCAGCTCCTAAGACACAACCTAAGCCACAGCCTAAACCACAACCTAAACCAAATCCTAGGCTAAGGGTAAATCCAAGACTAAGACCAGGCCGTGTTAGACCAAGACGTGATTGGGATTGGGGAGGTAGCAGTGACTTATATAAAACAAATTTATACAAATGGACACAAAAATATGGTACATTTGAAAATGAGAATTTAATTAAGAAGTACTTTACATTAAATGAAGGCGGAGCAATGCCTGGTGTAGGTGCTATACATATAGATGAAATAAATCCAACACTAGAACAATTAGAAAAATCACTAGACTTAGATTTAAAAAACTTTACATTAGGTAGTGTAGGTAAAAGACAATTTAGTGGCGATATAGATGTTGCATTAAACTTACCTCCAGAAGAGATTCCAGCATTTATAGAGAAACTTAAAAAGAATCCACTTATTAAAGATATAGCAAAATCAAGTGTTATAATGACAAAAGTACAAATTCAAAACTTTGATAAAACAAAAGAAGATGGAAGACCACGTACAGGTTTTGTACAAGTAGATTTTATGCCAGGTGATCCAGGCTGGATGAAAACTTATTATCATAGTCCAGGAGAAGATGAATCTAAATATAAAGGTGTATATCGTAACATTATGATTGCATCAATGGCGGCACACTTAGATAGACAAGTTAGTGATGCTAAATTAGAAGATGGTCGTCCAATGGAAGAATTAAGATATATGTGGAGTCCAACTGAAGGATTAATTAGAGTTAAACGTACACCAGTTAGAAATAAAGCAGATACTGGTTATACAAAAAAGAATAATAATGAAACTATTGATGGTCCATATAAACAGGCAGACGAGATTGCTAAAATATTAAAATTAGATAGTGCAAAAGATTTGAATAGTTTTGAATCATTGCTTACAGCAATGCAAAAAAACTGGACAAAAGAAGGTCAACAAAATGTTATTCAAGCATTTAAAGACAACAGCGTTGTACAAGATATTGGAGTTCCGGAGGAGTTACAATAATGCTAATTAATGAAATAACTGAAGCATCACCTTGGACTAATATGATGAGAAGAATAAAGCCTGTTGTTAGTAGAGATAAGTATAGGCGTGTTGCAGAAAAATTACACAAGATATTATTACGTAAAGAAAAAGAAAATGGTGGTGTTTTTAGACATGCACTAGGTTGGTATACATATAATATTGGTAATTCACATAAAGATATAGATCATCATGTACTAAAACAATTCTACTTAGATAATTTCGACCCTGTTATATCAGACTAAATACATTTGACATATGCAAGTAAACCTTGTATAATAGTTCAAATAAAGAGAATTCATGACAGACAAATATTGTATATATACAAATAACTTTACATTCGTTGACAATGACGGGTATGTAGCGTTATGTTGTAAAAACTTAAAAAACAAACTAGATCAATATCATATTAAAGATTATAAATTAAGTGATATTTGGAACAGTCCAGAAATGCATAGTGTTAGAGCAGAAATTGCCGACGGCGGTGAACCTATGGGTTGCTTTAAATGCTACGATCCAGAACGTGAAGGAGTACGTAGTTTTAGACAAAAAGCATTAGGAATGATTAATAAAGGTGTTCCATTTCAAGATGAAAAAATACATGCACTTGATTTAAGACTAGGTAATGTATGTAACTTAGCATGTGTAATGTGCTTTGCAGGTAACAGTAATAAAATATTACAAAATCATAAAACTATGGCAACACATTTTAATTGGAAAGAAGGCCGTTTAGAAAAAGAAGCAAAAAAATATCACAAAAGCAATTACGATTGGAGTGATGATCCAAGAGCGTGGGACAACATTATTAGTAGTGTTGACAAAGATTTAAAACATGTATACCTAGCAGGAGGTGAACCTTTTTATCTTAAAAACTTTCCAACAACAGTACAACGTTTAGGATCACTTGCACCCAATGCTCGTTTTGTTATTAATACAAATGGTACAAGACTACTAAGAGAAAAAGATTTAGAAAAGTTTAAAACTGTTGAAAATGTAAATTTAAGATTTAGTATTGACGGTTGGGGCAAAGCAAATGATTGGACTAGACAAGAAGATGTATGGGAAGAAAAAATTGCAGTTATGGACCAATACTATAAAGAATTTAAATTGCGTATATGGGATATTACAGCCAACAGTTTAAGTGTAAGACATATTCCACAACTAATAAAATACTTATGGGAACATTACCCAAATGCTAAAGTACAAATAAGACCGGTTATTAACAAAACTGAAGTTCTTATGGAAAACATTCCAGATAGATTTAAAGCAGAATCATTAAAATTCTTCGAAGACAATAAACAAAAACTAGAAGGTGTTGATCATGTTATAAATGAAATGCGAAGACCTTTTAACAATGATCCAAAACGTAAAGCAACAGTTAAACAATTTGTTGAATATTACGATACCTACGGAGCAGTTACAATGGAAAGTTTTGATCCAGAGCTAGCTGATTGGATCTATGGCGATGCAGAAGAATAGTTTTTGTTCAATTCCTTGGATACACTCAGCAACTAAAACAAATGGTGCAAGCAGAGTATGTTGTTTAATGAGCAACTACGACACCGGTAATGGTGGACAAACTGGTCATAATTTTAAAACTCACACAATAGAAGAAATACATAATAGTGAATTTACTCGTAAAATTCGTAAACAATTCTTAGCAGGAGAAAAACCTGTTGAATGTGCTACATGTTGGACAAAGGAAGCCAATGGCGGTAAAAGTAGACGTACATTTACAAATAATATGTATAAAGATATAATTGATTATGATAAAGCAGTTAAGTTAACTACTCCTGATGGCAGTACAACACAAATGCCTATATATTGGGATTTGCGTTTTGGTAATTTATGTAATTTAAAATGTGTAATGTGTGGACCACAAAGTAGTAGTATGTGGTATAAAGATTGGGCAAGTGTATATAACACTGACCATTTTTATGATAGTAATACAAAAATAGAAATTAACAATAAAGATGATTCTAATTATGATTGGTGGAAAAGTGAACACTTCTGGCAACAATTAGAAAATAATATAGATCAATTACAACATGTATATCTAGTAGGTGGAGAACCTATGCTTATTGAAAATCATTATGTGTTTTTACAAAAGCTAATAGATAAAGGTGTAAGCAATAATGTTACATTAGAATATGATACAAATATTACAAATGTACATCAACGTGCTATTGAGCAATGGAAACATTTTAAAAAACTAATGCTTAGAGTAAGTATAGATGATTTTGGAGAACAAAACGATTATATACGTTTTCCTAGTAAATGGTATAAGCTAGATGAAAATATAAAACGTATTGAGGCGTTATTACCAAACACACAAATAGAAATAAGTATTACATGGCAAGTACTTAATGCTTTTACATTTTTAAAATTGTTAGATCATTTTAAAAAGTATCACATTAATATAAGAATATTATCAGCACCACGTATGTTTGATTGTAAACAATTATCTAAGCAATCAAAGCTAGATTTAATAAATATGTATGAGAATTCAGTACATAGACGTAAAATACAACACTTAATAAACTATCTTAGAATGACTATGGACTATGAAGGCAATATATACGAATGTGCTGATTTTTTGGAAAGATTAGATGTTTTGAGAAAAACAAGTTGGCAAAATACATTCAAAGACTTGTTTAAATCGATAAATACTTAAAAGGATTACTATTATGAAAATAAACGAAATAGATTGTTGGGATGGTTATAAGAAAAAAGGAACTAAACCCGGCACTGGTAAAAACAAAGGAAAACGTGTAAATAATTGCGTTAAAGAAGATGGTGTAATAGTTCCTGGTGTTAACACTACAGTAGACGTTAAACCTGGGCAAACTGAAAAAGAAGCAGCTAAATTCTTTGGCAAAGGTAAGCCTGCAGAACTACATGCAAAAGCACGTAAAAACAGTACACCGCATAACTTATATAACTTAGGGTTAACTGAATCACAAGTTAAGTTAATGGAAGCGGTAATTAAACAATCACCAGTTATGGATGTGTTATATAACTTATCATCGAGAAAAGACAATAATCCTTTTCCAGTTAAGTTTTATAATGACTTAGTAATTAATGTAAAACCTTTAGAAGCAAAGAAAATAGTAATGCTATATTTAGATTCAGATGAAGAAAAGCAAAAAGAGATTGAACAATACATTCATACAGTAAATGGATTTAAAGAATTATTACAAAGGATTAGATAATGCTAATGACCCCAGAACAATTTGCTCATTATGTTGAAAAAATAAAAGAGCATGAAAAGAAACGTTTAAGTACAAATGAACGTCTGAAGTACTGGGCAAGATATTTTGGCACTTCTAAAGAAGCACTAGACACTGATGCTGGTTATGATATGAATTGGTTTGCAGATGATCATAAATGAAATAGTTTCAACTCACCCAGGCCTAAGAGAAGCACTTAATGAAATAGGCAGTACTAGTCAAGTATATGTTGACATGGACGGTGTTCTTGCAGACTTTTTTGGCGAGTGGCAAAAGTTAATAGGTAGCAACTGGCGTAATGTTAAAAAGATAGAACCTGCATTACAGAAGATCAGAGACAAAGATGACTTCTGGCTTACGTTACCTTTACTTCCTCAAGCAAAAAATCTATTAAATATTATTAAAAATGTTAAAGGTAGCTACAGTATTCTTAGTAGTCCATTACCAAACGATCCTAACTCAGAGCCACATAAGCGTGAATGGATTGAAAAGAATTTAAGTTTCTTTCCACCTGAGAATGTAATTATTACTCACGATAAAGCAAAATATGCTACACAACAAGATGGTACTCCAAATATATTAATTGACGATTTTGGACAAAACATTTCAAAATGGGAAGCAGCTGGCGGTGAAGGATTTAAACACAAAGATCATAAATTTGAACGTACGGCAAAAGCAATCAAACAATACATGACTACGCCTGCAAAGGAGCAATAAAATGCTGATTAATGAAGTCCTTGTATATGAAGAACGATTAAATGCAACGCCTATTATTAGTCCTGCTATAAAAACCCTTGATAAAGTATTTAAAGACAATAGACACGAAATGCGTATAGTTGGAGGAGCAGTACGAGATATTGCTTTAGGAAAATCACCAAAAGATATTGATTTTGCTACAGATGCTACTCCAGATGAAATGATGGCTATACTTGATAAAGCAGGCATAAGACATAAACCTACAGGATTAGAACACGGTACTATTACTGCTATCCTAGATAACGAACCATTTGAAATTACAACACTAAGAGCAGACAAAGAAACAGACGGCAGACATGCTGAAGTTGAGTTTGTTAAGAGTTGGGAAGAAGATGCTAAACGTAGAGATTTAACATACAATGCCATGAGTATGGATATTGATGGAAATGTTTATGACTATTTTGGTGGAATGGATGATTTACAAGATAAAGTCAGTAAGTTTGTAGGTGATGCAGAAAAAAGAATTACTGAAGATTATTTAAGAATATTACGTTACTTTCGTTTTCAAGGTAGACTATCAAAGCCTACTTGGGACAAAGATACACTAGAAGCAATTACAAAACATGCTAAAGGACTATCCGGTATTAGTGCCGAGAGAATATGGCAAGAGATGAGCAAAGTACTTTCAGGACAAAATGTTGCAAGTGTAATATCTATGATAGAAAAAACGGGTGTAAGTAAAGTTATTGGATTATCTACTAACAATGCAAATAGTGTAAAAGATAAGAGCAACCCCGTCTTAGCGTTAGCACAATTGGATAATAGCGTAGATCTTGCTAAACGTTGGAAGTTAAGTAACAACGAAACAGAATTATTAAACTTTTTAGTTAAACACAAAAATGATCCACTTGATCAAAAGAAAGTAGAAGATATGATTGCTGATGGAGTAAACAAAGACTTAATATCAGCACTAGCAACAATGCAAGGTAAAAGTGTAAACACTGATGCTAAAATACCAAACTTTCCATTAACAGGTGCAGACTTAATTGCTAAAGGTATGAAGCCTGGTCCAGAAATGGGTGCAACATTAAACAAATTAAAACAACAATGGAAAGCAAGTAACTTTAAAGCAACTAAACAAGATTTATTAGGAGAAAACTTTGCAGATGGTAAAGTAAAAGGTAAAAGTAGACCAGGGCGTGTAAAACGTTCAGGTGCTAGTTGTAATGGCAGTGTAACAGAACTCAGAGCAAAAGCAAAAAAAGCCAGCGGTGAAAAAGCAAAAATGTACCATTGGTGTGCTAATATGAAATCAGGCAAGAAGAAATGATTATATGGAAAAAATTTATCCAAAATGCGAAAATGCAGAACGTTTGTATGTTACATCAAATAGCCAGATAAGACCTTGTTGTTGGTTAGGTGAAGCAGGTTCAATAAACAAAAGTCCTAAATGGAATTTAAATACTAATACAATTGAAAATATTCTTGACATTGAATTAAAAAAATATGTAGAGAATTTAAAAAAAGATCCTAAAACATGGGCACAAAAAGCATGTTGGAAACAATGTAGTAAACCATTTACTTCAGTAAACAGACCAACAGAAAATTGGGTATATGTAAATGAATAACGGTATGTTACTTCATCTGGAAATGAGCAAGCGTTGTATACTTGAATGTCCAAAATGTCCTAGAACTATATACAAAGGTAGGTATGAAATAGATGATCTTAATATTGATCATGCAAAAGAATTAGTAATCAAAACTAAACCACGTGTAGTAAATATGTGTGGTAATTTAGGTGATCCAATATATCATCCTAGATTAATAGAATTTATAACATGGTTAGAAAAAGAAAATTATCATTGGGATCTACATACAAATGGATCAGGTAAAAAAGAAAGTTGGTGGCAAGAATTATATGATTGTTATGAAACTAAATACAATAAGATATGGTTCGGAGTTGATGGCTTAGCTGATACTGCTCACAATTATAGAGTTGGTATAAACTGGCAACAATCATTTGATGCTATGTGCTTAGGAGTAAAACAAGGAAAAGATATTTATTGGCAATGGATACCTTTTAGCTTTAATGAACATCAAATTGATGAGGCTAAAAAGTTAGCTACTGATAATGGAATTAATCTTGTCCTTAGACTAAGTGCTAGATGGGATGAAAACGATCCGTTAAAACCATCGCCAAAATGGCTTCCAACAGAAGGACATGATGGCAATATAAAGGAAATATTATGAAGGTAAGTGATATATTAAAACTACCCGACATTAAAATAGGTGACGAATTGTTAGTAGGAAAATTTAAAAACCGTAAAGCAGTTGTAACTGGTTTTGGAGTAGATGACAATAATCAACCTGTATTAAAAACTAATAAAGGTGACCAAAAATTATTCAAACCTAGAATAGTTAAATTAATGGACAAGTAAAATGAAAGTGAGTCTAATAAGACTTAAACCTAGAGATGCGATGCAGTTGCGTGGTATTATAGATGAAGATACTGCAATAAAGTGTTATTTGCAATGGCCCTTTACAAAAAAGGTTGCATTTTCTTTCATTTCACATTATAATACATGGGGTATATGGATTAATAATGGTATACTTGCAGGTGCAGTAGAAGTTAAAGAAGATTTTGAAACTGCATATTTTGTTGCTAAAAAGTATAGAAATCTAGGTATTGCTACTGAAGCAGTAATACAATGTAAAGATCGTTTTGCAAATAAACAATTACATTGTATTATCAATCCAGATAATAAAGCAAGTTTAAGGGTAGCTAACAAAGCAAATTTAAGAGTAAATTTCTTTAGCTAATAAAGTGTTATGTCAAACAAAAAAATTAAAAAAGACGATATTAAAGAAACACATGGACCAATGAATAGTGTAGCAAAAGAAGATGCATTAGTTTGGGCAGGTGCTCCAGATGTAAAACACTTGAGCAAATTAGAACCACACAAACGCAGAGAAGTTATTGCTAAAAAGAATAAAGCTAAACTTAGTAGTAAAAAACACGATAGAAATATAAGTAAAAGTATACTTAGAAATATAGAGGAGTAATATGGATTATTCAAAAGTAGATAAAGACGGCAAAGAACTTAATACAGTTCCAAAAGCCAATCAAGCTAAACAAGCTGGTTATCACGAGAAGTGGTTAAATAACCCAGAAGAATGGGAACCAACAGCAGAAGATATTAAATGTGAACTTCAACTACAAGCATTAAGTGCAGTTGAGCCTTTAAAGTGGGAAATTGATTTAGGTTGGTTTAAAAAACAAATTAAAGAATATGAAGATAAATGGGTACCTTATCTTAGACGTGAAGGCGTAGTAAACAACAGAGAAGGGTTATGCTTAGTAGGATTACCAGGCGATGAACCTTGGGATAGTTTAAGCATGCCAGAAGCACGTAGACGTACAGGTCGTAAACTTAGCGAATTAGACTTTAATCAACCTACACAGTTATATAAAGATTTATCTAGTTTACATCCATTATTAGATTATTGGAAACCTTTAGGACGTACAATGATAGTTAATAGTGGAGCAGGAGGATGGTTCCCACCACACAAAGATCAGCCTATGTTAACAAGAGATACATTTAGAGTATGTGCATTTATATCAAATAATGTAACACATGATGCTTATGAGTGGGAAATGGATGGACACAGATGGCCCATTAAAGCTGGTGGTGTATACTACATAGACACACGTAAAACGCACAGAACACACAGTTGGAAGGATAATAGTATGCATTTAGTAATGAATATTCCTAAAACATGGGAAAATGTTGTTAAGTTAATAAGTGCAACCCTTAATTATTAAACCTTTTGGTATTAATTAGATAAATACTTGTATGAAAATATGTGATATCATAACTGAAGATGCTGATGTAGGAAGTACAATGGCAGGCAATATTGCCAGCGTTTCGTTTCCTATGACGCCTGGAACTAAGAAAAAGGATGCTCGTAAAGCAGTTGATCCTAAAGGATACCTAGGTGACGGTAAACGTAAAAAGCAGAGTGTAGGTTATACAGAAGAAGTAAAGGTTATTAGAAGATGAGATTTTCGCAGTTAGATAATGCTAGTATAGAAGAAGAAATATACGACCGTAATCAAGAAGATCCAATGAATCCTGAAGTATTAATTCAAGGATACGGAAGACTTAATCTAAAAACTTTAGAAACTAAAGTAGAACGTATGTTTGCTGAATTAGCAGATATGGCAAAAGATGGTAACTGGAGTAATGTTGAATATAATCTTAATAAAGGTTTAGTACAATCATTTATTAAAGCTATCAATACCACATATGAACAACTAGAAGAAATCAGAAAACGCGGCGGTAAGAACAGTCGTGGCATTGAAAAAAGGTAACGACTATGAACGAACAAAAAATTGATAACACATTTAATAGAGTCATGGAAGAAATTAACAGACTCCAAAAGGCTTTCCAGCCCGGAAAAAATTTAGAAAAAGCTATTGCAGAAGTAGGTGGCGATATTGCATGGCTTAAAGATATTAACGAATCATTTGATAAACTATATGAAGCTCTTGAAGAAGGACACTATGGTGCAATTGCACATTTAGATATGAAAGAAGAGCTAAGTAAGAAGAAAAAAATTACACCAAGCACTCCAACAAATATGGTAGCAGAAGGCGTGTTAGACGCTGATGACGATGACGGGTTTATGGCTCGTTCACAATTATATTTCTTAGCACGTGATGCAATTACATTACACAGCCAAATCAACGATCAAGATGATTTAGAGCCGTGGGTACAAAGTAAAATAGCTCAGTCAAGCAAAGACATTGATGCAGTTCGTCGTTACACTGAATACAATGCCATGAAAGCACAAGTTGAGCCAAGTGCAGAATTACCGCAAGAAGTACCAGGCGCTGGAGAAGAAATGCAAGTTCCAATGGAAGCAATTCCTTCAATAGACGAAAGTGGAGTAAAAAGACAATTAGAAGATGACGCTGAAAATTTAAGCAGAGATGAATTTATTGAAAAGCATGGAGATGCAGACTTTTACGATAGTTACAATGGAGTAGAAGAAGCAATTGGTGCTACAACAGATAAAGAAAGATCAGAGCGTGATCACGATGCATTAGTAGTTACTGATGCTGACAAGGATATGAACACACCAGCTTGGCAAAGATATAAAGCAGGTGATAACAGATATATCTACAAAACAAGAAAAGATTCTGAAATTACTGAAGGCATGAATTTTGATGAAAAGAGAAGCGACGAACTAAAAGTAGTTGCTAATGATTTATTTAAAAATGCGTTAAGTAAAGCAAAAGCAAAGGCGAAATAATTATGTTTACAAAAGCTCAATTTCTAGATAATGAAGATAACAATTATCACACTGAAAATGGTATTGCGTTAGCAAACGAATTTGGTACTGAAGAAGAAAAAGAATTAATGGCACAAATTCAAAAAGATCATTATGATCGTGGACATATTAATCCAGATGAAATTGAAGCACGTAACGCTATTGTTAAAAAATACTATCCAATGTTAGAAGACAATTCAGTAATTGAAGGTACTGAAATGGGATCAATTGGTGATGTTGATGTAAAGCAATTTGCAAGTAAAGATGGAACAGCAATACAACTTACTGGCTCTAATGGTTATGTTCAGCTTTCTAGAGAAGAAGCAGCACAATTAGCAGCACGTCTAGCAAAATGGGCAGGATCTAAAGACATGGCGTATCCAGGTGAGTATGACGAATCTGATACAAATGAACATGATGCAACTGGTCTTAGAAAAATTTTATCTAAAACTCCATATATTGGTCATAAAATACATGGGCATGATCATATGCCAGCACCAGCAAAGAAAAAGCCAACTAAACAAAATAGGCCTACAGGACCACAAAAAGAAAGTACAATTAACGAATTAGATTTGCTTGCTCCTAACACAGATTATGTTAGAGCACCAAATGGTGAATACTTTAAAGTAAACTACAGAAACACAGGCACTGTAACAGGTGGTGGACATAAAAGAGGCGATAAAGCAGCTTTTACAAATGTAGAAAAAGCAACACCAAGAGAAGTTGAATTATTAGATTTAGATAGTAGATTAGATTACGACTACAGAGATGATAGCGGATATAAATCTAAAAAATCTAATACAATTCATACTGGACATGATCATCAAGGCGGAACTCCATTTAGCGATAAAGACATAAGCGTTTATGCTATGGATACTGAAGAATATGAAACTGGTATACCAACTGGAGTTAAAACAGCATTGTTGAAACACATGACCCAAGAACAAGACAAAGTCACAAACGAAAATAGAAAAAGAGCTATTGCAGAGTGGCGTAAAAAATATAAAAAATAAAAGGAAATACTATGTTAAAATGGATTAAAAGCATTTTTGCTAAAGACGAACCATTAGTACTAACTAATGAAGTTAAAGAAGATGTAAAGAAAACAAAAACAAAACCACTAGTAGTAAAACCGTCATTTAAATCAAAAAAAGAATTATCATCAATGACAAAAGCTAAACTTGAAGAAGTTGGTAGAGTATATGGCATTGAGTTAGATAAGAGACTTACCAAAGATAAATTAGTTACACAACTTTGGAAATCGATTAAAAAGTAGACGAAAGTAAACTAGTAAATGGGAACTAAAGAACTTTTAAGAATATTTCTAGTCGCAAACACACAACATCAGTTGAAGCTGGCGAAACTATAACCCTATGCAATTCACAAGGAAAACTGCAGAACACAATAACGGCTCTTGCCAGAACTGTGGTCGACCAAGTCATTGTGGAAGTGGACGTTGGGAAGAAGTACAAGACTATGTTGTAGACGGAGGAGAATTACGTATGATAAAAGTATGTGATTCTTGCAGATGTCACAATTGCACTGGAAAAAACCATGAACGAACCAAAAAACGCAGATAGTTGGCAGGCTTATCCTGCTCTAAGATGGGTTTACAATAAACTAGATCTAAGTACAAAACTAGGATATAATTGTGGACCAGACACTGTTCCTGTACCAAGTACAGGAAAGTATGTTGAAAGACCTATTATGAATTTAAGTAATATGGGAGTTTCGGCAAAGATAGTACAACTTAATGAAGGCGATACTATTAATACACCAGGACATTTTTGGTGTGAATATTTTGAAGGTGATTTAGTTAGTGTGGATTATACCTTTCGTAAAGGAGAAATATATCCACAACAAGCAATGAAAGGCACACATCATTCAAGAAGTCTTTCAACGTTTAATAAATGGGAAAAAGTAGAACCTTTTCCAGATTATGAGCTACCAGGCTTTGTTGATAAATTAAGTTCAGCTAAACATATCAACATTGATTTTAAGGGCGGTAAAATAATAGAAGTTCATTTAAGGCATAATATAGGTTATCCTAAATGGGCTAAAGAAGTAATACCTATATGGGCACACGAAGATCCACAAATGTTCGTTGAATATGAACAAATGGGCTATATATTTAAAAGTTCAGAAGATGATGCTAATGGAAATTTAGATAGCGGTCAAATTGGGTTTTATTATAAATAGTAGTATATAAAAGGAAAACAATATGAGATTAAGACATTTATTTGAATATGACGATTTAGACAAAGAAAAAGAAATCATTGTATCTAAAATTGCTGGCTTACGTGCAGATAATGAAGAAGACGCTGCTCTACTAGACAGAATTTATAAACTACTTAATAGTGGTCAAATTGGTGACAATATTTCAAAGGGCTTTGCGGCACCATTAGCAGATGAACCACTAAGTGATAAAGAAAAAACTTTAGTTATGCAAGACTTAACTAAAATTATTGCATCAGCTGACAGTGATTATAAATCAATGAATGAAATGATTTCTCAGTTAGAAAAAGGTGGAGTAGTTGACGTAGCAAAACTTAACTCACCATTAGTTTCTTTTTCAGCAATATTTACACACCCGGCTGCTGTTAAGGTTTTTCATGAACTTAAAAATTATGGAACAGGTAAAAAACAAAAAGGACCAGGTGAATATGCACTCGCATGTTTAAGTAATAAAGTTAGACTAGCAACAGGCGAAGGCGACTTGGAAGTAGAAGGCATTGGTAAAGTAGAATTAAAATCAGCAGTATCAAGCACAGGTGGACGTATTGGATACGGTGGCGGGTCGCAAAAAGCCAAACGTGCAGTACTAGACAAGTATGCAGATAGAATTCCAACAGTTATGGCATCTATTGGCGGCAAGGGCGGCAGTTTGGGATTAGGTAAATTCATTCCAGCTCTGGCACAAGATTTACCTTTGAACCAACCAGACAGTGTAAAAATTAGAACAGCAATTATGACAGAATTATTAAAAATGGATCTAGAAAGTTTTGCACAGCCAATTATACAAGCATTTGCTAAAACAGATAATCCAATTGAAATTGAAGATGCATACTTAAAAGCAAACTTCTTATGGTACAAAAATAGAGATGACTTTGATGCATTATTACTATGTAGTTTCCCTAATGAAAAATTTGCAATGATTAAAAATGAAAATGACTTAATTGCATTTAGAAGAGGTGGACATGCTCAATCGACTAGTATTAGTATTATTCCAACACAAGCTGGTGCAGGTAGAGAACAATGGGCACAGTTAACACTTAACAAGGCAAACGCTTAATATGTGGGACATAATTGTACAAATGGTTACAGATAGATTGTGGATTTATACTGCAATAGTAGGTAGTATATTTGGTGCATTATTTGTTTATTGGATTAAAGATACATACATTGCATTTTGGGCAATAAACAAATGGGAATCATTATTAGACTTCCTAGTTAATCGTTGGGGTTGGACATGGTTCAAACATAACCCAGATGCATGGAAAGCAGCCAATCCAAAACTTACAAAAAAAATTGAAGAATTAGAAAAACGTATTAAGTTCCTTGAAGGCAAACGTTAAAAGAAGATAACCAATATGATATACTTAGTATGCACCCGTAGTGCAATTTGTGCTAGTGCCTTAACTTATATAATTAATCAAAGTCCAAAGTGTTACAATTTAGTACACAATAATCTATATTTTACAGAAAAAGGAAAGGCATTTAATGATGCCGTTACAATTAATGATTGGTGGAATATACCTGATACTTACTCGTCCGTTTATAATATTGATATAAGAAATAATGAAAGAATGGATCCTGAATCATTAAAAAAATTACTTGCTGGTTGGGCAAAATTAGACACAGGAAAAAGTATAGCCTTGTTTACTCATGCTACTAATACTGCAGAACTTATTGAATATAAAAACACACATAAACTTCCTATAACAATTATTACAACAATAATGGGTGCTAATAGCTATCTTTATTTAGATTTATTTTTAAAACGTGAATACAGTGATGAAATGAATCCATTTACTACTATTGACGATACATGGAAATATTTATATAATCAATATATAAATCAAGATACTAAATGGGCAGAACATGCAGACATAGTATTAGAAATGGACGAATGGCTAGGAGACCCTACTAATACATATAATAAATTAAAAATATTTCATAACAACAATATCAAGCCTTGGGTACAAGAATACCTACAACGTAACTCATATAACGAATGGGATATTGGCGTAAACGACACAACAAATAAGTTAAAAGCAGTCAGCTACTTATTCCAACATAACCAACATAAACTTCCAACCATACAAAGTAAAAAGCTACTAGCATTAGCATCATTAGAGTCAGTAAGACATCATGCTTCTACAGTAGATGAGGTTATTGAAAGAGCCTCAAATATACTCAGATATCAATTGACAACTTCATAATTTGAGTGTATTATATACGTTAAACAACACAGGAGAATATCTATGAGCATTACATTTGGAACAGAAGACGTTGCCAAACTAAAAAACCTTATGCAAGAAGGCGTACAAGTTATGACTGAAGTTGAGACATTAAATGAAGGTCTTAAAGATACAGTAAAGCATATTGCAGAAGAAATGGGCATCAAACCAGCAGTACTAAACAAAGCAATTAAAATTGCACATAAAGCAGAGTTTCATAAACATAGAGATGATTTTGATACTCTTGAAACAATACTTGAGAGTGTCGGCAGAGCTGATTAGTGTTAGAAACAATTTATCAATTCTGGGGTATTAAACAAGAGCATATCTTTGACGATGTGTTTACAGGTTATGAAGACCTGTACCCAGAATTTGATAAGCATACGAAAGAGACATATGAAGCAAATCCTGAAAGAACTATTGATACTGTTTTTAATCTCTATCGTAATCGTGGGATTGTCCCTATTGTATATTACACCGAAAAAGGACTCAGAAATGAAATCAAAGGGTTTCGTTCCAAGTCATATAACGGTGTGCAAGCTGGAACCATTGGACTCGGAAACAACGCCGGCCAAACTATTAATAGATTCCTCTTTACCAACATGCAAACAGCTGAACCAAAAGGTAGAGGATCAAATTCATTAAAGGATAGATTTTACGATGATGCTAAATTACGCAGGGCTATCAGAATATGCTTTGAGTTTCGCGATGGGAATCGCCTTGTATATCCTACTGCATTGCGCCGTTCATTGGAACTTGTCACAGGAGAAAACGTACAAAACTTTAAACCTCAACACGCAAGAGCTTTGGCAGAACGCTTATGTCCGGTATTGTGGGGTCGCATTTATGATTACTCTTGTGGTTATGGCGGGCGTCTCTTGGGTATTAGTAGTAGCAACCTAAACTATAAATACATAGGCACGGATCCAAACACAGAAACAATTAAATATTTAAACTATTTAAATGAACTATTAGGAGCCGATGCTGAATTAATATGTTCTGGTTCTGAAGATTATCAGTGTGAAGATATTGATCTAGCATTTAGCAGTCCACCATATTTTAATTTGGAGAAATACAGTGACGAAGAAACACAATGCATGGTCAAGTATACAACACTTGATGAATGGTTTGAAGGCTATGTCGGACCTACTATCGAGAATATCCATAGAGGATTACGAAGCGATGGAACGTTTGCAACGAACATCGCAGACTACAAAAGCTACGGCAACAAGGAATACTACGTTGTGGACAGGTGGATTGAAACTGCTGAAAAAATTGGGTTCAAACACAAAGAAACTATTAAGATGATGCTTAACACTAGACCCGGAGTAGGCAACGATAAAAAAGAAGGCAGAGAAAAATTCGAAGGAGTATACGTTTTTGAAAAACGATAAAAGAACTATAATGCAAAGTTACAAAGATGTTCCTGAGGATTCTCTGGTTCATTGGAAAGCTGATCTTAATAACACTTATTGTGTTGCTCCACATAACGAAGTTCATGTAGATCATTTTGGTGATTATGGTTTTTGTTGTCAATACAGAAAAGGCTTATTTGGAAATATTAAAACAAAACATGCAAAAGATTTCTTTTGGAATCCTGATTCTGCAGAAGTAAGAGCTAATACAAAAGAAAATGTATGGCCAGATGGTTGTGGACGTTGTCAAAAATCAGAGAACAAATCAGGATGGAGTCATCGTTTTGGTTCACAACATGAATGGAATGACCCTGCAAATCCAAGACACGAATCAAACATTAATAAATTTTCAATAGATTTTAGCAATGCATGTAATCTTAGATGTACTATGTGTAGTCCAAAACGTAGTACTGGTTGGTATAAAGATGTTAACTATTTGTTAGAAAACATGGATAGTATCCAAGAAGTTGATAGAGCAGTAGCAGGAACAAGAATGAAACAACAACAGTATATTATTCCTGCTCGTGTTGTTGATGAAAATTTAGAAGTATTTTTAGGATGTAAATTAATCGAGTGTAGCGGTGGTGAACCTTTTTATCAACCTCAGTTTTGGCATATGGTAGATAAGTTAATTGAACATAACTATACTGGAGATCTAAAGATTGTAACAAACTTGACTTTACTAGACAAAGAAAGAACTGAAAAACTAAAAAAACTTAATACTAGACTTGTAGTAAGTTTAGATGCAATTGAAGAATTATATGAATACGTAAGACCAGCAGTTGGTACGATTGGAAAATACAAAGGCGAAATGATTCAACAAAGAATTCTTGATTGTAGTAAGTTATTTCATGTAGGTTTATCTTATACTCCACAGTTACTTAACATGTATAATATTAAGCCTTATATTGAATGGCTTTGGAAACATGAGTTTTATGGAAAGAGTAAGTTAAATGATCTTACTGGTTTTAATGCGGCTCTTGTTGCCCCACAGTATCTTTGTTTACAAGTACACCCAGACATTGAATATAGAAAATACTTAGCAGATTGGATTGAAAATGAATGTTTTACTCGTTGGGATAATCCAAAAGAACATGTGTTAAGAGGTGTAGTAAATTTACTTAGAAAACCATACGAAGAAGAAGATGAAGATAATTGGAAATTCTTCTGTAAAACAACAGAACTACTTGACAAACACAGAAAAACAAGTATACTTAAATATATTCCGCAACTAGAAAAATATTGGATAAGCCCTGAATAATGAGTTATGTAGATGCATTTCACGACAGAGAAAGAGATGTTGTACACGTAGTAGAACGTGTCAACGGTAAAAGAGAATTCAAAGAAATTCCTGCCAAGTACACATTCTATTATAAAGACCCACGTGGCAAGTACACAAGTATCTTTGGTGAAAAATTAGAACGTGTTGTATGCAACACAAGTAAAAAATTTAATACTGAAAAGAAAATACACGGTCATAAAGGATTGTATGAAAGTGATGTAAATGTTATTTTTAAATCATTTGCAGAAAATTATGACCCTAGCGAAACACCAGATCTAAATATTTGCTTTTTTGATATTGAGACAGACTTTAATAAAGAACAAGGATTTGCTGATCCTAGTGATCCATTTAACGCAGTAACCGCAATCAGTATGCACAACAATTGGATGAATGCTACTATTTGCCTTGCAATTGGTCCTAAATCTATGACATTTGATCAAGCAGAAGCAGTTACTAATAAGTTTGAAAACACTATGTTGTTTAAAACAGAACGTGAAATGCTTGAAGCTTTTTTAGACTTGATTGATGATGCAGATATTTTGTCAGGATGGAATAGTGAAGGATTTGATATTCCTTATCTAGTTAATCGAGTTTCACGTGTATTAAGTAAAAGCCATACACGAAAGTTTTGTTTATGGGAAAAACTTCCTAAACAACGTGAGTTTGAGCGTTTTGGTGCAACACAAGAAACGTTTGATACAATTGGTAGAGTACATATGGATTACATGCAATTGTACAGAAAGTATACATATCATGAGATGCATTCGTACAGTCTAGATGCTATTGGTGAATATGAACTAGGTGAACGTAAAGTAGACTACGAAGGAACACTAGATCAATTATACAATAATGACTTTGAAAAGTTTATTGCATATTCTAGACAAGACGTAGACTTGCTTGTAAAATTAGATAAGAAACTACAGTTTATTGATTTAGCAAACGTACTAGCACATTCTAACACAGTGTTGCTACAAACAACAATGGGTGCGGTTGCACAAACAGATCAAGCTATTATCAATGAAGCACACTCGCAAGGACTTATTGTTCCTGACAAACGTTATGATAAAGATACTACACAAGCCGCAGGTGCTTATGTTGCTACGCCTAAAAAAGGTTTGCATAAGTGGGTTGGAAGTATTGACTTAAACAGTCTATATCCTAGTATTATTCGTAGTTGTAATATGAGTACTGAAACTATTATTGGTCAAGTACGTCATACTTACACAAAAGAAATGATTGAGAATGCAAAAACAGTAGCTGAAGCATGGGAAGGTCGTTTCGCAACACACGAATATGAACTTGTTATGAAAAAAGATATTGAAGAAATATTACATTTAGATTTTGAGGATGGAACTAGTTTTGAAGCCACTGGCGCAGAGATATATGAAATTGTGTTTAACAGTGGACAACCTTGGATTATTAGTGCTAATGGCACAATATTTACGTATGAGAAAAAAGGTATTATTCCTGGATTGCTAGAACGTTGGTATGCAGAACGTAAAGAGCTACAAGCTAAAGCACGTGAAGCACGTGAAGAAGGTGGCGATAAATTTGCATATTGGGATAAGCGACAGTTGGTTAAAAAGATTAACTTGAACAGTTTGTATGGTGCGTTACTTAATCCTGGAAGTAGATTCTTTGATAGTAGACTAGGACAAAGTACAACACTAACAGGTCGTTGTATTGCAAAACATATGGCCGCAGAGCTTAATAAGATTATTGCAGGTGAATATGATCATCAAGGTAAAGCAATTGTTTATGGTGATACAGATTCCACATACTTTAGTTCATATCCTATGTTAAAAGACCAAATTAAGAACAATGAAATTAATTGGGACCGAGATAATATTATTCAATACTATGATGCAATATGTGAAGAAGTAAACAAAACTTTTCCTGGCTTTATGAGCAGAACATTTCATACTACATTAGAACTAGGCCAAATTATTGCAGCTGGTAGAGAAATGGTAGGAAGTAGTGGATTGTTTATTACAAAGAAACGTTATGCAATGTTGGTGTTTGATAACGAAGGCAAACGTGAAGATGTAGATGGTAAAGCTGGTTATATTAAAGCTATGGGTTTAGACTTGAAACGTAGTGATACTCCACCATGGATGCAAGACTTTTTAAAAGACGTATTGCTTGAAGTTTTAACCGATGCCGAAGAACAAGACATACTTGAGAAGATTATTGAATTTCGTAAAGAATATAGAGAAAAGCCAAGTTGGCAAAAGGGTAGTCCTAAACGTGTTAATAACTTAACCGCTTATAGAGGTAAGATGGCTAAGTATGATAAAGATCGTAAAAATGCACACGCCAATGGTAAGAGTGTAAAAGATATTAAAAAACCAGCAATGCCTGGACATGTTACAGCCGCATTGAATTGGAATAAGCTAAGACAAATTAACAGTGACAATTATGCAGTAGAAATTACAGACGGCATGAAAACTATTGTTTGTAGATTAAAAGATAACCCTATGGGATTCACAAGTGTAGGATATCCTACAGATGAAACAAGGCTTCCTGAATGGTTTAAAGATCTTCCTTTTGATGATGATCATATGGAAGAAGTAGTAGTTACTAAAAAGTTAGAAAACTTACTTGGTGTATTGGATTGGGGTTTAGACAAAGCCGCGGCTAAAAACACGTTTAATAGCTTGTTTGAGTGGTAAAAACCTAGCATTTACTGGGTTTATACACTGTAGACATTTTAGCTATTTTATAGTATAATATAACTATATGTTTACAAAAGTTAAATACTTAGTGATTAAAGTATTATTAGCAATAGCATTGTTGTTTACACAAACAGCCAATGCGGCAGAAATAACTAATAAAGACTTTGCATATAAGATCAAACATTGTGTTGAATCAATATATGCCAATAAATCAACATATCCAAAATCAAAACAAATTCCATTAGAGCTAATAATAGCACAAGCCGCACATGAAAGTGCTTGGGGTAAAAGTAGATTTGCCGTAGAAGGTAATGCATTGTTTGGTGTTAGAACTTGGAATCCAAACGAACCTCAACTAAAAGCAAAAGGTGCACCAGATGCACCATGGGGTGTTAGAAGTTATAATAACTGGTGTGAAAGTATAGAACATTATTTCTTTATATTAGAAACACATCCTGCTTATGAACAATTTAGAAATGAATTGGAATTTCAAAACACAATCTCTAAACAACCAGATCCAATTAATCTTATACTATATCTTTCACCATGGAGTGAACAAGGACCTAAGTATGTTAGGTTGTTACAAGACATTTTAGCATGTCTTTATAAAAAATCATTTTTTAAAAATCTATAATTAAAAGGTTGACAAGTAAGACTTCTTAGTGTTAAACTATAGTTGTTGGCTAAATAATTATAGGAGATATTAAATGGCTACTACAGATAATGCAATTCAATACGACATTCTGTTTGTAAAAGAATTGCTTCCATATATGAATTTAAAAAAATCACAAGAGAAACATCTAATTGAATTTACAAAAATGGGCATCATGCAACGTGAAACTATTGCAGAAATGGCTATGGCAACAGTAGGTAATTTTGAAGGTGATAGTACACAAGGGCGTGATTTTTGCGATGGCTCAGATGCTAAGACTGTAACAAGTAACTCTCGCAATAATAATAAAGCAAAAGGCTCTTGGATGAACAGTTTTGAAGTTCGAAATGTTAATACAAAAACTGGAGATCTTCGTGTAATTGCATATAATAAATTACTTAAAAAGTTTCATTATTTTTATATTCCAAATTATGCATTTGCACATTTGCGTTCAGCACTTACAATTGTTATTGAGCAAGCAACATGTCATATTGGTGAGCCTAACTTTACAGGTGTTCCAGATAGAAATCGTAAGTTTTGGGAATACGAATGTAGTAGTTTTGAAGAAATGTGCAATATGCAACCAGTTAACTTAGACAAATGGGAGATAAAGAAGTATGGTAACGCAACTAGGAATTGACATTAATAAAGCAATATCAGAAGTAGATATGCTTAGTAGACGACATGGTGGTCCATTTGATAGAGGTGGTGCAGATAGTTATTATAGGAGAGGTTATAATCCTCACTATTATACAGCCGACTCTATACAAAGTGATCGTGTAGAACAAGAAGATATGACAGATATTGAAATTGAAGAATATCGTAAAGGATATCAGGAAAACGAAGACGACGGCAATTTCAAAGATTGGGGTTAATAATTATGGACGCACTCACACTATGGATGGCAATAGGATTTCTATTTGCCGGCTATTCAGTAATAGCAAATGATTCAGTTCAAACACTTGGAACATGGATCGCATCAAACAACGAAAAAGTTAATTGGAAAATTATGTGGGTAGCGGCTTCAGCAGTTCTCCTTTATACTTTGTGGTATGGGTGGACAGTAAACGGTGGTGACATCAGTTACGGACGACTTAACAGAATTCCATTTCAAGAGATACAATGGTACCATGCTATGGCACCAGGACTACTACTAATACTTACAAGAATAGGTGTGCCAGTTAGTACAAGTTTCTTAGTACTAAGTGCATTTGCAAGCACATTTGTATTAGAAAAAATGCTTATGAAAAGCATGATGGGTTATGCAGTTGCGGCAGTTGCGGCATACATTATTTGGATAGGAGTTACTAAACTACTAGACGAAGCAAAGCCTGTTAAAGAAGAACACAAATTATATTGGCGTGTAGCACAATGGATAACCACAGGATTCCTATGGTTTACTTGGTTAAGTCATGACATGGCCAATATTGCAGTATTCTTACCAAGAGAGATTCCATGGGATCTAATGGTATTGATTAGTATTGTATTTGTTGTAGGACTTGGATATATGTTCCGTGAAGGCGGAGGTAAAATCCAAAAAATTGTTATTGAGAAACACAATACTCGTTATGTAAGATCTGCTACAATTATTGATGCAGTATATTGGTTAATCTTGTTCTTCTTTAAAGAACTAAATGATATTCCAATGTCAACAACATGGGTATTTGTTGGATTACTTTGTGGACGTGAACTAGCTATGGCAACTATGACTGGCAAAGAAAAGTTTAGAACAGTGTTTCCACTAGTTACTAAAGACTTCTTAAAAATGATGATTGGATTAGGTGCATCAGTAGGTGTAGTTCTAGCAATTCATTACATTATTGTTCCAAACGGACTATAAAAAATCAAATTAATTTAAAAACCCTTGTTTTATAAGGGTTTTTTTATGACTTTTTTTGGCTTATCTGGTTGACAAGTAAGATATCTTACTGTATACTGTATATATAAAGTTAGAAATTAGGAGATATAATATGTGGGTATGTAAACATTTAGAACCAGCAGTAGATGCTTTAAATGCTTTGATTCCAGCGGATGGTCCTTGTGTCAATCCTGTTAAGAATCGTAAACTAGATCAGTTCCGTAAAGCACAGAACGTTGTACATGATATCTTTAATAATGGATTAGGTAATCGTGGTAAAAGTTTAAAATGTATGGGATTACAGAAACATGATCTAATGTTGCCGTTTAGTCAAGGTGATTATCATCACCCAGGTGACTTTGATCAAATTGAACGTGTAATTACTCCTATTATGGAACAGAAAATTTATGATGCATGTGCAGAACAAAACATTACTTTAAAGGTAAAGGAGACTGTATAATGAAA
>Ga0098049_1000015_pt1 | contig 66897 bp, 87 predicted proteins | sample 13BtaG_FD_92582 | JGI IMG/M metagenome (GOLD analysis project Ga0098049, IMG submission 92582) | Marine viral communities from the Subarctic Pacific Ocean - 13B_ETSP_OMZ_AT15268_CsCl metaG | ecosystem: Environmental > Aquatic > Marine > Oceanic | place: Subarctic Pacific Ocean | collected...
ATGCAACATCTAAAGCAAATGCGGCACAAGCGGCAGCAATTAGTGCGGCAGCTACAGATGCAACTACTAAAGCAGACGCAGCAGAAGCAGATGCAATTAGTACAGCGGCAACTGACGCAACATCTAAAGCAAATGCGGCACAAGCAGCAGCTATTTCAGCCGCGGCAACTGACGCAACTACTAAAGCAAATGCAGCTCAAAGTGCGGCAGAAGCTACAGCGGCAGCTGACGCAACATCTAAAGCAAATACAGCAAAAGCAGAAGCTATTTCAGAAGTAACTAACGGTGCAGGCGCAGCGTTTGATACATTGAAAGAAATCCAAGATGCAATGGCAACAGATGCAGAACTAAGTTCAGCAATCTCAAGTGTTACATCTTCAGCAGCTTCTACAGCAGCTGCAGACGCAACAGCTAAAGCAGATCAAGCACTAGTAGATGCTAAAGCATATGCAGATACAGCAGAAGCAGACGCAATTAGTACAGCGGCAAGTGACGCAACATCTAAAGCAAACGCAGCACAAGCAGCAGCAATTAGTGCGGCAGCTACAGATGCAACTACTAAAGCAAATGCAGCTGAATCAAATGCTAATACATATGCTGATACTAAAAAGTCTGAAGCAATTACAGCTTCATACAGCTACACAGATACAGCAGAAGCAGATGCAATTAGTACAGCAGCAGCTGACGCAACAGCTAAAGCAGACGCGGCACTAGCGGCAGCAAAAACATATGCTGACAATGGTGATGCAGATACTACATATACAGCAGGAAATGGTTTATCACTAACTGGTACAACATTTGCAATGAGTGGTGCATACACAGGTAGCTTTACAGCAACTGGTGATATTACAGCTTACTCAGACGATACTCTAAAAACAAACGTACAAGTAATTGACGGTGCTTTAGGTAAAGTTAATGCAGTACGTGGTGTTACTTTTGATCGTATCTCAGACGGATCAACTTCAACAGGTGTTATCGCCCAGGAACTTAAAGCAGTACTTCCTGAAGCAGTACACACAGATGCAGAAGGTGTTCATTCAGTAGCATACGGAAACATTACAGGTCTACTAATTGAAGCAGTTAAAGAATTATCAGCTCAAGTAGAAGAACTAAAAAAGAAGTAATTAAAATTTAAATTACAAAACTAAAGCAGGGCTTTATGCCCTGCTTTTTTTATGGCTAAATATTATAAGCATAATAGATAAATACTACTAAGTTACAGTAAGGAACACACATAAATGTCATTTAGAAGAATACAAACGTCAAACATTGATTTCAGTGATGCATCGTTTTCTGATCCTATATTAGTTTTAGGTAAAGATAATACTGGCGTATCTGATATTGGATTTTTAGGAAAGATAGGCGTTAATAATTATGCAGGTTTTGTTAGAGATGCAGAAACACAAACATTTCATGTTATTGATGGATATATAGGATCCCCAGAAAGTAACCAAGTAGAAGCAGCACAAATTACAGCAAAAGGAAATATGTCAGTAGGTACACTTACGGCAGATACAATTGTTGCAGGTAATTTACCAACACAATATACAGATGCAGATGCGAGAGCAGCTATTTCAGCAACTGGTAGTTTATCTTATGATAGTTCAACTGGTGTTATTAGTTTTACTGATACAGACTCATCATATGCTACTAAAGTTGGTTATAATTTAGCAGACGAAACAGATACAGCATCAATTGTTTTAGATGCAGGAGATGAAAATACACCAGCAACATTCCGTGGTGATATTATTAACGATAACGGTACAGTTATTGTAGATGTGTCAAGCACAAGTGCTACATTTACTGGCGGACTAATGGGTAACATCTATGGTGATGTTTACGATATAACTGGTGCAAATAAAATTTTAGAAAGCGGAACTAGTAATTTAGATTCTGCCTTAACAGTTGATTCAGCAACCACTACAACATTAAATGCAGGCACTACTAATATTAGTGGTATTGCTACATTTACTGGAGGTAGTGTAGATTTTACTGGAACAAATACATTAGGTAATTGGAACGGTGCTGTTTATGATAGAACTGGTAGCACACTTATTATTGAAGATGATGCAATACCAAGTCCTATTGTTCACGCTGACTTACAAGGTGATGTAACTGGTAATGTTACAGGTAATGTTACAGGAAATATTATAAATCCAAATACTGGCTCAACAGTATTAAATGCTTCTCAACCTCAATACACACTAACAGGTAACGTAGCAGGAGAATTATATGGAGATGTAATTTCACCTACTCAAAATACACCAATTATTACTACAGGTCCAGTAAGAGACCTATTAACAATTCATGATGCTGAAATTGATTTAATAAAAGCACCATCATCACAAGGTGGAGCAACAGTAATTGATACAACAGGCTACTACACATTGCAAGGACAAAACATAGCAATAACAGGAAACTTGTTTGGTGACATTGCTGACAGAGTAGCGAATTATCCTGTTTTAACAGTAGGTACAGGAAATAACGATTCTCAATTAGTTGTACACGAAGCAATAGTAGACGAGTTAACTGTTAGTGATACAATTGATGTTACAAATGCAACAATAACTGGATTAGATATAAGCGATTTAACAGATGCTAACAATGTAATACAGACAAGTGACTTGTCAAATTATTCAACAACAGCAGCATCTAATTTATTTGCACAACAACAAGATTTAATAACTAAAACAGCAGCCGTAAATACAGCAAATTCTTATACAGATGGACAAATAACTACTGTTACGGCTAACTTACAAACTTATGCAAACTCTCCTACAACGTGGGTAGCACCTAAAGGCTCAGAAGCGAACAGGCCAGCTAATCCTGTTGAAGGACAGTTCTACTTTAATACTGATACTAAAATATTTGAAGGATATGATGGAACCAATTGGGTACAACTAGTACCGTCTACATTACAAATAACACCTTAATATCAAAATTAAAGAAAATATAATATACTAGTATATGTTATGAGACATATAGATAAATAGTTAAGCAAGCAATATGCTTGTGATTAACGTTAATTACAAGGCAAGGAGTCACTACAATGGCATTACCAGCAACCGGTTCAACAATAAGCATGGGTCAAGTACGTAACTACTTTGGATTAAGTGGAACAGTTTCCCTAAGTCAATTAGGAAATTATATTTCACCATCAGTGACGACAAATATTAGTCTATCGGCTACATTTGGCGGATGGCAAAACCCTAATCCAACTGGTTCACACCCATAATAAATAATATTATAAGTAGTGTTGTTATTACTTGACAACACTACTTTTTTACAGTAAAATATAAAGAATTATATTTAAAGTATGAATGTAAACTCAACACAGGAGAAAACAATGAGTATTAGAACGCGATTTGAAATCGAAACGTTTGTGCTTGGAGCACACCCAACACCAGCAAGAAAAGCACAAGTATTGATGACTGAGCTATTACAAGCAAGAGAATCATCACATCCAGATTTACCAGTATTAGAAGCAATACATGCAGATTTTAGTAAAGAACATGACATTGAAGCATTGTTAGCAAATATTGAAGAAACAGAAGAAGAATATTGGGTAAACCGTTTAGCGAAGCTAGCGGCAATTGATATTTTAACTATTGGTAAGGTACAACCAGAACACATGAATTACATGGTAGCTTTAGATGATGAAGCTTTTGGTGCATGTGTTAAATCAGCAACAGCGATTGCTAAATCATTAAACAATGAAGTAATGCAAGTAGAAGCAGAACTTCAAACAGAATTAGCTTCTGACTAATAATTAATGGTTAGTGTACCAAATTATTTTCACAAAACTGACAATTCCGCAAATGTAGCAATATGTGTTCCTGTGCGTGATAATGTTACAGCGGTATTTGCGTACAGTCTTGCTATGCTTCAAAAAAAGTGTGGCGAGACTGGACTAAAAACTTCATTACATTTTAATGTAGGTAGTGAAGTAGCAATGCAAAGACAGCAATTAGTAACTGAAGCACTAGAAACAGATTGTACGCATATAATGTGGATTGATGCAGACATGCAGTTTCCAATAGATACGCTAAATATACTATTAGCAGCCGATAAAGATATTATCGCTGGAAACTACTCAACAAGAGTACCGCCACATAGACCTGTTGCATTTAAAAGTAAACTTAACATGGATGACAGAGTATTATCTGGAAGCGGTATAGAAAAAGTTTGGGCAGTAGGAAGTGGAATGATGTTAGTTAAACGAGAAATATACGAGAATATTTCTCTACCTCATTATAAGATTGAGTATAACGAAAACTATACTAGTCTAGTAGGAGAAGATATATACTTTTGTAACCTTGTAAACGAAAATGGTTATGAAGTACATATTAGTCACGAGTTAAGTGACAGAATTGCACATATAGGAACACGTGCATTTACAGTTAAAGGCGATTGCAATGATTAATTTAATTAATAACAAAAATAAAGAGTTCCAAGGTCAAAGTGTTGTAACTCCTTGGGACAGACTAAAAAGATTTATGTTTGAATCTTATCCAGTAATTAAAACAGAAGTAAAAATTACTGACGAAGACACTTTACTTAAAACAGCATATGAGTATAAAGACAAAGCTGATATGGTTTGGGTAGTTTTTGATGAAACTGAAATTAATTCTAAATTCCCTTGGCATTATAGACCTTCGGATCCTTTAGCTAAATCTGTAATACATACTTTTCCTAGAGTAATTAAAAGAACAAATAGACCTGTAAGTTGGGGAGATATTCATCTAGTTCCTACTAATGGAGTAGCTCACACTACAGTACAAAATAAAATTGTTTCAAGTTATCATGTAGCAGAATTTGATATCTTTATGATTAGTTTTCATGAAGCTGAAGCAGACGAGAATTTTCAAAAATTAAGAAATAGATTTAAAGATGCACAACACGTTAAAAATGTTGAAGGTATTGGAAATGCACATAGAAAATGTGCAGAGCTATCAAAATCAGAAATGGTATACATTGTTGATGCAGATGCAGATGTTATGTCTCATTTTAGTTTTGACTTTATACCTCCAATGAGTAAACGTAAAAATACAACATATGTATGGAGTGCTAAAAATCCTATTAATGACTTAGAATATGGTTATGGCGGAGTAAAACTATTTCCTAGAGAACAACTACTTGAACTAGGACATGTATTACCTGATTTTACAACAGGTGTTAGTTTTTATCAACCAATTAGTGATGTATCAAACATTACAAGATTTAATAAAGACCCATATAGAACGTGGCGTAGTGCATTCCGTGAATGTGTTAAATTATCAAGTGGAATACAACAATCAGAAAGTCCAAGAAAAGATACAGTAGATAGACTTGAAGCATGGTGTACACTAGACAATGGTGCTCGTTTTGGACGCTACTGTATTAAAGGTGCATTAGAAGGAAAAGCATATGGTGAAGAACATGCAAATGATGTGGATGCACTTAATAAAATTAATGATTACGAATGGCTACGTGAAGCATTTGTTGCTAGTATGAAGAAGAAAGTGACGGAATGATAAATGTTAAAATGGTTCAAGGAATCAGTATATCATCTTAAAGTAGAAACAGGATGGGGTTACTGGTATCATTTATGGCATAGCTTAAAAAATAGCTGGGCTCTTATTGTAATTGCAACTAAAAGCACAGTACATGGTTTGTTACCGTTTATATGGAAAGCAGATGCTCCTAAAGGAGTAATTAAAATGTATCACCAAATTATGCGTATTCAGCATATTAAAGATATGGACGAATTAAGGAAGAAACCAAAAAATGAAAGATATAAACCTACTACCCCTTCTAAATAGTTATGGAGATATATTTGAATTAGATTATAAATTTGATTCAGAAAAAACTATCAACGAATTAAAACAATTAGAATGGGAAAAAGGACCTAATGGAAAACTTGGAGTAAATCTAACAGGACCATTGGGTAACTTAGACTTAGACCATAAAGGCAAACACGCTGAATATCAAGGCTTTAACACTAATACTGAAAAATGTCCAAGTATTATGGATTTTTTTAGTAAATGGGAAAACTTAGCAAGATGTAGAGCAGCACATATGAACGCAGGTACATTTTTTAGTATGCATAGAGATGCGTTTAGATTAAACCCACAAATTAGAATTTTTATTCCATTAAATAAAACAGATGTAAGCCAATGGAATTTTATATATGAAGATAAACGTGTAGGTTTCAAACCAGGAGTTCCATATATATTAAATACAAGAAAACAACATGGTAGTTTTGCCATGGCAGATGATATCTATCATATATTAATGAGTGTATTTTTAACTGAAAATAATTTAAAAACAATTATTAGTATGTTACCAAATTGTAAGGAACATTAAATGAAAGAAAAAACAGATAAAAATTATTATAGTGGAGAGAAGATTGATGATCTTGTTGATGCAGTAAAAAAAGCTGATCATAAACATCAAGAAGGTGCAACACATAAAGATGAAGCATATCAAGATGTAATGTATAGTAACGAACAAATGGAACAGCATAAGTCAATGGATAATATTTTTAAAGTTGATGGAGTTCCAAGTAGATGGGAACATAATAAATTACGTTCTAATTGGCATTTTGATCCGTTTGCAGATCCACAAGAAAAAACATTTCAAGTTCCTTGTAGATTTGTAGGAGACTTTGGACCAGCGGTAAAATATGCAGTAGATCATTCAAGAGAAATGACTATAGGAAATTATAGAAATCGTAATTTAAGTAAACAAGATAAAGATTTACATGATGGAGAAATACAAGATATTATTACTGCTACTGGCAAAGATGATTTAAGTAGTATGTATCATGATGTCATTGTTAGAAGTAGATTTGATAAAGAAGGTAATTACCAAACACAAAGAAACGATGCAGAAGAATATAAAATATTGTTTAGATGTATTGATGCACTTGGAGTAGAAGTACATCAGTCTAGAATGCATATTCAAAAGTTAGGACAAGTTACTCCTATACATGTTGATCAACAAATGAGATATGCAAGACCAGGCTGGCGTAAAGTATGGACAGATGCAGGCGCTGATAAAAATCCTTTAATGTTAAGAAGATTTTTAGTTATGTTACAAGATTGGGAGCATGGGCATGTTTGGCAATTTGGAAATACATATTACCAAGGATACAAAGCAGGCGAAGCAGTAACATATGATTGGTGTAATATGCCGCATGGAACAGCTAACTTTGGATTTACTCCAAGAGTAACATTTCAATTTACCGGGTTTATTAATGATAAAGTACAAGAAATGATAGATAATCCAGATCCTAATAGAGTGATTGAAGTATGATAAAAGATGATTTTCCTGAAGTAGACCCAAAGTTTTTTTATACACACAAAGAAAGAACAGTAAAAGAACCTAGGGAACCAAATACAACAGTGAAGTATTACGGACGACATGATGTTGGAAACAAGTGTAAATTAGGAGAAAATGGTTTAGATCATTTTACGTTTAATGTAGTACAACAACAAGATTGGAATAGTCCAGAACTTGATTTTGATTACAAATGGAACAAATATGGTTTCAGAGGTCCAGACGATTTAACAGACATTGATATAATATTTGCAGGTGGTAGTTTGCTTTTAGGAACGGGTGTTCCATACGAAAGTTCGTTACCTTATATACTTTCTGAAAAACTTAAATTAAATCATTTTAACATAAGCGATTTTGATACATTAACCGATATGGCAGATAGTTTGTTTAAGTTTAATCAATTAAATCCAAAATATGTTATACTTACTGACTTGTGGGGCATAAACGATACAAACTGGCTTATGAGGTTTTGGCTAAGAAAAGAAAAAGATGAAAAAGTACGAACAATGGTTAGAGATACTTTTAAACAAAGTAATGGCAAAATATTTAAAATGTTTGAACTTGCATTAAAGCAAACATTTCCAAACGCACAATATTATATTATTGAGCCAAACGAAAGAAGAAAACATTGGTTTTATAATTATCAACCAATACATATTAAATCAATACAATACAGTAAAGAAGAAATGTTAGATCTAGGAAGAGATCAAACTCACCCAGGACCTAAAACACACGAATATCTAGCAAATAAAGTAATAACAGAGATCAATAAATATAGCTAAGGAATATATTATGGAATATCAAGGCGAAGATTTAATTATAGTTACAGGAGCTCCAGGTTCTAGGTGGAGTGGAGTAATTCGTATGCTTACTCTTATGTATAAAGAAATTAATATGAGTGATAATACAAATGATTATGTTTACAGAAAAAAAGTAGATGGCCAAACAGTTGGCTGGCACAGAGGTGCATATTGGGGACCAAATAATTCAGCAGGTCACAAGTTTGATGTATTAAATACATTAACTAAAGAAGAAATAATAAAAGAATTTAAAGCACCTTTTTCTGATTGGCATACAGGAACAAAGATTATTAAAAGCCATTGGTTTGCATATCACTTACCACAACTAAGACAAATGTTTCCTAAAGCTACAATGTGGGCATTTTATGATACTAACGAAGAATGCTATAATTGGTGGCATCATGTAGGCGGATGGGATATATATTATCCTGACTATAGTTGGTACGAATATGATTCAAAAATGAAAGAACAAATTGCAATTGAAAATCATAATATTGAAACTACGTTTGAATTAAAAAGATATGAAAAATGGAAAGATGCTGTTAGTGCATTAGGATTTTCACACGATATAAGAACTATACACGAAATAATGGAAGTTGATCCAGAGTTTGGTGAGTTACATCAATATGATACAGAAGAAGTATTCCATCAATTATTAAATAGAATGTTTGCTAGGAAAAAAATGGGTATTATTAAGCCAGCTTACTAGTATGTTGTTCGTATACAGTTTTAATCTTTTTTACAAATTGTTTTGAGTTACACTGAATCTTTGCACCAGGATGCAATGGACGCGGCCAGTTTCCTATTTTAATCCAACAATATCCATCACTTTCGTTATTCAATATAGGAATAAATTCTTCTTCAACAGTTACTACAAAACTATGATATATAAATTTTTTATTAGGACTAGTAAATTTATTAACTGGAATAACTTTTTTAATATCAGGAACTAATCCAAGTTCTTCTTCTATTTCACGCATTAGTGCTTCAGTAGGTCTTTCATCTTTTTCAGCCTTGCCTCCAAAGAACCCCCATGTTCGTGGGTGATTAACTTCTCCACTTCTTTGTTGAAGCATTATTCTACCTGTGTCTGTGCTTAAAAAAAGGCACCCGCTTGCTACTATCATTTTAGTTTTGTTATCCAATGTGTGACATCATCGCATGGATCGTCACAGTGTTTAGAGATAGATTCTCCAGAAACCTGCATTATATACTCCTTCATAACTGTTAACCCATTCGCTGCCGCTCCATTCTAATTGATCGTTGCTAGCAGTATTCGTTACATATTGAGTGGAAGAAGTTGTTGAACTATCAAAACTTACATTCCATACAGATCCGTTATATTCTACAATATCATATTTTTTAGCAGTACTATTTGTCCATACTGCATTCAACGGTACATCGTTAATTAATATATACCTTTGACCTAATACAGGGCCGGGTACTGTACCATCTCCAGGATAATTAATAGCTGGATCTAATATAGCATCTACGGCTTGCAATGTATTAGTAGGCAATGTTGAAGTATCTATATCAACTAATAATTTATTTGGATCATTTGGGTGTATATCTAATCTGCCAATAATATCATCTGTAATATCAGTAACATCATTGCCCTTACGAAGTCTTAACTGACTTATACCAGGACGTAGTTCTCCAAAAGGTTTAAGTTCTTCTGGCCACTCTAGTAATAATCCATCATCATTAAGTTTTTGCCCGTTTGCGTTTAGTATTTGTAGATTACCATCTTCATATTTTACTTTTCTATTTTCGTACGTTACAATTGTATATTGTAATGTTTGTGTATCAAATGCTTGTTGTTCTTTAAATAAGTCTAAGTTAGCATCATCTAAATTATATAATTCATTAATAATAGTATGAATTAATTTTTGTTGTTTTACTTTTGCTGGAGGATTAATATAAATTGGTATATTAAAAGTTAAAGTAGCAACATCAATAATATCGTCTATACTTGATCCTACACTTCTAGTACTCCATGTTGTATTAGTTAGTTCCACATGACTTAACGCAGTCCAATCAATTGGACTATTGTTAGTTCTAATATCTAATGTAGGATTAAATAATACTAATATTTGTTCCATTAACTGTAATTTTTGATCAGTGTTTGATGTCCATATATCACAATTCATTTGTAACATGTAAGGAACTGGTGCATGTCTTTCTACTGTATATCCAGGTCCTCTTTCATTAGTATATTCGCCAGTAGCATCGTCATATTTCTTTTCAAATACTTGTACTTTATCAACGTGATCTTGATATGTACGTCTTTCAGCAAACATATCTAATGATGTTACATAACAACTAATAAATGGAACAGTATTAATAATATTCTCACTATTTTCTCTTGTTATGTGTGCTGCCATACGATTAATGTCACCATAACGTACAGGCACTTGTTGAAACACAGATAAGTCTTGATCGTTCTTACCCATTTCAACACTGAATCCACTAAACAGTCTAATAAACTGTTGAATATATCTTCTAATTTGTTTATCGTAAAAGTATTGTTGTGCCATTATTCAAAATCACTCTTTGGTTTAATAACTTGACTAAGTGCCTGTCTTTCTGGCATTTCTTTATTGTCAATAATTGTTGTAGCATTGTTATTAATAAAGCTACTTGCATTATAAGTTCTATCGCTCCAAGTTTGGTCAGTAACATTATCATATAATCTATGCCATTTACTACCTCTTCTAACGAATAATCTATTAGGTGTAAAATCTGTTCTTATAAAATATTCACCTTCATTTGGACTAACTGGAAATTGATCTCCTTGTGCTAATACTTCACCGTGTTCATATTCTTTTTTAGTATCTTCCACTCCAAATAAATGTTCAGCTAATGGAAGTCCTATTGGATCAGCAGCTTCAGCACTTTTTACAATAGCATTACTAATATTAAGTTCTGTTTTATATGCACTAATATCATTTTTAAGACTATCTGGGTCGTTAGCAGTACCAAGTATATCTGCGTATTCTTGTGTATCTGTTAGTGGTGCTACTTTAACACGCCAAATGTGTGGATACCAAGTCTGTGAAAAACCTTCACTTCCTCTAGCGGCATCTTGTACAACATAAAATTTGTTAATAGCATCTCTGTCATTAGTAAGCAATAATTCATCACGTAAATGAGGTAATTCAATTACATCACCGGGCATAAGTCTACGTCCCATACGTTCTACCATATCATTAATATGGAAACTAATGAATAATGTATCATTTGTTAAAAATAATCCAAATTGTGTTAAGTCGAAGTCATTGTCACTAACATTATATACACCACGTAGTTCAAATACATCAGGATCGTATTTACGATCTCTATTTTCCATAAACAGTAAATCTTGTATATTAGTTTCGTCAATTAATCCTTCCGGGTTAATTTCTTCACCTGTTGTGTTATCAATTTCTCTCCCACTGCCATAGTTAGGTTCGCTAGGATCAACACTATCTTTTTTAGGGTCAGGTCCTAGGTATTTGTGTACATGTATTCCGGTTCCTCCTATATCAAATTGTTCACGAATAGCTCTATCCATAAACGTATAGTCGTTACCTTTAAATGGTTTATATAAACTTAATCTTGGCATGCAGGTTTCCTTGTTATATTGTATTTATGCAAAATCAGACTTCCGGTTGCTAAGATAAATAGATATGTATGTAGTTAATTCTACATTTTATATAAGGAAAAGAAAATGTTTAGATTTTTCACACAAAAACAATGGGCATTATGGTCTTGGTTGGGTTCAGCCATTATTTTAAGCTCGTTATGGATACAAGTTCAAATTGACGTTAAAATTAACGAATGGTTTGGGCAGTTTTACGATATGATTCAAAAAGCACTTGGAACACCAAATGCTATTACTATTGGTGAGTATTGGAGTAGCCTAGGAACTTTTATATACTTAGCGGCAATATATGTTGCTATTGCAGTATTAGTAAGTTACTTTACTGCACACTACTTATTTCGTTGGAGAACAGCAATGGTTGAATGGTATCATAGTGTATACGATAAAGCAAGAACCATCGAAGGTGCTGCTCAACGTGTACAAGAAGATACAATTAAGTTTAGTAGAATCATGGAAGGACTAGGTACAAGTTTTATTGAAAGTCTTATGGTCCTTGTGCAATTTATTCCTATTTTATTAGGATTGTCAGTTGGTATTCCTATCTTCTTTTTTGGAGATTGGCAATATGGACTTGTAACTGGTGCTCTAGTTTGGAGCATTGGAGGAACAATTTTTTTAATTGCGTTAGGTTGGCTACTACGATTAGTTGGTGTAGAATATGATTTACAAAAAAAAGAAGCAGCGTATAGAAAAATACTTGTTATAGCTGAGGATGATGAAACAATACGTCCAAAAACTATTAATGAATTATTTGTAGATGTTCGCTCTATACACTTTACAAGTTATTTACGTTACTTGTATTTTAACGTAGGGCGTATTGCATACTTACAAGCAAACGTACTTTCTGCTTATGTGTTTTTAGCACCAGCCATTGTTGCAGGTGTTGTAACACTTGGTGTTATGCAACAGATCATAAGAGCTTTTGGAAGAGTTGAAGGTAGTATGCAATACTTATTAAAAGCATGGCCTACAATTATCGAACTAGCAAGTGTATATAAACGTTTGCGAGAGTTTGAAAGACAGATAGCTGAATAAATACAGTTATGGTAATTATGTTAACATTTATGTTATGGGCAACAATTATTTTTGTTGTCTATAACAAAATTGGGTTCAAAGAAATACATAAATCTTATTGTTTATGGTTTGACAAAGGATACTGGCAAAAAAGGTATAATGTAGTTGAAGCAGCAGCATGGCTTGCTAAATTGCTTGTAATACTTCCTGCTATATTTTTTGGAAAAGAAATTATTTGGGCCCATTATATAACATTATGTACTTCAGCGTTATTAATTTGGGTAAGCGAACAAAAGCTATTACCTACGTTAGTAGCATTCAACAGTTTATGGATAGGCATTAGCTCTTTTATAATTATAAGGTATTACTTCGGATGAAAATATGTATTATCGGCGGCGGAACTGCCGGTTGGTGGTGTGCAGGGTATATGGAAAAATTTTTACCAGATGCTGACATAACATTAATTGAAAGCGACGAAATTCCTACAATAGGAGTAGGCGAAGGTACACTTCCACAAATTGGTGTATTCTTTGAAGAACTAGGAATTCCAGAAAAAGAATGGATGAATGGATGTAATGCTGTTCACAAATATGGAAATATAAAATACGAATGGGATGCATTAGGAGCAGATCCATACTTAATGACTTTTTGGCAAAATGAACCTAAGACATTATTTGATAACTGGTATAAAGAATTTAAGCAAGGTAAAAAAGTTAGAGATGACATAAATCCAGACTTGTATGATAAAGAAGGATGGCGAGCGGTAGCTTATCATTTAGATGCTAACCTTGCAGGACATGTTGTACGAGATCATTGCAAACGTGTTAATCATGTTATTGATACATTAGAAGAACTTCCGCCAGGATATGATTTATATGTAGATGCTACAGGATTTCGTAGACAGTTTGTTAAAGATAAGACAGAAGAAACATTTAGCGAGCATCACAAAGTCAATCGTTCTTGGGTTAGACCATTAGAACTAGAAGATGAAATTACACCATACACTAGAACAATGGCTAGACCTGATGGTTGGCAATTTATGGTAGACTTACAACATAGAACAGGAACTGGTTATGTTTTTAGTACTGATTTTGTAAGCGAAGAAGAAGCATTAGAAAAGTTTAAAGGATGGACAGCACACAGAACTCCCTTTAAAGGTATAGAACCACGACTACTAAAATGGAAACCTGGAGTATTAAAAAATCCTTGGGTAGATAATGTAGTGTCAATTGGTCTTGGACAAGGATTTGTTGATCCATTAGAAGCAAATGGATTGTTTTTAGTACAATACAGTATTACATTATTAGTAAGATGTATACTAAAAGGTTCATCTCCAAAAGCATACAATAAAGCAATAATGAAAGTACAAAAAGATAACTCGGATTATATATTACACCATTATATGTTAAGCAATCGTACAGATACAGAGTTCTGGAAATACTATAGTAAGTTTAATGCAAGTAAAACTCTATGGGAAAGCTATACAAAAAATTCAAACAAATATACAAGTTTGTATCCAGACGCAATATGGGCATCTTTAGGCTTATATTTTAACGATTTTAAACACTATCCAGAATAAAAAAAATAAAAAAAATTATAACCCTTTGAAATATAAGGGTTTTTTTATGGCAAAAAAACTTGACAACCAAGACTTCTTATCGTATACTATATGTATAGTTAATAAAAAAGGAGTCAGTAATGCAAACTTATAAATTATTTCAAATTCATCTTACAGATGCAGAAGTTGATCTTATTAATGAAAAAGGTCACGACGCAGTTCATAAACAGTCTTTAAAATTAGATATGAACTTTAATAAAAGTGATACAGGCAAAGTAGCCGCTGATGCATTTAATCGTGGGTATTATACACACGTTAGTAACATTACTGCTGATGGTCTAGAAGGTGTGTTTCACACAGGCAACATGGGTCCAGAAGAAAACATTGAGAGATTAGCTCCAATGTATTCATGTTCAGTAGGCGACATTGTTGAAGATGCCGAAGGAATTAAACACGTAGTAGCGTCATTTGGATTTAAAAAGGTTGACGCAGTAAATTAACCGTAGTACACTTGTAACAAATCGTAAAGGAGTACTCAAGATGATGGAATATCTAGAATTTATAGAAGAATTAGAGAAATTACCTCAAACTCCGCAAATTAAGTCACTTATTGATAAGTACCAAAATAAAGCTGATACAATAGATCAGCAAATGTTTGAAGATTACCACGGAGAAAAGTAATGGCATTACCAAAAGCCACTAAAAGAAAAAAGCCACGAGCTTCAGTTTATCGCACACCTAAGTCTAAACTTAAAGAACCTACTTGGGATGATTGGGAAACGTTATCAGGCGAAGAATATCATCGCAAGTCATCAGCTACTAATGCATGGTATTACGAACACTATAAAACTAGTGAGTTACAAGATCATGTATGGCCTTGGATGTTAGCTAATGGATACGATAAACAAGATGTTCGTAAAGCAAAAGCAGGTTCTATACATTTATCAGCAGTTGTAGGATATAATTGTAGACAACTTACTTTAGGTAAACCAGATTATAATAAAAAAGAAGATGAATATTGGGAAAGTCTTCCTGGTACAATGGGTAATATGAAACCTACTTCTGAATTTATTAATAAACAAGTTAAAAAAGCAATAGAAGAAGGTGCAGAAAAAGTTGAAGAAGCAGAACGACTAGCTGAAGAAGAAGCTCGAAAAGCAAATGTTAAAAAACCTACTATTCAAGAACTTCTTCACAAAGCCGCAATGAATATGACAGACGAGGTAGAACAGTTTTTAGACGATTGGGTTATGTCCGGTTATGATACAAAGTTTGTTAAAGATTTTTCACCTACTGCTATGTTTCGACGAGCAGGAGTAAAACAAGCACATGCACGTATCATACGTAAAGGATACATCCATGGGCTAGAAGAATATACAGAACTTAATACTAAAGTTCCTAAAGATAAAATTGACGACTGGCGTGAACAACTAGAAGAAGGATATAATCATTTAGATTCTTCGCAAAAAAAAGCACTATTAGAAGTATATCGTAAAATAGTAGATGCATGCGATATTGTTGAAGCAGAAGGAAAAGCAAATCGTAAGCCACGTAAGACACGTACAAAGAGCCCAGAAGACATAGTTAAGAAGCTCAAATTTAAGCAAACAGACACCGATTATGGTTTAGCTAGCATCTTACCAGCAGATATCGTTTACGCCCGTATACTGGTGGTTTTTAACACTAAGAACCGCAAACTTGGAATATACTATGCTAAAAATGTAGACCCTATGGGACTAAAACGAGAAGGTAGTGGGCTAAATGTTAAAGGTACTACAATTATAGGATATGACGAAGATAAAAGTGTACAACGTACTATTCGTAAACCTAATGAATTTTTACCAGAAGTTAAAAAAGCTACAAGAGCTAAAACAGAAAAACTGTTTGATACACTAAAAACAACAGAAACTAAATTAAATGGTCGTATTAATGGCGAAACAATATTGATTGCGACATTTAATAAATGAGTTCATACGAACAGTTTAATAACTGGTATACAAATCATATAAATTGTGGAGGTAATATAGGAATAATAGATGCCTCCACTGTATTACCTATAGAAAAACAAGTTATAAATCATTTTACTGATATTGTAATTTATATTAGAAAAAATTGGAAAACTATAGAAGATAATCACGATTACTATATAAATGATTTTGAAAAGTTTATGCATACTTTTACAGGATCGCAATGTAGGTATTTGATTCAGTTTTTATGGATGGCAGATCAAGAAATACATTATAAACCAGTATCTTATGCAAGATATGGCTCCAATGATATTAATATTCACCCAGGAAAAAGTAGACTATATGCTAGATGGGCACAAAATAAATCAACCGATATGGTGTTTATTGATTATGCAATGCCTAAAACTGATATAAAATATAAACCATTTAACAATGTTGATGAGGCGTGGAACGGATTAACATATACTTCTCATACACCAGATATAATTAATACATGTAGTTTTAAAGATACAGTTTCTTTAAATGATTTAATTGATGTAACATATCAATCTGATATGCACTATTATAGAACCACAAATTTTGAACAAATATTGTTTATAGAAGATATAAAAGATGATTGCTATAAAGAATGGCAAAAATCTAGTAAAAAATACCTGACTGAATGCTTGAACAATCCTATTAGATATGGTAGTCGTGTGCTAAATATCTAAGTTACTATGATAAATACATAGTAGGAGAAACTAAATGAGTGCATCAAACAAACTTCAAAAAGAGATAGAACTTCGCTTAGGTGGCGGAATGATCGATGTTGAGCTAGATCCTGAACATTATGAACTAGCTATTAATAAAAGTTTATCAAAGTATCGTCAACGTGCAGAAAACGCAGTTGAGGAGAGCTTTATTATACTAGAAATGATAAAAGATCAAAGCGAGTACACATTACCCGAAGAAGTAATGGAGGTACGTGATATCTATCGTAGAACTACTGGAGTTAGCAGTGGAACAGGAAACGATATTGAACCTTTCCAAGCGGCATATATTAATACCTATTTATTAGGTAGTAGTCGTAATGGTGGTTTAGCGTCATTTGATTTCTTACAACAAAACAGAGAAACAATGGGTAGACTATTTGGTGCAGAACTATTGTTTACTTGGCGTCCACAAGACAAAAAATTAATTTTACAACGTAAGATTAAAGCAGACGATAATGCAGTATTACATTGTTACAATTATAGACCAACGGAAAGTTTATTAGAAGATACATATGCAGGTCCTTGGTTAAAAGACTATGCGTTTGCACATGCAAAATTAATACTATCTGAAGCACGTGGTAAATTTACACAGATTGCAGGGCCACAAGGCGGTACTACAATGAATGCTGACCAGTTAAGAACAGATGCACAGGCTGAAATTGATAAACTTGAAACTGAACTAACATTATACAACGATGGTAGTACAGGTTTAGGTTTTGTAATAGGATAATTAAATGCAATTAGGCAAATACCACTGTACCATAGATGAGGTTATATATGACCGACTTGAATTACTAGATTTTGCTAATCAACATAGACATAACATAATGCAATTTGGTGACTACATGCAATACCTTTCTCCAGAAAAAAGAGAGTTCAAAGGTAGAACAGGCATGAATGCTATTGCAGTACAAAAAACTGAAGGTAAAGATTTACTAGAATATCCAGTTATACAAAAATATGTTAACATGTTTAATTTTGCACAACCTATAGCACCACGTGATATAGATTTATTACATTATGATCCAGGTTACGCCTTTCATCCACATACAGATCATTATATGTGGTGTGGAATAATGTTTCCAATAGAACCAGAAGACGCTGGAGAACCAATTAGTTTTTATAGTAGAGAAGGAATAGAGCCAGAACGTAATATAAATTATCAAAAAAGAGGCTGGACAGATGATGATATTGAATATAATCACTATTATAGCAACAAACACCCTACACTGTTTAATGGAATGGCTATACACGGAGTTCCAACTATTACACGAGAACGAATCTATCTTAGAATAAAAGTATTAGGTGAAAAATTTCACGATGTAGTACATAAACTTGAAAACAATAACTTTGTCATTGACAAATAATCAAAAATTAGTATAATAAACTTATGAAGCAAATTATTGGTATATGTGGCCTTATTGGTCACGGTAAGGATACAGCCGCAGGCTTTCTAATCGAAGAAGGTTATCAGCGAATTAGTTTTGCTGGCGTACTTAAAGATGCTTGTGCAAATATATTTGGTTGGGATCGTATTTTACTTGAAGGTAATACATCTGAAAGTAGAGTATGGAGAGAAACTGTAGACGACTGGTGGGCTAAACGTTTAGATATACCAAATTTTACACCTAGGTGGGCTTTACAAAATGTAGGAACAGACGTTCTCAGAACACATTTTCATCCTGATATATGGGTAGCGGCATGTGAGCGACAGATTGAAATGACTGAAAAGCATGTTGTTATTAGTGATTGTAGATTTTTTAACGAATTAAGTGCAATTAAAAAATTAGGTGGAACCACTGTAGTTGTTTGGAGAGAAAGCAAACCACTGTGGTGGGCTACTGCATCTGATATTAATAAAGCAGGAGCAAACAACGTAAAAAATAATAGTATGTCTGTTGTGTTTCCAGAAGTTCACAAAAGTGAATGGAGTTGGGCAGGTTGGAATTTTGATATTAATTTAAGTAATAATTCTACATTAGAAGATTTTAAATCTCAAACACTTCAAAAAATTATTAAATAAATAAACACATACTATAAAGGAAATTATATGCTGAATATGTTTGGGCACCAATGGTGGCAATTTAAAAGCAAATCAAAAGAATTAGGATTTGGTTGGTTATATAATAATACAATCAAAGATGACTTTGCCAGAGGTTATACTAAAAATTTAACTGATTATTGGTCTATGGAATTAGGATTTTACTTCCATGAACAAATGGCAGACGACACAATAGAAGGTTTGTTAACACAAGCACATAAAAATGGCTATAAAAAGATTCTTGTTTTTAAACAAGGAACAACGCCGTTATCTAATTTTAAAGAAGAGTTTGTAAAGTTTTACGAAAAGAATTCAGATTGCACATTTATTGGTCATATTGTAGATAAAGGAGATGAATATTATTCATTGCATCCACAAGCATTTATGATTGATGTTGAATGGTGGAATAATGCAGGCTGTCCTGAATGGGGAGAGCCATCTAATACACCATTGGAAGCAGTTGAGCCTGCACGTAGCATGGATAACTGGCATGACGATTATACTCCTCATTGGATAGCACCAGGAAAAATTAGCAGAACATATACTTCAACACACACAGGTTGGAATATTACAAAAGCAATGCTTGATGATGGAAAAAGAATTGTTTCATGGAATAAAGAAATCAGAACTGAGAAGCATTATTCTTATCCTGAAGTAAAACAGGATGGATATAGACATTTATCTGGTGTGACAAACCAAATAGACATGAATATATTTTTTATTGCAAACACAGAACCACTTAGAGATTTGCATTTAGAAGTAGAAAGAAGAAAATTACAATATCCAGACTGGAATGAAAAGTTTGATACACTTGTTGTTCCTGCCGCAGGATTAACTCCATTAATATATGCATTTGAATTAGGGTGTGACAAGTATAGTAAGTTGCTTATATATGATATTAGTAAATTTGCTATTAGTATTACACGGGCAATTATTGAAGAATGGGATGGCAATGATTATGAATCTTTTGCTAAAAAGTTAATGCATAAATTAGCTCCTACTCCAGAATATGAAAGAGATATATTTAGAGGAAAAGACAAGCTACCTAATACTCAAGAAGTTTTTGATAAATTAAATGAACGAGGATTCAAAGAATGGTTGATTAACGTATTACCAGAAATTGAAGTAAGTTATTTGCCTATTAATATTTTTGATCCTAATACATACAAAAGTTTTGCTAACAACTTTAAAACAGAGACACTAAGACATCCAGTTACACTTTGTTATTTGAGTAATATATTCCATTATCTGCCCACTTCTTTTTATTATAGTTTAGAACAACGATGGGAATTACATAATGAATTAATGAAAGCTATCAAAGATAATTCATATGAGAATAATGTTTTAGTCCTTTCATCACGTGGAACTACTACACATCCAAACTTAGTATGGATAGATATGCAAAAGATGGACAAGTTTAAAGACTTACCTGATAATTATTTGCAAAAATTATTAAAGTGGAATAAAGATGTTTAAAAAAGATTGGTGGCAGAAAAAAGCTGATAAAAAAGAACTATGTATTGGTTGGTTATACAATAATAGTATGAAGACCGATTATGCAAATCATTATTCAAAACGAGCGTTAGATTATTGGTCAATTGAATTAGCATTCTTTTGCCCTATTCAATATACAGAAGATAAAATTATACCTTTGTTTGAAAAAGCAATAGAAGGCGGCTTTAAGAAAATGGTTGTCTTTAAACAAGGAATTATACTAAAACATTTTGAAGATGTATTTCCTGAATTTTATGAAGAACATGCTGATGCTAAATTTATAGGACATATATTAGATAAAGGTGATAGTTATTATTCAATACATCCACAATGCTTTCTAATTGACTTAGAATGGTGGGATAGTGTTGGAAGACCTGAGTGGGGAAACCACATGAATGATGTAGATCCTTACACTGAAATAGAACCAGTAAGAAGTGAGAAAAATTGGCATGATGGATATACTCCTCATTGGATAGGACCAGGAAAATCTACAAAAGAATATACTGGAAAAGAAGGCGGATGGAACTTAGTAAAAGCATTAATAGATGATGGACAAAAAATTAACTCTTGGAGTTTAAAATTAAGAGAATCAAAAGGATATACGTATGGAGAAGTAACTCAAGACGGTTATAGAAATATACACGAAACAACTACTGAAGCATTAACTAATATATTCTATATTGGTAACACTGAAACACCCGGAGAAGTATTGCCACAAAAAGGACAACAAGACGAGAATACAGAAATATTAAGATTTAAAAAAATAGTTTCACCAGCCGCTGGTATATCTCCTATGCTTTATGCATGGAAAAGAGGATTACAGCCGGGCGATCATGTTTGGATATATGACGTTAGTACTTTTGCAATAGGGTGTATGCAAGAAATAATTGATACTTGGGATGGAACCAATTGGGCACAGTTTGCTCAAGACCTTATGTATAGAAGAACAGGAAAATATCATAATAAGTATGAATTTTTTAAAGGTATTAAAGAAATAAAATATACAGATGAATTAGTTAATGAAATATCTGAACAAGGATTTTTAGAATGGTATAAAGAAGTATGGCCTAAATTAGAAGTAAACTATTTTGTAATAAATTTATTAAATCCACATTTTTATGATAAGTTTTCTAGAATATGTAAATGTCATGGACAAGGATCTAGTTATGTACATTTAAGTAATATATTTCATTATGAAGCCACAGCATATTCCTATAGTTTAGAAGAAAGATATAAACTATATAGGGAATTAGTACAAAACATAAATAAATATAGCATAGATAACAACATATTATTATATTGTACATGCCCAGTTCCTGACATAACAGGATTTAACTGGACCAAGTATAGTTTATCAAAAGTACCAGAATGGGAACTTCTCGCACCTTGGTCAATAGGAAAGATATTCAAATGGAACAAGACAAAGAAGAAATAAGACTTAGACAATTAGCAAAAGTAACAAAGTTTTTAGAAGAACATAGTGATATTCCTCACTATAAAAATATGGTATTACCTCCTGAGGAATTCTTGAATTGGAAAACAGATAAAAAACAAAAAATACCATATTCTAGATGGATAATGTCGCAATCTAACTGTCCTACATTAAAAATGCAATTAGATGTGCCATACTACCAAATGGCAAAAGAAGCAGAACAATTTTTAGGTGAATATGTAAAACACCGAGGTGACATAAATCCAGGCTGGAGCAGTATAGTTGTTCATGGTCAAGGATGGGATAAAACACAGCCGGATGATTTTTACGTTAAAGAAGGCGCTTGGAAAGAAGGCGAAGGACCTGAATTTGGCTGGACAGAAATTGCAGATAAGTGTCCAGTAACAGTAAACTGGCTTAAAAATGTATGGCCTTTCAAAAAATATCAAAGAGTTAGATTTATGCTATTAGAACCAGGTGGTTTTATTAGCCCACATTTAGATTATGAAAAAAGACACTTAGCTGCTTTTAATGTAGCACTTAGTAACCCACCAGGAGTAGAGTTTTGTATGGAAGATGCAGGACTAGTACCTTGGGAAGTAGGTGATGCTAGGGCAATTGATATAGGTAGATTGCATTGTGTTCGTAATACTGGTACAGAAAACAGAATTCATATGATTATACATGGTCATTGGAGCGATAATTTTGAAAACATTCTATGTGAGAGTTTTGACCAACTTTTAGCCTCTATTAACAACTAACTTAACTCTGTAAACCGCTGATTTTACAAAATCTAAATAAATACATGTACATAACAATTTAGATATATTCTAAAATTAGAAAAGGAGCTATAACATGGCAAATCTTGTTTCACCTGGCGTACAGGTAACAGTAACAGACGAATCAGTATATGGTCCAGCTGGATCAGGCACTGTTCCAATGATATTCATTGCCACTGGTGAGGATAAGGTTGATCCAACCCTAACTGAGTCAGATGGTATTGCAAAATATACAAAGTCTGCAAATTCAGATACACCTGTTCTAGTAACATCACAAAGAGAATTAACTCAATATTTTGGTAATGTTGACTTCCGTAAGGTAAGTGGAACAGTATCACAGGGTGATGAGACTAACGAATACGGTTTACTGGCAGCATATTCATTTCTAGGTCAAAGTTCAGCGGCGTACATAGTACGTTCAGACGTTAACTTAACACAACTAAGACCTCAATCGGCAGCACCAACAGGTAATCCGGCAAACCTAACATATTGGACTAGTCCTTCAACTTCAACTTGGGGCATTTTTGAATGGTCAGGATCAGCTTGGGAAGAAAAAACACCATCAGTAGAAATTACAGATGGAAGTGCTCCGTCAACATCAGCAGCAAACGGTGCTTACTTAGTAGCAGTAGCAAATAGTAATTCAGATACAAAAATTGAATACTACAAAGGTGATTCTAACCCAGCATGGGTAGCAATATCACCAACATTTGCACCACATTATTCAGCACCATCAAGCCCATCAGCAGGTGACGTATGGATTAAAACTACAACACCAGGCGGCGGACTAAATGTTGATATTAAATTATTTACAACAGTAGCTAACGCATTCGTTGCACAGTCTGCAACATATGCACAAGCATCAGCACCAACAGGTGTTACAGGCGACACGTTTGCAGATGGTTCATCAGCAACAGCTCGTACATTAACAGATGGTGATATTTGGTTAGACACTAACACATCTGATATTGCAATCAAACGTTATGATAGCATTGGTAATGATTGGGATGATATTTCAACAGATCCAACTACTGCAACAGGCGGATATGTAATGAATGTACTAGCAACACAGCCAACAGGTGATCCAGTAACTGGTACACTTTGGTATGATCCAGATGTAAATGAATTAGCAATCTACGAAGTAGTAAGCGATTCAGGAACTCAAAAATGGCAACGTGCATCAGATGTACAGTATGTTACTACTGCTCCAACTACAGACGCAAACGGCGGATCACTTTCAAATGGTGATTATTGGGTAGATACAGATGCAGACGGTTATCCTGTAATTTACAGACATAACGGTACAGCATGGGTATTAAAAGATGGTACAGATCAAAGCACAAGTGCAGGTATAGTATTTGGTGATATTACTGCAAATGATACAACAGCAGGTGCTTTTGAAGCAACTCTATTAGCAGGCGCTCCAGATCCATTAACACACCCAGTTGGAATAACAGGTATTAACATGTGTAGATCAGCTAACACAGTTAGAGAGTACAATGGTACATTATCTACACCATGGAAATGGCGTAACAAAGCAAGCAATGCGGCAAGTGGCAAAGGTTCATTTGGTAGAAAAGCACAACGTAAAGTTGTTGTTACAGCAATGCAAGCATCAGCGTCAAAATCAGAACTAAGAGAAGAAACAGTTCAATTTCGTTTAATTGCAGCTCCAGCATATCCAGAACTATATGATGAAATGGTAACATTAAACAGTGACAAAGATGAAACAGCATTTGTTATTGTTGACGCTCCATTCCGTCTAAACTCTACTGAGGCAGTATCTTGGATACAAGGAACAGACGCAACAGAAAACGGCGAAGATGGATTAGTAACTAAAAACACTTATAGTGCAGTTTACTATCCACATGCATTAACTACAAACCCAGTAACAGGCGATAGCGTTGTTGCACCAGCATCACACATTGCATTATACACATATGCATACAGTGATAATGTGTCATTCCAATGGTTTGCACCAGCAGGTTTAACACGTGGTGTTGTACAAAACGCATCAAATGTTGGTTACTTAAACAGTGAAAATGAGTTTGTAAAACTAGCATTAACACAAGGTTCTAGAGATGCAATGTATGATAAGAAATTAAACCCAATTGCAAGATTCCCACAAGAGGGTGTTGTAGTATTTGGTCAAAAATCACTTCATACAACTGCGTCAGCACTAGACAGAGTTAATGTTGCTAGATTAACAGCTTACCTAAGAGAACGTTTTGCAGTTATTTCAAGACCGTTCTTGTTTGAGCCAAATGATGCAGGAACACGTACAAATGCTAAAGCAGTATTTGATGGTTTCTTAGCTAACATTTTACAACAACGTGGTATTTACGATTTTGCAGTTGTGTGTGATGAAACAAACAACACACCAGCAAGAATTGATGCTAATGAATTCTATATTGATGTGGCAATTGAGCCAACTAAATCAGCAGAGTTTATTTACATTCCAATTAGAATTGTAAACACAGGTGATCTAAGCTAATAGTTTAGACATATAATATAATAAAAAGGCTACTGTAGAGATATAGTAGCCTTTTTTAATTTAAAGAATACCGATAAATACAGTTGCACATTGCAATGCATTCATAGCTCACTATTGGGCTATATTTTAAAAAGGAATAAAACCATGGTAAAAGTAGAACAAAATAAAATCATTGCCACTAATATTACTTCTAAAAAATTCAATCCAGAAGTAAGTACTGATATGGCGTTTGATACTAATTTTCTTTTTGGAGCAGCAGGCGACATCATTGAATTAGATGCATGGGTACCAGATAATGCAATTCAACAAATTGACGATCTAAATGCTGACCCATCAAAAATCCTACGTTCACGTGTAAGTGGAGATTATAATGGACCTAAAGAGGGACATGAGTATAATGTAATTCCAGAAGATTGGAATCTTCCAGCACACACAGAATCATTGGGTTGTTTAATTTACAATAAAGGTGATTATCTAGCTCCTCACAGAGATAAATGGAGACAAGTTACTCCAGACGGAATCACAGGCGATTCATTTAGAATGATTTGTCACTTAAATCACACTAACTCTGCAGAATTTCATTTTGTAGTAGACGGTAAGATTTTTAAACCAGAAGCACGTAGATGGTACGCAATTAACACAAGAAAAGTTCATTATGGATTTTCATTTGTTGACGGTGTATATCATTTAAGTGCGGCACTAAGTCTCGATGACGATTTACGTGCAGATACAGTAAGTTGGTTACTTGATAAGTTACCATATGCTCACCCAGCAGGCGACCGTAAGGGCGTTGACTGTAGTCGTAACTAAGGAGATATTACAATGGCTTCGAATAAAGTTAGACAAGTACCGGGAGACTGGACATCAGTAGAGCAATTTAAAGCTTCTGAAGCACACGCTAGTATTAAATCAGCAATAGACGCATTCACACCAGGTGATATGGATATTGTTATGGAATATAAGCTAGCAGGAACTAAAATTTGGATTAAATATCAGTTTGAAAACGAACAAAAAGTTGCTGATTTTAAAACATACATTTTAGCATCAGATTCTACTGTACATTTAGGACAAAGTGCAAGTCAATTAGGCGAAACAGTTTCACAAGAAGGCTGGGTCGTATAATTTATTAATAAAATACCCAAGATAGGTTACTTTTTTAAAGTGACCTATCTTTTTGAGCATTGATTTGATAAATACAATATAACAATAGAAATACTACAGTATAGTATTATAGGAGAAAAAACAAATGGCTGTAATTACAAATTTTGGAGTACCAACTGAATCAAGTCAAGGTACAACATTGATGCCTAAACTACAATATCGTTTTAGAGTTACTTTTAGTAATATGGGTGGCACTGGTGCTACTGACGAAGTAACACAAAATGTTATTAGTGCAGGTAGACCAAACTTAACACATGAAGAAGTTGTTGTCGACTCATACAACTCAAAAATGTACTTAGCAGGTAAGCATACATGGGATCCATTAACAATTGTATTCCGTGATGATATGAAATCAAACGTTATCAAAAAATTAGGTGCACAGTTGAATAAGCAAGTTGATCATGGTGATCAAGGAAGTGCTATTTCAGGTAGTGCATATAAATTTGGTGTAAAAATTGAAACACTAGATGGTGCGAATGGTACAGTTAAGCCTGCAACATTTGATGCATGGGAACTACAAGGATGTTTTATAACTAACGTTCAATATGGTGATTTAAACTACGCTGATTCAAGCATGGTACAAGTTACACTATCAGTACGTTACGATAATGCAATTCATACAATTGACGGTTCGGATGTATTAAGTTCAGGTTCAGCATCAAACGATGGTGGCTCTACAGGCGCTACATCTTAATTTTTAAGTTAGGATCAATAGATGGCTTTAGGTGATGCAGGATATGTAAAGTATGGGCAATCCCAGGTATCTGGTGATATAGTAGCAATACCTAGAAATAAGTATTCGTTCACTGCATCAATGATTTACCAAGGGAGCCAACAACCTTTAGATCTGACACGTATAGTTAACATTCAAATGCCTACGTTTGCATATAGAACGCAGACATTAAACAAGTATAATTCTAAAAGTATCGTTCAAACAGGAATAGATTACACTCCTATAACTTTAACTGCTTACGATACTAAAGATCATTTAATAGAAGACTTTCTAAAGGACTATGCAAGACATTACATTGCTGGTCCAATGAATGAAGACGATCATATAACTTGGCTTACATCAAAAAAAGGTTTAGAAACACCATTACAAAAAAACTTTATAACACAACTTGATATAATAAGAAAAGATAGCAGTACTTTAGAAAATAAAATACAAATATATCATCCTTATATCACAAACATTGATACTGATACACTTGATTATTCAGATAGTGCAGCTGCTATATATAGAATAACATTTGCATATGAAGGATTTAGTATTGCAAGTACTGGTACACCAGTTAAACCAACACCAGAACCTATTGTTGAAGAATTTGATACAGCAGACCAAAATCTATTCCTTGATGATTTTGATGAAGCAGAAAAAGAATATTTAGTAAGCGAAACTAAAAAAACTCCACCAGCAGCCGGCAACACCACAAGTGGTACTACAGCTATAAAAACCAATAAACCAGAATTAGAAAGATGGGATGGAACACTTAAAAAAGGCGAAAAAATTAGAAACATTGATGGCGTATCTTACAAAGTACCAGCACCTATTGAAAAAGGCGCAGGATGATAAATGCCAAAGTTTCAACAAGGACAATACGTTCCAACTAATCCAAAAAAATATTTAGGAAAAAGAACTCCACGTTATAGAAGTGGATGGGAATTAGCAGTAATGCGTATGTGTGATAATCACCCTGCTATTTTAGGTTGGGGTAGTGAAACACATAGAATTCCATATAAAAATCCTCTTACAGGAAAACAAACAACTTATGTTCCTGATTTACTTATTGTATACAAAGATAAAAAAGGTCAAAATCATGCAGAAATGATCGAGATTAAACCAGCTAGTCAAACATTAGGCGAAGCAAGAACACAAGCACAAAAAGCTGCGGCAGTAGTTAATCAGGCTAAATGGTCAGCATGTCATGCTTGGTGTAAATCACAAGGTATGGGATTTAGAGTTATAACTGAGAATCAAATATTTAACAAGCCTCAGAATTCTAAGAAAAAAAGAAAAAAGTAAATGCATGTTATTAGAAATGCTTTTCATAGTACAGATATTTTTGAAGAATTTGCAGATCAAATAAACAACTATAATCCAAGTTTAGTAATTGATTGTGGATGTGGAAATAATCAATGGAAAGGCAAAATTAATAATTTAATTGGATTTGATAATAATTCACAATTTAGAGAAAATTATATTAATAATCCAGACTATATATGTAGTTATTTAGAATTTGATAAATTTGTACAAAATAATTCAGCAGATTTTTGTTTTTGTTTAGGTAGTATGCATTCTGCAGAAGATATGAGCAAAGAACTTGATTTAGTATATAAATGGTTAAAACCCGGCGGTAAAATTATTATGAGAGTACGAGCAGATGAAGATGATGATAGTGTATATGCATGGAATTTAAATAAAATACATGATATTACTAATAAATATAATTATAAAATTATAAAACCAATAGAACACACTAAGATGCTATTAAATCAGCTAAATGAGCAAGATTTTAAATGGATAAGTACTAACAAAGCAATTAATAAAAAGCATCATAGAAGAAGTTCAGTAGAAACTGAAACTTCTAATAGAAGTACAGGACAAAATAAAGATAATATATTTAAATCCTGGTTTATATGGTGGTGGGAAAAACAATATGACTAAAAAGCTAGAAGAAGAATTAAATTTACCTAACTTAGAAGAATTAATGCCTGAAGAAGAAGCAGATAAAGTAGAACCTACAGTAGAAGAAATTAAAAACGAAATAGCTGAATATCAAGGCGAATTAAGTATGGTAGAAAGAGCTCAAGCAGCACTTCCTACAGTAGAGGGATTAGAACAATTAGATAGAGAAATGGATGCATATGCTATCAAAGCTATGGATACTTTCGATGAACTAGTTGACCTTGGAAAAAATGTAGAAGATCGACATGCGGCTCCAATTTTTGATAGTGCTGCTAAAATGATAACAGCTGCTCTGCAAGCAAAACAAGCTAAGATGGACAAAAAAATGAAAATGATTGAGTTACAAATGCGTCAAGCTAGACTTGAAAAAGATAGTGAAAAAATAGATGCATATGTAGCTAAAAGTAATAGAGAACTAGGGTTAGATGAAGATGAAGGCGCAGAAGGGCGTATTATTGGTAATAGATCAGAAATGCTTGCCGAAATCATGAAGAACTTGCCCGAAAAAGATAAATAGTATTAATAGGAGAACACATAGTAATGAAATCGTATACACAATACTTAACAGAATCTAAAAAAACATGGAAGTTTAAGATTAAAACTATACATGAATTAACTGATGATCAACAAGATCGAATTGAGAAGCACCTCGGTAAATATGACTCAAAAGGACTCGGTGCTGCGAAGAAAACAATGTTACAAAGTACACCACGTGATTTTCCTAAAGCTAGAGGATACGAAGTATTCACTTATGAATTTGAAACTAATATAGTTGCAAGCGGTTGGCAAATACAAAATGACATCCGTAATATGATAGGTTTAGCAGACGGTGTATTAAAAGTAAAAGGTGAACATGAGCCAGACGAGGCTATACCACCTCAAGGAATAGAAGTTAAGAGTGTATTAGGTGATGATGAATACAGTGAAGCTGAAAAAGTAAAAGCTGAAGAACATTACGGCGATGAATACAATAAAGGATTTTTAAAGGAGTTAGCTAAACTCCAAAAACAAAAGGAAAAAGGCAATGAGTGATTTAGATAGAATATTAAAACTTGCTAGCCACGGCATAGAAGGTGCTCAACGTCAGGCTCCAGCAGAAAGAGAAATGAAAGTAGCACCTACACCAAAAACTGAAGCAGTTGGTGAATTTGCAGAACCAATTTATGATTTAATTGATATGCATTTTGAAGGTGACTGCCAACCAGTATTTGATGATTTAGTACGTTTTTTAAGCGGCGATCAAATTAAAGAATTTGTAGATGACTTTAGACGTCATCACGATTTACCAATGGGTGACGAAGAAACAGAAGAGTCAGTTGAACCAACTGAACCGTCAACAGAAGAAGGTAATAAATTCTCAGGCGAATTAGCAGATGCTAAAAAAGATGGTAAAAAAGAATTTGAAGTTGATGGTAAGAAATTTAAAGTAGAAGCTGACGAAGTAAAAGAAGGTACTTGGGCAGTTCCAGAAACTCCAGAACAAGTAGAAGCATTAAAAGAACTTATGTCAGAGCCATTACCAGTAGGCGAAGATGGTGATAATGCGGCAGACAAAATGTATAGTATATTAGGTGACGATGAGTTATTTGATGAGTTTCATCAATTAGCAGTTGACCTTGGACCAGATACAGACGCAAGACCAGCTATTGAAAATAGACTAAAAGAATTAGGTTTAATGGAAGCAGATACATCAGAAGGCAAACTAGTTTGTAAAGATTGCGGAGATGAAGTACATAAACCTACTACTGATTGCGAAAATGATTGCCATGATGAAAATGGTAGTCATTGGGTTAAAGAAGAATCAGTTAATGAAGCACAAAGTCCAGCACAAAAAGCCGCTTTTGAAAAAATGTTAGCTTCTAAAAAAGGTAACAAAAAAGATGATAAAGACGACAAAGAAGCAGTAGATGAAGCAATTGTTACAGAAAAATGTGGCACTTGTGGATGTGACATGGATAATCCAAAACCAGGTTGCGATTGTGATTCACACAAAAAAGAAACTATTGAAGAGGCACCAACTATGGATACAACACAATTAATAAACTTATTAAAAAATGCAGGATTAAGCGAAGAAGCTATTCAAACAAAACTAAACGAATGGGCTAACACACCAGAAGGTGCAGCAGAACAAGAAGCTACATCACATGGTGAACCATATGAAAACTTTGCACAAAGCGTTAACCTAAGTTTAAAAAGATACTTAGATGCAGAAGATATGAAAGTAGGCTTAAAAGAACATAAAGTTGAAGATATTAAAGAAGCATATAAAGCATCTAAAAATAAAAAATAATATAACAAACATCCCTCCCCTACAGCGTGGCTACGGCTACGCTGTTTTCTTTTGCAGTTAACTACGTAGATAAATAATATTATGGCAGTAGATACAAAATTAACTAAAACCCCATATAGAAAAGAACGTTACACAGAGCAACAACTACTTGAGCTTGCTAAATGCAGTGCTGATCCTAAACACTTTATGAAGGAACACTGTTTTATTCAGCATCCTACACAAGGTCGTATGAAATTTGCACTATATGATTTCCAAGAAGAACTAGTAGATGTATATCACAATAATAGATACAGTATTAGTATGCTTGCACGACAAACAGGTAAAAGTACATGTGCGGCAGGATATTTGTTATGGTATGCAATGTTTAACCCAGATCAAACTATTCTTATAGCGGCACACAAATATAGTGGTGCTAGTGAAATTATGCAACGTATACGTTTTGCATACGAAACACTACCTGATTTTATTAGAGCTGGTGTTACTGCATATAACAAAGGATCGTTGGAATTTGATAACGGTTCACGTATTGTAGCACAGTCAACAACAGAAAATACTGGACGTGGTTTGAGTATATCATTAGCATACTTAGACGAGTTTGCATTTGTTAGACCAAACATAGCCAAAGAGTTTTGGACTTCACTTTCACCTACATTAGCAACAGGTGGTAAATGTATTATTACATCAACGCCAAATATGGACGATGATCAATTTGCACAAATTTGGAGAGATGCAAATAAAAATCAAGACGAGCATGGCAACGAAACTAAACAAGGTATTAATGGGTTTGCACATTATCTGGCTACATGGGAAGTACACCCAGATAGAGATTGGGAATGGGCAGAAATTGAGCAAGGTAAAATTGGTGAAGAAAGATTTAGAAGAGAACATAATTGTGAGTTTATTGCGTTTGATGAAACACTTATAGATAGTATTAAACTTAGTAATATGGAAGCACGTGATCCTTACGCTAAAGCAGGACAAGTACGTTGGTATGCACCGGTAGCAAAAGGAAAACTATATGTAATAGCGTTAGATCCTAGTTTAGGAACAGGCGGCGATAATAGTGCTATACAAGTATATAGTATGCCCGGAATGAAACAAGTTGCAGAGTGGATGCATAATAGAACTAGCGTACAAGGGCAAATAAAAATTTTGCGAGAAATCTCGCAATATATAGAAAGCGAAACAGATGGTGATTGTGAAATATACTATAGCATGGAAAACAATACATTAGGTGAAGCAGCGTTAGTTGTAGTAGAAGAACAAGGAGAGGAAAACTTTCCTGGTACATTTTTAAGCGAAACAAAAGCACATGGTAATGCTAAACGTTATAGACGTGGATTTACTACTACACATAAAAGTAAAATATCAGCATGTGCTAAGTTAAAGCATTGGGTTGAAACAGAAAAATTAGAAGTAGCTAGCAAGCCACTATTAAGAGAATTAAAAACATTTATTGCTAGAGGAAATAGCTATGCAGCCAAAGATGGTGAGAATGATGACCTTGTAATGGCATTAGTTCTTATAGTAAGAATGAGCATGGAAGTATCTAAGTACGAAGAAAGTGCATTTGAGTACTTAAATGAAGACTTTGACGATGATGACGGTATGGAACCAATGCCTTTTAGCTTACTATAGCACTTATTTGATAAATACATTAAAGGAATACTATAAAGATGCAATTATCGACAGAAATTTTTAATATTATCAAAGGAGCAAACATTAAGCTACGTTTGTTTGATTTTGAAGGAAACAAAACTTTAGACTCTGATCAGTCTGCGAGATTTTACGCATACGAAGAAGATTTTCTAGTCACTATAAGAACAGAAAATGAAGAAGTTGAAGTTGTTGTACAAGCAGGAGCAGATTTTAGTTTTGATAAGAATAAAGCACTTTTAGATAGTATCAAGAAAGCAGGACATAACGCTATGGCAGAATATACGATAAGAAAGTTTGATAAAAATATAGCACCAAAAGACTTCGCACACGAAACAGTTAAAGAAGGCTATTCACGTGCAACAGGAAGTTTAAAAACAAGTTATATACAATTACCGGAGTCAACTAGACTAATTATTAAGCACTCAAAGGGGGTGAACGAAGAAGTACGTGGTAGCAGATCACGAAATATCAAAGCATTATTTATTGAGAACTCTGCAGGTGAAAGATTTAGATTCCCTCACAAATACTTAGCTGGCGCTAAAGCTATGGCCAAGCATGTAAGCATGGGCGGAACACCATATGATGCAATAGGTGAATCAATCTTAAAAGTATGTAAAGAAGTAGCGGAATGTAATCAATTTGTACGTCATGTGCGTACTAATAAGTTAGTTAACGAGGGCAACATAGATATTGTTGAAACAGTTAAACAAAAATTAAAAGAATTAAAACAAACAGTACACAGTCTTCAGACCTCTAGAGGTTATAACGACTATTCAGTAAATTCTACAACAATTGCAGAAAATTCTGATAAAGAGGTTGACATTACTGGAAAATTCATGTACAATACATTCGAAACTGCAAATATGGACGCAGTATTAGAAACCGTAGCACGTATTGTGAAGGAGAGAGATAGTATGACAGATCTAACAAAAGAACATCTTAGCAGACTGTATGATATGATCAAAAATAAAGAAGATTTTAAACTTAATATTGACCCTAACGATCCTGAACATCCTGATAACGAAGATCCAATTAAATACTCAGGTGGAATGGGTGCAATGGCAAAACTAAGTAGCATGCTATCTTATCTTGCTATGTCTAGCAAGAACGACGAAGCATTTAACTTGCTAAGTCACTTAGGAACAGAATTACATAACATGCCTCAAAAGACTGTTATGTTGTTGGCTAAAATTGTAACTTACTTAGATAAGAACAATAAAATGCCAGCAAAAGAAACTGAACCAGCAGAAAATATATCTGAGTCAGTTATTAAAAATTTACGTAGAAAAATTGCGTAAATTTTTTAACAAAAAGTACTTGACAGTAAGTACTATAAAATGTATACTGTAAAGGCAAATAAAGGCAAAGTAATCAATAGGTTACAAACTACAAAGTAAAGCAACGTGTTTTACTACTAATAAAGGCTAATATAGGAGAAAATTATTATGGCATCTTTAGCAGAAATCCGTGCAAAACTGCAGGCACAAGAAACAAAGGGCTCAAGCTCTAGCAGTAGCGGTGGCGATAACGCCATCTTCGCACACTGGAATATCCCAGAAGGCACATCAGCAACATTACGATTCCTTCCCGATGCAGACGAAAGCAATACGTTCTTTTGGAAAGAACGTCAAATGATTCGTTTACAATTTCCAGGTGTAAAAGGTCAAGACGAAAATAAACCAGTTACTGTACAAGTACCATGTGTAGAAATGTGGGGAGAACAATGTCCAGTACATGCTGAAATTCGTCCTTGGTTTAAAGATCCTTCAATGGAAGATATGGGACGTAAGTATTGGAAAAAACGTTCATACATTTTCCAAGGATTTGTAGCACAAAGCGATATGCAAGAAGACTCAGTACCTGAGAATCCTATCAGACGTTTTGTCATTTCACCTCAAATTTATAAAATTATCAGTTCAGCACTTATGGATCCTGAATTCCAGGAAATTCCTACTGATTATGAAGCTGGTACAGACTTTAAGATTGTAAAATCTACTAAAGGTCAGTATGCAGACTATTCAACTTCTAATTGGGCTCGTAGAGAACGTGGACTAGATCAAGCAGAACGTGATGCAATTGCACAACACGGATTGTTTAATCTAAATGACTATCTTCCTAAGAAGCCAAATGCAGAAGAGCTGAATGCAATTTTTGAAATGTTTGAAGCATCTGTAGATGGTCAATTGTATGATCCAGAACGTTTTGGTTCTTACTATCGTCCATATGGTGTAGACGCACCAGCAACAACAGGTGGAGCAACACCAGCTCCTGCTCCGGCACCAACGCCAACACCAGCACCAGCGGCTCCTGTAGCTCCTGTAGCTGAAGCGGCTCCGGTTGCTCCAGCACCAACGCCTACGCCAGCACCAGCACCAGAAATGGCAACTGCTGAAGCGGCTCCGGCACCAGCAGGTGATGCACCGAGTGCTCAAGACATTTTAGCGGCAATTAGAAACCGTAAACAATAAGTAATATAAATTGAGTGAGGGTATCCTTAGAGCCCTCACTTATAACAGAGGAGAAAAAACATTATGGCAAGACCATTTGACGTAAGTAAATTCCGTAAAAGTATTACTAAAAGTGTACCAGGGTTAAGTGTTGGTTTTAACGATCCTGATACATGGATTAGTACGGGTAATTACACATTAAACAAACTTATTAGTAATGACTTCCACAAAGGAATTCCACTAGGTAAAGTTACAGTACTTGCAGGCGAATCAGGTGCAGGTAAAAGTTATATTGCGGCCGGCAATGTTGTAAAAGCGGCACAAGATCAAGGTATATTTGTTATCCTTATTGATAGTGAAAATGCACTTGATGAGAAGTGGTTACATGCACTAGATGTTGATACTAGTGATGAGAAACTACTAAAACTAAACATGAGTATGATTGATGATGTTGCTAAAACAATTAGTGACTTTATGAAAGATTACAAAACAGAGTATGCAGAAAAGAATCCTGAAGAACGTCCTAAGGTATTGTTCGTAGTTGACTCATTGGGTATGCTACTTACACCTACTGATGTTGATCAGTTTAGTAAGGGTGATTTAAAAGGTGATATGGGTCGTAAACCTAAAGCACTAACTGCACTAGTAAGAAACACAGTAAACATGTTTGGTAGTTACAATGTAGGTTTACTATGTACTAATCATACATATGCATCACAAGATATGTTTGACCCAGATGATAAAATCTCAGGTGGGCAAGGCTTTATCTATGCAAGTAGTATTGTTATTGCAATGCGTAAACTTAAACTAAAAGTAGATGCAGATGGAAATAAAACATCACAAGTACATGGTATTAGAGCGGCGTGTAAAGTAATGAAAACACGTTATTCAAAACCATTTGAAAGTGTGCAAGTTGAAATTCCATATGAAACAGGCATGAGTCCATATAGTGGACTAACAGATTTCTTTGAAGCAAAGGGTGTTTTAAAGAAAACAGGTACACGTCTAGAGTATACAAGTCCTGTAACAGGTGAAGTTATCACACAATTCCGTAAAGTATGGGATCGTAATGAAAATGATTCTTTAAAGTTAATTATGGATGAATGGGATAAACAGCCACAGGAAGTAAAAGACTCAGATGGTACTGATTTAATTGAAGAAGACAACGTGGAGGTTGCTAATGAATCTAACTGATGGAGATTTTGAGTTTGTTTTTAATATTTACGATGAAGCAACGGCTTTAATCAATGATAAAGATAAACCTGAATTTGCAACAAAAGTGATTGCGGCTCTGGTTGATCATGGATTTGATATTAAACCAGCAGTAAAAGAGATTGCTGATCATTGCGAATTCCTTAGTGATGCAATTGATGAGTATCTCGAACTCGAAGAAGAAGATGAAGATATCTTTGGAGACTATAACGAAGACGACGAGGATGAATACTAATGAGTATATGGTATCGTAAAGTTACCGCAAATCTTGGAGAGATAGTTACGGCTATCTCTCACTTTGAGAAAGAAATTGATCAAGCAAGATTCGAATGCAGTATGAAAGGCAATTTAGAAAAACAAAGTAGAGATATGCCTGGAATTGTTGAGCATAGATTTAACCAATTACAAGAAGTTGAAGCTATACTAGAATTTCTTAATACTGAGATGCGTAAGTTACGGTCCCAAACATTTCGTAAATTTTTAGAAAACTACAATAAAGCACTTAGTTCACGTGACGCTGACAAATATGTTGATGGTGAACAAAATGTAGTTGATTTACAATATCTAATAAATGACTTTAGTTTAGTTAGAAATAGGTATATTGGTATTATTAAAGCATTAGAAGCAAAGCAATTTCAGATTAATAATGTAGTAAAACTTAGAGCAGCAGGTTTAGAAGATATTTCTCTTTAAAAGGTTGACAAGTAAGAAGTCTTACTGTATTATATAAGTATAATTATTAATTAGGAGAGCAATTATGCCAAAAACACCCTGGCCAAGTATTACAATAGTTGATGTTATGTGTGCGGCTAAACAAGTACATGACACACAAGGTTTTGTTCGTAGTGGGCAAGGATACAAGGACCATACTGATCCAGATAATCCTATTGAAGTTGTTGACAATAAAACACGTATTATTGACATTATTGAAGATCCTAAAATGTTCTTTACAGAACAACAAATTAGTGAGGCTAATGAGTTAATTTCACACATTAATGGCAAACTCATGATCAAAAAAATGACTAATAATCTTAACAATTTTGAATCTAATGTGGTTAATGCATTATCTAATCCAAATGTTGACAAATTTGCAGTAAGTATTATTGCTAGTTTGCCACATAGTGTAAGTATTGATAAAAAACGTGAAGAAGTAGAAGATAAACTAAGCACGTTGAAGCACAGTAGCCAGTATTTTGGAGTAAAAGGTAAACGTTACGATATTAATGTAGATGTAATGGATGTTAAATTTATACAATCCAGTAATATTTACATGATTACTACAGTTTATGCTAAAAAAGATTTAGTTAAGTTTTGGTGGAGAGATCAGCCGGATATTAGCAACATTATTTCTAATAAAAGCATTAAAATACGTGGTACTGTTAACAAACATGAGCTATCAAAGTACACAAATGCTAAAGAAACAATGATTAACCGTGTTAAAATCCTTGAAATATAAGGGTTTTTTAAAGGTTGACAAATTTAGCAAATTCCTATATATTAATATTAAGAATAACTAATAATAATAACAATAAAGGAGTTATATATGAGAAAAGCAAAAGCAGTAGGAACTAAGTTCTTTAAAGAAGGAACACAAAATCAAATAATCCTAGCTAAATTTTGGGGAACAGGTAAAACGTTTACTATGGATGTTCTAAGAGATAAATTTGACATTCAATCTCCAGGTGCAAGACTTTCAGAATTAAGAGCTGAAGGTTTCAACGTAAAAGGTACGGCTATTGAATCTGGTGTACAAGGTAGACCAGCAGTAGAGTACACAATTGCTAAAAAAAGAGTAATTGCGTAATTAAGCACAAATATACATATTGGGCCCGTTTTCTTATTGGGCCCAATTCTATGAATAACAGTTCAAAAAAAAAGTTAAAAAAGTTGGTGTATAGAGGTTGACAAGTAAGATGTCTTACTGTATACTGTAAGTATAGTTAATAAAAAACAGGAGTTATAAATGGCTAATATGCAACTAAAACAAGCTCGTAAAAATACTAAAGGCGAGACTATTATTGAGGTCCTACCAAGTAAGGTAAAGGACAATCCAAAAGAAACTGACGAGATGATCATTGAACGTATGCGAGAGCGTTTTACCATCTTAGACGATATGACACAAGCATCAATTGATGGTGTTGTTAGAGGTATGGTTGTAACAGGCCCTCCAGGTGTTGGTAAATCATTTGGTGTTGAACAAGTTCTAGAAAAGAATAATTTGTTTGATGCTATTGCAGGTAACAAATTACGTTATGAAGTTATTAAAGGTGCTTCTAGTGCAATTGGTTTGTATAAAGTACTTTACAATAACGCAGACAAAAATAGTGTTCTTGTATTAGATGATTGTGATACAGTATTGTATGACGAAACATCACTTAACTTGCTTAAAGCGGCACTTGATTCATGTAAGAAACGTAAACTAAGTTGGAATACAGATAGTGCATTACTAAGACGTGAAGGTATTCCAGATACTTTTGAATTCCAAGGTAGTGTTATCTTTATTACTAACCTTAAGTTTGATAATGTGCGTGGTAAAATTGCTGATCACTTAGCGGCTATTATGTCAAGATGTCATTACTTAGATCTTACAATGGATACAATGCGAGAAAAAGTTCTACGTTGTAAGCAGATTGTTGCAGATGGTATGCTTAATGAATATCAGTTTACACAAGAAGAGCAAGATGATTTAATGGACTTCATGTGTGATAACAAAGAAAAAATGCGAGAAGTTAGTTTGCGTATGGTTACTAAACTTGCAGATCTTAAAAAGAGCTTTGGTGCTGATAAGTGGAAACGAACTGCAGAAGTTACATGTATGCGAAGAGTTGCATAATAAAAATAAATTTTAGAAAAAAGCCCTTCGGGGCTTTTTTTATGGCTAAATATTTATATGGAATTTATAATCAAAGCAATAGTAGGTGGACTAATAATAGCTGGTGTAGTGACTGCCGCAGAACGAGGTAATCCTACACTTGGTGCTCTTATATTGGGTATACCATTGGGCAGTATTATAAGCATATCATTTATGTACTATGGCGGAATTCAGCCAGAAGTGTTTGCACAATTAGCTAAAGAGACAGTTTACTTTGTTTTGGTTAGTCTAATATTTTTTCCTGTATTTGCATACCTAATTATGCATTATGGGTTTTGGATATCAATGACAGTAGCTATTACAGTTACTATGACATGCTTATTTTTATTACTAAAATATCTAACATTATAAAGGCTTTAGCTTGACTTTTAGGTTAACCTATAGTATTATACTACTATGAAATGCAAAATTGTTTTAAAAGATGAAGTTAATTGTAAGATTGAAGGTCTTGATGTTAACACTCGTAGAAAATGTGAAAAAGAATTAAAGTTCTTTTTACCTTATGCCTATCATGTACCAGCTTATAAGTTAGGAAGATGGGATGGATGTCAGAGTTATTTTACAGTAGGTGGTGTAACATATATTAACTTACTTGATAGAGTACTTCCGGTTATTATGGATAATGGGTATGAAATACAAGTAGATGATTTAAGAAGCAAATTTGATTTCAGTTTTCCTGTCGTAGATGAAACAACATTTCAGCATAAAGTTTGGCCTGAAAAACATCCGGTAGCAGGACAACCTATTACACTACGTGATTATCAGATAGAAATTGTAAACAAGTTTTTAGAAACACCACATTGTTTACAAGAAATTGCAACAGGTGCAGGTAAAACATTAATTACAGCCGCACTTAGTGAACGTGTAGAAAAATATGGAAGATCAATTGTAATTGTACCTAATAAAGATTTAGTACGTCAAACATTTGATGATTATAACAATTTAGGACTTGACGTTGGAGTTTATTTTGGCGACAAAAAAGAATTAGGAAAAACCCATACTATTTGTACATGGCAAAGTTTAAATAGCATCAAAAAAAGATTTAGAGAAGGCGAAAGCGATTTAAGTTTAGCAGATTTTGCAGAAGATGTAGTATGTGTAATAGTAGACGAAGTACATCAAGCTAAGGCAGATGTATTAAAAGAATTATTAACTAAAGAGTTTGCAAACATTCCACTTCGTTGGGGATTAACTGGTACAATACCAAAAGCAGATCATGAGAAAGTTAGTTTACAAGCATGTTTAGGTGATGTAACTAATAAACTTAGTGCAAGCGAATTACAAGACATGGATGTACTTAGTCAGTGTCATGTTAATGTTGTACAAATGAAAGAGTTTGCAGAATATAATAATTATCAAAGTGAGTTAACATATTTAACTACAGACAAAGAACGTATGAAATATATTAGTGGACTGATTGATAAAATTTCACAATCAGGAAATACATTAGTATTAGTAGATAGAATTAAAGCAGGTGGATTAATTTGCGATAATTTGCCACATGCTAATTTTGTTAGTGGAGAAATGAAAACTAATGATCGTAAAGATCATTATGATGATATTAATGAAGGCACAAATCAAATTGTTGTTGCAACATATGGTGTTGCGGCAGTAGGAATTAATATTCCACGTATTTTTAATTTAGTACTAATAGAGCCAGGTAAGAGTTTTGTTAGAGTTATTCAGAGTATTGGGCGTGGAATCAGGAAAGCAGAAGATAAAGATAACGTCCAAATATGGGATCTAACCAGTACGGCAAAATTCAGTAAGAAACACTTAACAGAGCGTAAGAAGTTTTACAAAGAAGCAAATTATCCATTCAGCATTGAAAAAGTTGATTGGCAATAGGAAATAATAATGAAAATTTTAACAGTTGAAAATAAGACGTATGAACTAGATGACATACCAGATACAATAGATGATTTAAGATACAGTATATTAGATTACAGTAATCCAGGTTTTATTGATTACTACTTTATTCCACTAGTGTTTTTAGAAAGTTTTTATGCACCAGCGGCAGTACTTAAAATTGGTGAATATCAAATAACAATGCCATTAGATTGGAGTGTTGTAATATGCGATCCTACTGTAGGCGACCCAGAAGTAGTAAGTTTAATGAGCTTAAATGATAGAGGTTTTAGTGTATTTGCATTTAATCCAATTACAGGATTTACACCTAAATATTTAGATGTTAGTATTACTAATATATACACAGACGTAAAATGGTACGCACCTAAATTAAAGTTTGGACATTTATTAAATGTTCCATTGCATGATGGAGAAAACCCTCCATGTGTATTATTTGTAAAAGAATCAAACAAGCTACCTGAGGTACTTGACATAAGCGAGCTTTGGTAATATAATGAAAACAAGAATACATGTTAATCAGCACATAATTAAACGTAATGCAAAGTCTGGCGATAGAGAGCCAGTACTAACATGTAAAACATCTAAGAGTAATAACTATGCACATGAAGTAATTATTAAAGGTGATTCTAAAGTTATATACAGTCCAGATAAGCCATTATCATGTGGTGCAAAAGTTTGGATAGAAACAGAAGGAGAAGTTATAATTGTCAAATAAGCTAAACATTAAAAGTGAAATGGCGGCAATTGATACTAAAGATAGAGCTTGGTACGATAGTCTTACTGATGAAGAAAAGAACAAACTTGGTTTATGGTTACTTATGCGTTACACTAGTAGTTGTGGCGATAAGATGTTTACAGAGCATTATTTAGAATGGACTAATGAAGTTGTAAATGTACACTTCAATAAAATAAGAAAACATCCACAATTGCAGTTTCAACTGATGCAATTAGTAGGACTTGGTAAAACTACGTTTCATCCTTGGATTGCTCCAGGCAAAGCAATGAAAAAGAATAAAATACAAAAATGGGTAACTGAAAACTATAGTCACTTAAATGATGATGAGATAGAAATATTTATTAGCACAAAAACAAAAGATGATTGGAAAGATCTATTTGAAGAATATGGGCTAGATAAAAAACAAATAAAAGAATTATTAAAATGACGTTTACGGCTTTAGATCTAAATATAACAGATGAAGATAGAAAAGCCATGTATAATGAAGTAATGTCAGTTGACGATAATTATTGGCACTACAACGAATTTCGTGGATGTAAAATGTTACCTGTATTTAATGCAGGCGGTCAGCTTGGTGGACAAGCAGAAGGCAAAAATACAAGACATGGAGAATTTGCATATACTGAACCTGCACAGAAGTGGACATTTACACAAAAACTTTTAAAAGAAAAAGTATTTCCATGGATGAAACCATTGGGTAGAGTTACTATATTAAGAACACCTGCAGGGTATGGATTAAATGTACATTTAGATAGCAAGGTTGATGAAATAGGAACACTACAACATAAATTTAGAATTGTGTTAAATGGTAATGTTGATAAGTTGTATTTTATAGATAAGAAACATAATAAAGTTTATATTCCAGAAAATTACACTACATATGTATTAGATGGCAGTCATCCACATGCACTTGAGCCAGGAACGGAAGAAAAAGTTACATTGTGTATAGGAGCACCATGGACTGGACAACCAACAGAAAAATATGTTGACTTGATTAATAACTCATTATATAATATGAAAGTCAGTAGACCAGACAGTTTAAAAGAAAACTGGACTGATCCTTTTTGGAAAATGGAAACTATTAATGTTTAAATGTAATTATTGTGGAAAAACTTTTAAAAAAGAAAGTACACTAGCAGTACATATGTGTGAACAGAAACGTAGGTTTATGCAAAAAGGCGAACAACATGTTCAACTTGGTTTTAGAGCATTTCAATTATTTTACAAAATAGGAACAAATTCAAAAAATGAAAAAAGCTATGAAGATTTTGCAAAAAGTCAATACTACATTGGCTTCTGTAAGTTCGGTTATTATTGTCGCGACATTGGTATCGATGATGTACCGGCTTACGCAACTTGGTTAATAAAGAATCAAGTAAGATTAGATCATTGGTGTAGAGATAAACAATTTACGTCTTGGATGAAAGAGCGTTTAAGAACAGAAACTGTAGATAGAGCAGTAGAAAGAACAATACTATTTTTGCAAACATGGGCAAAAGAAAATAATACAACATATAATACATATTTTGATTCTGTTGCACCAAGTTTAGCAGTATTTCATATTTGTAGTGGAAAAATTTCACCATGGGTATTGTTTACTAGTACATCAGCACAACGATTAATTGATAACTTTAATAGTGAACAATTAAAAATGATCACAGACTATTTAGAAATAGATTACTGGCAACGTGCAATGAAAGTTAATCCACAGGATACTAAATGGGTTACGGAAATATTAGAGCAAGCAACTATATGATATTATCTATAATTTTTATATTGTGTTGTTTTATAATACCAATTGCTTTATTATATAAAATGAATAATGAGGATCCAAGATGATAGTAAACACAGATATTGATATTGATGTAGCAAATAGAGATAAGCTACTTAATATTATTAAAGGAATACCTGCAATGATTGCACGTGATAACAAACAAGTTAAACATAATACAGGTGTATACTTTCACGAGATTCCTAGTAATCCATTTAATGGACTTAGTACAATAGATCACAAAGAAGCTGAAGAAATGGGCTACTTTAAAATTGATATACTTAATGTTGGTTTATATAAAAAGATAGAATCTAAAAAACAATTAGATGATTTACTAGCAATGGAACCAATGTGGGAATTGTTAGAACATAAAGAAGTAGTGGAACAGTGTTTTCATATTCATAAACATTTTGCTATTGTTGGACAGATGAAACCAAAAAGCGTTGAACAAATGGCCGCAGTACTTGCAGTAATTAGACCTGCTAAAAGATATTTAATTGGCAAAGATTGGAATACTATTAATAAAGAAGTATGGGTTAAACCTACTAATGGAGATTATTACTTTAAAAAAGCACATGCTCATGCGTATGCAATGGCAATTGTATTACAATTAAATATGTTAGCTACGGGTTTTTCTTTACAAGATTAATACTTCGTCTTTTAATACGTTTAGTAATACTGTTACTTAATCTTACTTCTGGTCCTGCAATTATATCCATTTGTTTAACATTAAAACTCTGTACACAATATTGGAAATTCCATCTATTAAGTAATGCAATATTAATAGGTAATTTTCTGTTAGTTTCCCACCACCATTCTTCACCAAGTACTAAAAACTTTTCTTTTTCTGACATTTCTGATAAACGATCGTAGACGTACATGCTTGCAACTTGGTTATCTATGTTTTGGATAATACCTAGATATTCGTTGCCAGCATACTCAACGACTGTTAGGAACGGATATTCGTCCAAGAGTTTCTGATGTTTTGTTTGCATTACATCTATTTAGCCTTTAAAAATCTGACAGAATTTGATAAATACTTTACAGGAGTCTAACACATGTCAAATTACGGAACAACATATAATATAAACCAAACAGGTGAATTATACACATTAGAAGATCACGGTTCAGCACCAGGACTAGGCAAATATGCTAGTGCAAAAGGTACAGCCGTTAATAGCCCAGTTAATTACAGATTTTTAAAACTATTTCGTGGTTTTGATAATGAGTTTTTCTTCTTTGTAAAGAATCAAGATAGAAAACCTATCATGTTACACGGTACTACAATGCAAGTGTCGTTTATTGATAGAGATGATAGATCAACAGTAATAAGTAAAAAAGCAATTATAACTGATTACGAAGCAGGATCTGTTAAAGTAGTAATAACTAGCGGTGAAAGTGGATTATTTTCACAAGGACTATATGATCTAGTGTTTAGTTATACTACAGATCAGGGATTAGTAGTTCCTATGTACTGTGACTTAAATATGAGACCTAACTATACAGTTGAGTGCTCAGAAGAAGGAGATGCTTTACCATTAACTACACAAATTAACGATTCATTTACTACTCAAGTTATAAACAATGATACATACTACTTTAGTAGTGCATTAAGAGCAACAGGCTACTACAATAAACCAAATGGACTTATCACTATTGCTGTTTATGGAACAGGATATACTGGTAATTTTTGGATACAGGGTGCATTAAGCGATAACCCATCAGAAAATGACTGGTTTGATATTACATTAGGTACATACACACAGCCATTTTATCCATACAACGGACACACAGGCATAGATCCTTGGACTTTCCGTACAAATGTTAAATATATAAGATCAAAGCACACTCAACCTGCAGGAACACTTGACAAAGTTATAGTTAGAGTGTAATATATACACATGACATTAATGAATGATTACGTTAGAACTCTGGTTCCGGTTAATTGGCGATCTAGTCCTAGTGGCTGGATTAGCGGTAACTGTCCGATGTGTGTACGTAATGGCCAAAGCAGACCAGATACAAAAGGTAGAGGCGGATTCTTATTTGATGAAGAAAAATTTCAATATAATTGTTTTAACTGCAATTATAAAACAGGATGGAGTCCACAGAGTAAAATTACAACAAGATTAAAAAATTTGTTAGTAACACTTGGTGGCGACGAAAATGATATTCAACGTATACAATTAGAATTATTGCGTGAGCAAGATGTAGCTACATTATTAATAAAAACTGAGAAACGTAAAAACTTAGTTATTGATTGGGATGAAAAACAATTACCAGAAGATGCTAGACCATTTATGGAATTTAAAGAACCAGATGTTGATTGGACTGAAGCAGCTACATATTTGACAAATAGGGGATTTGATATAACTGATTCAAGATTTATGTGGAGTCCTAGTAAACAACATGGCAGAGTAAATAAGAGATTTATTTTACCATTTACATATAAAAATAAAGTAGTTGGATATACTGCTAGATGGGCCGGTGATAATATACCAGATGGAATGCCTAAGTATTATAATCAGCAACCTAAAAAAGATTTTGTATATGGATTAGATAAACAAACAAGAGATAAGCAAATAGTTATTGTATCAGAAGGACAACTTGATGCTATTGTAACAGATGGTTGTGCAATTGGTAGTAATAATATAAATGAAGAACAAGCAGATATATTACATAGTTTAGAGAAACAAATTATAATATTACCTGATGCTGATGAAGCTGGTAAATTAATGTGCAAAGCGGCTATAAAACATGGTTGGAGTGTAGCATTTCCTGAATGGAAAGACTGTAAAGATGCAAGTGATGCCTTGACAAAATACGGAAGATTGTATACAATAACAAGTATTATAGAAAGTGCTGAAAGTAATAAAACAAAAATTGAATTAATGATGAGAAAGTATTGCAAATGAATGAACAAGTAAAAGAATATAATGTAGACTTACAAAGATTGTTTGTGGAATTTTTAGCACAAGATAAAGATTTATTTGCTAGAGTAAATGGTATTTTAGATCCACAATATTTTGATAGAGAATTGCGTAAAGGTGTAGAATTTATACAAGAGCATGCAGTAGGATATAGTGCATTACCTACACTAGAACAAATACTTGCAACAACAGGATTAGAATTACAAGAACTTAAAGATGTAGATGATAGACATAAGCAATGGTTTATTGATGAGTTTGAAATATTTTGTAAACATAAGGCACTAGAAAGTGCAATTTTAAAAAGTGCTGATTTACTAGAAAAAGGTGAATACGGACCAGTAGAGCGTATGGTAAAAGAAGCAGTTCAAATTGGACTAGCAAAGCATATGGGAACAGATTATTGGGAATCGCCAGCAGAACGTATTGAACGTGTTCGTAATCAACGTGGAGGTACAAGCACAGGTTGGGCAGAAATTGATAAAAAATTATATGGTGGATTTAATAGAGGTGAATTGAATATATTTGCTGCACCATCAGGCGGTGGTAAGAGTTTATTCTTACAAAATTTAGGATTAAACTGGGCATTAGCAGGATTAAATGTTGTATATGTAAGTTTAGAGCTTAGTGAAGAATTATGTAGTATGCGTTTAGATAGTATGTTAACTGGAATGAATACACGTGATGTATTTAAAAATGCAGATGATGTAGATTTAAAAGTACGTATGCAAGGTAAAAATGCAGGTAAATTACAAATTGTACAATTACCTAATGGTATTACAATTAATGCGATTACTAGTTACTTACGTGAATATGAAGTTAAGAACGATATTAAAGTTGATGCAATTTGCATAGATTATTTAGACTTAATGATGCCAGCACAAAACAAAGTTAATCCAAGTGACTTGTTTATTAAAGATAAATTTGTATCAGAAGAGTTACGTAACTTTGCAGTAGAGCATGATTTACTGTTTGCTACAGCATCACAGTTAAATAGAGCGGCAGTAGAAGAAGTAGAATTTGATCATTCTCACATTGCAGGTGGTTTGAGTAAGATTCAAACTGCTGATAACGTTATTGGTATATTTACAAGCCAAGCAATGCGTGAACGTGGACGTTATCAAGTACAATTTATGAAAACTAGAAGTAGTAGTGGAGTAGGACAAAAAGTTGATTTAAAATTTGATATATCAGGCTTGCGTATTGAAGACTTAGATGATGATGAAGCAGGATCTACTATGAATCAACCTAGTGCTATGTTTGAAAAGATTAAAGCACAGAATAAAATATCACATCAAGAGAAGAATATTGCTGAAAATAGTGTAGTTGAAAACACTATTTCGGGACATGATAAACTTCGCAGTATGTTAAAAAGAAGTAATAGTTAGATAAATACTACAATAAGTTGAACTTATTCGGAGAATATACATGAAGAAACGTACTCGTAGTCTTTTAGAAGAAATTAACTCGTTAGCACCTAGAAAAGACAAGATCAGCATCTTGGAAAGCAAAGGTAATAATGCTATAAGTAGTATTATCAATATACTTGAGATGATTGACTCTAATTATGATAAAGAAACAGCTCAGGACTTAACTAAGCGTATTATGCTAAGTATTAAGAATAGAGATGTAGAACGTTTCAATCGTGGAGTTAAAAAGATCAGAGGTCCAAAATGAAAGTAAGCGATATTGTAGGAACAAAAAAGCGTAAACCTAGAAATTCTAGGTTCCATAGACTTATTCAAAAAAGTTTATTTAAATCTGACCCAAATAAATTATCAGAAGATGCAGGTGGTGCTAGAATTCAACATCTAGAAGACCTAATTTTATGGGATGGGACAGCAGGCGCAAAAAAAGCAATCGCTACTTTACATCAAGTTGAGAAACAACCAAATACAGTAACTATTAAATGGGACGGCTCACCGGCTGTTATGTTTGGTAGAAACGAAAAAGGTGAATTCATACTTACTGATAAAAGTGGATTTACTGCCAAAGGGTATGATGGAAGACCAACATCAGCAGAAGCATTACAAAGTATGTTAATGAATCGTCCTGGTGCAAGTAATCCCGATGCTACTAAAGCATCTAACTATAAAAAGTTTGCAGGTAAAATGGCCAGCATATGGTCAAAAGTAGAAAGTACTGTACCTACTGATTTTAGAGGATACGTAATGGGTGATTTACTTTGGTTTAGTACACCGCAAGTAAAAGATAACAAGTTTACGTTTACTCCTAATACAACAACATATCAAGTTAAAGTAGACAGCGAAGTAGGTAAAAAGATAGCAGACAGTGATGTAGGTGTTGTAGTACACATGGCAGTTGATGCAGATGGACAAAAAAGCAATGTTGATATGTCACAATTCCAAGGTGGAGCAACATATATAATGCCTCCAGTTATGGTACAAAAATCACCAGGTGTAGATATTCCAGCAGTTGATGAATTAGAAAATTATTTAGATAAAAATGCACAAGCAATAGATAAATTGTTTAATGTGCCAGCAGAATTAAAAATGGCAGACTTTGGAAAGATACTTTATGCTTATATTAATAATAGCGTTAAACAAGGTAACTTAGATAACTTAGGTCCTTCTTTTGGTGATTATGTAAAAAATAGCAAGTTATCAGCACCAAAACAAGCACGTCTTATGGACTATATAAATAGTAACATAGATGGCTTTAATGCAACTTTTAATTTTATTAAAGGAATTAAAAAAGTTAAGAATACAGTTATTAAAACCTTAGATGCACAAGACGCAGATGTAGAAGCATTTACAGCAGGCGAAAGAGGCGGAGAAGGTTATGTAGTTGACAAGGATGTTAAACTTGTAAACAGAGCAGGCTTTACAGCGGCTAACATGGCAAGGAATAATTAAATGTACAGTAAGCAATGTAAATTACATTTAGAAGAAGTAGGAGAAACACGTTGGCAACATTTTAAGCATGCAATGTGGGCTTCTTGGCAATTAGAAAAAGCGGCTTATGCATGTTTTATTCATGCGTTTGCTCCACGTTGGTTTAAAACATATGCAACTGACAAATGTACAGAAGTTAAAGAGAGTAGAAAAAAATAATGACTGATAAAAAATATACACTACAACAATATGCCGCAATGCAAGGCGGACATGAAATGTACGAAGATGAGTCTAGTAAAGGATTAACATTTATGCAATCACTAGGAGAAGCACGTATGTTCAAAACAAGAAATCAAATTTCAAGTTCAGGTGCAAGAACATTAACAGATCATTTTTTTGTAAGTATGATGAGTTTATACGCAATGTCAAATGATTACAAGTATGCACCTATTGCAAAAAAATATGCAAAAGATACAAATAGATTTGGAAATTTTAATAGACCAAGTCCAAGTGGAACTGACTTGTATCAATCTTTACATACAATATTAAAGCCTGAAGGCTTAGTAGATAGTGAAGCAGATAAATTACTACTCAATAAAGTTAATGTTGATCAACGTAAAATAAGAATGTTTATGAAACAACTTGAAACTGGTAAAGTTAATCCAGGACAAGCACAAGCATTTTTCTATAAATTAGAAAAAGATTTAGCAATACAAGATCCTAAACTAAGAGCGGCAAGACGTTTAGTTGGAGATTGGAATAACCTAACATCAAATCAACAACAACTAGCGGCAACACAAATTAATAAGCATTTTAGATTAAATGCCAGACGCAGTGATTTAAATCCAATATTTTCAAATTATTCAAAAGACGCAGGCTTACAATTATCAAGTCCTGAGAAAAAGAGTATTGGAAAACGTATTGCACGTGGTGCAGCAGCGTTTGCAGCAGGTTATACTGCTGGTAAACTTACAGGCATGTAATAATGGGTGTAAGTAGACCTACTGAGGTTTTAACTGGATCCACTGATTTCTATATAGTGTATACATTAATAGATATTACGGATTCGGGCGTAGTTAGTCCTAAAATAAGTGATAAAGGATATTTTCAAGCCCAAAATTTGAATACTTTTATTCAAAGCATTAGTTTAAGATCGCAACCTGTGTTAAGCAGTGTTACTTTTTTAGATGCACAAGATTTAAGCAACTATAATTTTGGATCTAATTATTCCGGAATACAAGATGTTTGGGTTTTAAAGTTTGCTAGTGAGACAGCAGATGCTTGGAAAAAAGATTCAAATAATGTTTATATGCTAGAACAGGATTTTGATAAAATGCCTATTCATACAATACTTGATGAAACAGCAAATATTAATCCTGAAATTATAGATACGACAAGTAATAACAAAAACACGTACTTTAATTACCGTCAAAACATATAAATACATATGTATAACGAATATACATACTAAATCAGCTCTATAAGACGCTGCTAAAGATTGCGAGAGCAAAATATGGCAATGAACCAGTCAAGACTTGAGCGTGAAAATCTAGAAGCACATGTAGATTTATGTGCAGAGAGATATCGCGTGTTAGAAGAAAAATTAAATAGACTTGAGTCTAAAGTAGACTCATTAACAGATACTATGAGTAAAATGGCAGAAAAACAAACTGCTAGTACACTATCTAGTAATAAGCTAGTTATAGGTGCCGCTGCCACGGTTATTGCAGGATTGCTTTCTACGGTAGTGTTATTATTATTAAATTTGCAAACGGTTACACCGCTACTAGGACAATAGATAAATGTTGCTAAACGAAGCATACAATACAATCGTTACTGAAGCTAAAGTAGTTTTTGCAAAACGTGGAAATTCAGTTACACGAAAATTTCGTTGTACAGTAGGACCACGAAAAGGCAGAGTAGTGGCTAATCCAAGCCAGTGTGCTGCACCAATAAATCTTAAGAAGAGATTTATTTTAAAAAGAACAAAAGCGGCTAAGGGTGCTAGAATGAATAAGAAAGCACAAAGGACTAAAAGACTAAGTCCAGCTAGTCGTATTGTAGCAAGGTTAAATAAGGCAAGAGGATGAATATTTTAAATAACAGTACAATTGATACAGTAATTGATTTTGCCAATGTTAAATTTGGTATGGAACTAACAAAAGAACAAGTTGTTAGTCAACTAAAAGGATTATCATTTTCAGAAACCTTAAAACTTTTAAGTGCTATGAAATCTGAAGATGGAGATAAGTTTTCAGAAATTATTGATTTAAGTTCAGTAAGCGAAGGCTATCATATTATGCCTGATATTGATAGAGAAAAATATCAAGAGCGTGATGGACTAGAAGGTCCGTTTCAGACTAAAAGTGGTAAAGTAGTGTATTACGATCCTAAAGAAGGATCATACTATGACCCAGACACAGACATTTATATTTCTTATGATGAATGGAGAGCTTTAGATGAAGCAGGATACGGTACTATAAAAACAATGCAAGCAACAGCAAGTTCAGTTAAATCTGATACTACTAAACAATCTAATGCTCAACGTAGAGCAAATATTTCAAACCAAGATGCGAATAGAGATTCAACAAGATCAAACAGAACAGTAGCCGGCAGCAATAAACAAGCTACTGGACAAGGTGCAAGCAGAATGCCAACTAATGCAGATCCAGATGATGTTCAAAGAGATCAAAACGCACAAGGCATTGCACAAAACAGTAACCAGTCAGCATATAACGCACAAGAAATTGAACGCCTAAAAAAGGCAGCCGGGATAGCATAATGAAAAGCATTGAAACCCCAGGCGGAATCCCAACATTTTTATCACTTCACGAATGCGAAATGTACGAAAATTTATTAGAGCGTACATGTAAAGAAGATTTATCTGAACGTGAAGTTTACCTAATTCAAAACCTAGTTAACAAAAATATTGTTAAAAAAATAGTGGAGAATAATAAAGTATATTTTGAACGAATGAAAGGGAGCTTATAATGCCAACACCAGAAACACAAGGAATGATGGATATCATTAATAAACTTAATGAAGCATCAGAAAAGAAATCTGTAAAACAATTAAAAGAAATGAAAAAATCAGGCCAAGCACTTGCAGGCGTGAGTAAAGATGCTGAAGGTATGTTAAAAATACTACAAAAATTAGACGAAGCAACAACAAAAGCAACTGAAGAAGTTATTCAAGAATCACATGAAGATATAACATTATCAGCAGTTACTAAAAAAGGTAATACTGTAAAAGTAGGAGATTTTGAAGTTGTATTAGAAAAGTCAACATTAGTACCAGGCATGTCAAAAACATTCTATAATATTAAACAGGGCAACGAAACTGTATATAGTCAAATTGCATTGTTTGAGACAGCTATGGGTATAGTAAAAGGATTATTATTTGGAAAAGACACAAAGGTTGAAAAATTATTGGACCTAGATAATAGGTATGCTAGTGCATTAGCCGAGGCAGCAACGTTTAAATTGAAATGTAAGACATTAACTGAGTCAAGTAAGGTAGATATTGCCATGGCAAAGCAAGGATCTGCTCTACAAAAGATGAAATCTATCAAAAATCAAATCAAAACTAGCCTTTAAGCATAAATACAATATAATATAAAAAACCTAGTGGGGTAAAGAACATGGAATTAAAACAATTACAAGTGAACAGTCTAACAAAGTTAGATAACGTTCTTAAAGAAGTTTTTGGTATGCAATTTGACTTTGGTGCAGGTAATGCAAAATTAACCAAGGTTAAGTCAGTTACTGAAAAAAAGATCAACACACTAAAAGAAAGTGGTGTTGAAGTTAACGATAAGCAATATCAGAAGTTATTGCTAGTATTAGAAGGTATAAACACAGTTATGGCAAAGAACCCAGTAATGGAAAGCGAATTAGACCAAGCTGAAGTACTGCTAGCCGCAAAACAAATGGCAGACGATCTACAAAAAATGGCTGAAAATTTAGCTAGCATGCAAGTAGAAGAATTAATGAGCATCACTAACGCAATGAAAGAAGAAGTTGGTGTAGCAGAAGCAGATGCATTTAACACATCTGCAGAAACAGCAATTAGTTCAGCACTTGAAGCAGTTAAGACAGCTAATCAGCAAGTTGCTGATGCAGTTTTAGTAGCTCAAGGCCAAGCACCAGAAACAGATATGTCAATGGATACAGGAATGGACACACCAGCAGAACCAGAAATGGACGCAGGTATGGACGCACCAGTTACAGAACCAGCAGGCGATGATTTTGAAGGTGCTGATGCAGCAAGTGCAGAAACAGACGAAGATGGCAGAGAGATGAAAGAAGACGCATATCTAAACGCACTACGTATGGTAAAAGAAGCACAAGCAGACGGCAAAGTTAATTCAGCAATATTAAAACAAGCATTTGCGGCATTGAAGAAGTAGGCCCATGAGATACGCTGATCTATTTGAAATCTCGCAAGTAGATTCAAAAGTTATTGATCTACTATCGATACTAAGTAGCGAAGGCGTTGAGAGTATTCCTCTTGACTCGCTAGTTAAAGAACTAGTGGCGATGGGAATTGATGCAGATAGTCAGTCGCTATTTGATGAAATACAAAATCTACCAATTGTTAATAATATTAAAGATGGCATAGTGTATTTTAATACGGCTAGCATGGGTGCTAGCAATATGAATAAAGTAGATCCAGAAAAGGATAAAAAGCAAGTAAAGAATATGGCTAAGAAGCAAGTAAAAAAAGAGTTAGATAAATGAGTGTAGGACTAAATGCAGCTCAAGCAAGAGCTAAAGCTTCACAAGATATGATTGTGTATAAAGAAACTCAATCAATTATGGAAGAAGTTATTACGCAAAGTGCGGCAGGTAAGTTTGAAGGTTATGTAGACGATGGTACTACAATGACTGACTCATCACCTAGTACTATTAAAATGGGTACCCAAAACAACCCCACAATCACTGTTGGCGATACCCTAATAATTAATTCAGTAACAATTACTTTAGGAACTTCAGGAACAAGTATTAATGCCATAGTAGCAGATATTAATGATGCTGCAGTAACTGGCATAACAGCCAGTAAAGATGCAGGATACCTAGTATTAACAATAGAAGCATCTGGATCAACATGGACATATGATATAGGTGCAGGAACAGCAAATACTGCATTAGGCTTTACAGCAGGAACATATAGTATAACAAACCCAACAAGTGTTAATTATTTTAATGTATGGCAAGGTACAGCAACTGATAGAGGATTACAAAACCAAATGGAAACAGTAATCAAACACTTTCAAAATTTAGGATATAAAATTGAAAGATTATCAAATGCTACAACCGGAAAAACATTAAAATGGTACATTTATTGGTAGGCAAAAAGATTGCCTTCATAGGCGATAGCTTTTCAGCATATTGGCAAACAGGCGTAGAAAAAAATAGTTGGACTTATCAACTAGCACAAAAATTCCCACAACATCAATATTATAATTATGCAACCGGCGGTCGTGGACACGATTATTATGAATGGTGTTTCTTAGATGCAAAATTACGTGGAATTGATATTATTTTTACTAATAGAACATTTAAGCAACGAGTAACTGAATTTGGTAGCATTGGTAATTTTGAATTTCAAGAAAATATAATTGATAATAATTATATAACATTAGACGGTCCTCCACATGTTTGGTATTCAATTCATAGAAAATCTTCAATATTTACTATGGCAAATAATTATCCAAAAAGCATAGAATCTAATATTAATCAATCATTAGAACGTAAAAGTATATCAGAGGTATATCATTCTTGGAATGACAAATGGTATGATAATTTAGATAAATTATATAATTTTAAACATATTTTTAAATTAGAATTATTACGCATGGTAGATAATCCAGAGTTACGTACGGCAGAAGTTGAATTATATGAACAATTTGTACCCGATGGAAAAAAGATATTTGATAAAGATGTTAATTCTCATATGGTGGCAGCATATAATTGCGGAATAACAGTAGCACCTGATGATAATCATTGGTCGTTGCTTGGCAACACATGGGTTCTAAATAATTTTATTTTAACCAAAGAAATCATTGACATCTTGTCATAAAGGTAGTACAATTAACTCATGCTAAAGATTAAAAGTCCATATCCATATAAAGAATTAAAACGAAAAAGTATAGACGGCAAACGTCTATATGAAAATCCTTACGGCGATCCAGTACCTAGTGTTACAACTATATTAGGTGCAACGCAGTCTGCAGAAAAACGTGCAGGTCTTGCTAATTGGAAAAAGCGTGTAGGAGATGCAGAAGCACAACGTATTGTTACTGAAGCAGCCAATGTTGGAACAGTAATGCATAATATATTAGAATATTGGGTTAAAAATGAAGAATATAACCCAGGAAATAATATTGTACATAAACAAGCAAAACAAATGGCAGAGGTTGTAAAACAAAATGTTGAATCAGATTTAGATGAAGTATGGGGCTCTGAAGTTAATTTGTGTGCCGCTAATTTGTATGCAGGTACTACAGACTTAGTAGGTGTTTATAAAGGACATCCAACAATTATGGACTTTAAACAGACTAATAAACCTAAAAAACGTGAATGGATTGAAGATTATTTTTTGCAAGGTGCCGCTTATGCAACAGCTCATAATGAAATGTACAATACCACAATTGATCGTATTGCTATTTTTATGTGTAGCAGAAATTGCGAATGGCAACTATTTGAGTGCGGCCCAGATGAATTCTCAAAATGGGAAATAAAATGGGCACAAAGATTAGAAAAATTCTACAAACTATCATAAATATATTAATACAAGGAACAAACAAGAAACATGTCAATTACATTTCGTAGCATACAAGACCTTGCTTTCTTATCCTGTTAAATTAAATGAAAGATGTATGGCAACTACCAGTAAAATCTAGACTTCGAACTTGGAGAAATCTTAGGAAAGAAATCGAAGAACTAGATAAATTACCTGCCAAACTTGGCGTAGTCGTTGAGTTTTGGAGATACGCTCCAATTAGCGTTAGGGTTGTAGATCCATACAATGAAGATACCTGGCCAAATCCATGGGATCTTCTTCACGCCAATGAATATGACGAGAACGTTGTATCGTTGGGTATTGCATACACACTGCATTATAGTGGTATTCCATGTAGGATATTACTAGTACAGAGTGTAGAACAAAGTGAAATAAAATTAATAGTTTTAGTTGACAATACATATGTTTTAAACTATAATTACGATAGTATAGACAACATAAAACTAATCGAAAACATGAATGTACTAAAGGACATAGATGTTAGTACATTAAGCAAATAGTTATTGATACTTAACGTTAGTTAAATACATGACTATTTAAAAAGAGATCGGACGAACATGAGCAAAGACACAATATCAATTACAAAAAGAGATGGTACTACAGAAGTACTTGATTTAGAAAAAATGCACAAAGTTGTATTTTACGCATGTGAAGGAATTACTGGTGTTAGTGCTAGTGAAGTAGAAATTAAAAGCCATTTACAATTTTACGATGGCATTGAGTCTGCAAATATTCAAGAAACTCTTATCAAAGCAGCATCTGATTTAATTAGTGAACAAACACCTAATTATCAATGGGTTGCAGGTAGGCTAATCAATTATCATTTAAGAAAAAATGTATATGGATCATTTAACCCAGATCATTTACGAGATATAGCTCGTAAAAATGTTGACCTAGGAATTTACGACGAAAGTTTTTTTTCTGTTTATAGTGATGAAGAAATTGATCAATTAAACAGTTATATCAAACACGACCGTGATGAGAATATTTCATATGTAGGTATGGAGCAATTCAGAGGTAAATATCTTGCACAAAACAGAGTAACAGGACAAATATTTGAAACACCGCAGATTGCATATATGATGATTGCGGCAACATTATTTTCAAATTACCCTACTGATACACGTTTAAGATATGTAAAAGAATATTACGATGCTATTAGTAATTTTGATATTAGTTTACCTACTCCTATTATGGCAGGATTACGTACACCACAACGACAATTTTCTAGTTGTGTGCTTATTGAAACCGACGATAGTCTTGATAGCATTAATGCTACATCAAGTAGCATTGTAAAATATGTTTCTCAGAAAGCAGGTATTGGTATTGGTGCAGGTTCTATTCGTGCCATTGGTAGTCCTATTAGACGTGGTGATGCAACACATACAGGTGTTATTCCATTTTATAAACTATTTCAAAGTGCAGTTAAATCATGTAGCCAAGGCGGTGTACGTGGCGGAGCCGCAACATTATACTATCCAATTTGGCATCTAGAAGCTGAAGAATTACTTGTTTTAAAAAATAACAAAGGTACAGAAGACAACAGAGTTAGGCACATGGATTATGGAATTCAGTTTAACAAACTTATGTACGAACGTTTACTTACAGGCAAAGATATTACATTATTCTCGCCTAGTGATGTTCCTGGTTTATATGATGCATTTTTTAATGACCAAGATAAATTTAAAGAATTATACGAAGAGGCTGAAAAAAAAGTTACTAGAAAAAAAGTTATTCCAGCATCTGAATTATTTGGTATGTTTATGGAAGAACGTAAAAATACAGGAAGAATTTATTTACAAAATGTAGATCATGCTAATACACATGGTGCATTTTTAGAAGATGTTGCACCAGTAAAACAGAGTAACTTATGTTGTGAAATTAATTTACCTACTAAACCTCTTTCTTCGTTTAATGATGAAGAAGGTGAAATTAGTTTATGTACATTGAGTGCTATTAATTGGGGTAACGTTAGATCTCCAGATGACTTTGAACGTATATGTAGATTAGCAGTACGTGGGTTAGATGAGCTATTAGATTATCAAAACTATCCAGTATTAGCGGCAGAACTTAGCACAATGAAAAGACGTCCATTAGGTATTGGTATTATTAACTTTGCTTTTTGGTTAGCTAAGAATGATTTAAACTATCAAGATATTGATAAAAAAGGCCTAGCATTAATTGATACATGGGCAGAAGCATGGAGTTATTATCTAATTAAAGCAAGTGCAGATTTAGCAGTTGACAAAGGTAATATATCAGGAATAAACGAAACAAAGTATGGACAAGGTATTACACCTAATATGACATACAAAAAAGAATTAGATGAATTAGTACCACATAAAGAACGTATGCCGTGGAAAAGTCTGCGTAAACAATTACAAAAAACAGGTATTCGTAATAGTACACTAATGGCACTTATGCCTGCTGAAACTTCAGCACAAATTAGTAACAGTACTAACGGTATTGAACCGCCACGTGCCTTTGTAAGTGTTAAGCAAAGCAAACATGGGGTTTTGAAACAGGTTGTGCCTGGTTATCCTAGGTTAAAGAATAAATACGATCTGTTATGGTCTCAAAAGAGTCCAGAAGGTTATTTAAAAATTATGGCTGTATTACAAAAATACATTGATCAAGGCATCAGTGTTAATACAAGTTATAATCCGGAATTTTATGAAGAAGAAAAAATTCCAATGAGTACAATGTTACAGCACCTTGTAATGTTTTACAAGTATGGCGGTAAACAATTGTATTACTTTAACACTTATGATGGTCAAGGAGAAATTGACTTTGATAAGAAAAATGCCGAGCAGATGCTTGGTAGAGAAGAATTCGATTCAGACGAAGAATATGATGACTACTGCGAGAGTTGTGTAATTTAGGAAAGAAAACAACATGTCAATATTAAATGTAAAAAACGAAAAATATCATACTGAAGCCAATGCATTTCTTGATGGTGATTTAGGTTTTCAGCGTTATGATACTGTAAAATATAAACAGTTTGATAAACTAACTGATAAACAATTAGGCTTTTTTTGGAGACCAGAAGAAGTTGATGTAAGCAAAGATTCAAAAGATTTTAAAGATCTTACTGAACACGAACAACATATATTTACAAGTAATCTAAAACGTCAGATTCTATTAGATAGTGTACAAGGTAGAGCACCAGTAGAAGCATTTGGTCCTATTACAAGTTTACCGGAATTAGAAAACTGGATTATGACATGGACTTTTAGTGAAACAATTCATTCACGTAGTTATACACATATTATTCGTAACATTTATAATAACCCTACTTTAATTTTTGATGAACTAGCAGATAGTAAAGAAATTGTTGAATGTGCAGATGATATATCTAGATACTATAATGATCTTATTGAATATTCACAGTACTATCAATTATTAGGAGTAGGTACTCACAAAGTAAATGGAAAAACTATTGAAATAAATGAGTATGATTTGAAGAAAAAGATTTGGATGTGTGCAAACAGTGTTAACGTATTAGAAGGAATTAGATTCTATGTTTCGTTTGCTTGTTCGTGGGCATTTGCAGAACTTAAGAAAATGGAAGGTAATGCTAAAATTATTAAATTTATTGCACGTGATGAGAATGTGCATTTAGCAAGTACACAATATTTACTTTCAAAAGTTCTAACAAAAGAAGATAAAGACTTTGCTAATATTGCAGAAGAATGTAAACAAGAAGTTACTGATATGTTTGTAGCCGCAGTAGAGCAAGAAAAAGAATGGGCTGATTATTTGTTTAAAGATGGTAGTATGATTGGTCTAAATGCACAATTGTTACATGATTATATTGAATGGATTTGTTGTAAACGTATGACTGCATTAGGAATGAAATGTCCGTACTCAACACCTCAAGCTAACCCACTACCATGGACAGCAAAATGGATTAGCGGAGCAGAAGTACAGGTAGCACCACAAGAGACAGAGATTAGTTCTTATGTTATTGGTGGTGTAAAAAAAGACGTATCAGAAGATACATTTTCAGGAATGAGTTTATAATGATTACAATTTACGGAAAACCAGCTTGTCCTTACTGTGTTAAGGCAAAACAGTTATGTGAATCACGTGGGTACAACTTCGAGTATAAGCAACTTGATGTAGATTTCACCAGAGAACAATTGTTCGAGGAGTTTCCAACTGCTAGAACATTCCCACAAATAATTGTAGGCGGCAACAAAGTTGGCGGCTATGAGCAACTTGTCCAATACATTGAAGATACAGGATACAATGGTACAGGGCATTCAACCGGAGTATAAATTATGTTAATTGAAACACCATACGTTGTAGGCGATGTAGTAAGTATTAAACTTTCTTCAGGTGAAGAAATGATCGCACGTTTAGAAGAAGAAAACGATAAAACAGCAATCGTATCAAAACCATACATTCTAATTGCCGCCCAAAATGGGATGGCGTTAGCACCATATATGTTTACAGTTAGTCCAGATACTAAGATCAAATTAAAGATAAATAGTATTATATGCATAGTTAAATCAGCAAAAGATGCTAGTGATATGTATATTAAACAAAGTACAGGATTAACAGTAGCAAATGCCTCAAGTACATAGAAACGGAGATTCAAGATTATGCGGTGCAAGTACAAATGCACAAGCATACCAGAATGTTCATGTTAATAACCAACCTATTAGCGTAGATGGTGATCCAAACAGCCATGGAGGCGGAAGCCTTGGTGCTATATGCAAAAATGTGTTTGTAGGTGGTAAACTAGTTGTACTTAATGGTAATCCAGCTGGAGCAGACAATCTCTGCCCTATTCCTCCACATTGTGGACCGGATGCTAGTTCAGGTAGTCCTGATGTGTACATAGGACAATAATAATGGCAAACGATTTTGTAGATGGCTTAAAAGACGCAAGTGATTATATCAATAGGACTACTGTTGATATTCCTACTGGTGCTGATATAGACCTAAATAATGGTACTATAACAGCTCAAACACAAGCGTACAGCTTGAAAGAAATCATTTGTAGTATATTGGCCGGAAACGGCATAAAACTCCCAAATTTGCAAATATGCTTAAAGGTTAATATAGGTAGACTAATACCTGAGATTCCTGCTGGTTTAGAAGATTTGAGAGATGCTTTACAAGAAGCAGAAAATGCACTTGACGATTTTATTGCACACACTAACATTGATAATGCACTAGGAAGATTAAATGCAGCCATAGCAGAATTTGCGGCTATTGCTAATATGATTAACTTCTGTGGTACACCAGTTGTTCCACGTGCTATTCCAAATGTATTAAAAGACGCAATGGGAAGTTTCACAGGTGCAGGTAAAGATATATTAGATACATTAGGCCAAATGGCAGATAGCGATATTGGTGGATGTATTGGCACAGATGGTAAATTTAATCCAAACTTGTTTACAGGTGGATTGTTACAAAAGCTAGGAGCTCAATTTGATAACTTAGCTAATTTACCTGATGCAGTTAAAAATAACATTATTAGTGATTTAAACGCATTTAAGAATGATATTTCTAACTTAATAGAATTTGAAAATAATTTTGCAGGAACAGAACCTGGTGGTCAAGGTGGTAGTATGTTTGCTCCACAAGAAAGAACTAACACAGGTGTTGGTGTTGCAGTTGACATGGATAACATGACACTAGCAAAAAGTCAACAGTATGCAAGTAATTTACAATCAACTTATAACAGCCTTAAAGGTTATGCAGTAGATGAAGATGGAAATAATATATTTCATTATCTATTAGAACCTGAAATGTTAAATAGATTAGAAAATGATGGTGATCCAACTGTACCATTATCTGAAAGAGAACCAATATACGATCATTGTAATAGAGTAATAGGTTACACTGAGCGTAATACACAAACAGTACAAACAACAAGTTCTGGAAGTCCTAGAATTCCACAAGAACAACCTGGTATGACAGGATTGTCAGAAACAGGAACAAAAGTAACATCACCTCCAGCAACAACTACAAACTTAAATGCAGAAACACCGGCAAGTAGTAATTCTTCAGGATCAGGTACAACTGGACCAACTGGCCCACAAGGCCCAACTGGCCCACAAGGACCAGCAGGACCAGCCGGTGCTAACGGAGTAGATGGACAAAATGGTACAAATGGAGTAAATGGACAAGATGGTCAAGATGGTGCAACAGGACCACAAGGTGCAACAGGACCACAAGGTGCAACAGGACCACAAGGACCAACTGGTGCAACAGGTGCAACAGGTGCAACAGGACCAGCGGGTGCAACAGGACCAGCAGGAACACCAGGAACACCTGCTATTGCAGAAAATGGTACTACATCACAAAGACCTAGTAGTCCAGTACCTGGGCAATTCTTTTTTAATACAGATACGGCTATGTTTGAAGGGTGGAATGGAACAACATGGGTACAGTTAGTACCATCACAATTCCAACAAACCCCATAATTTACTAGAATCTTTAAATAATCTATAAAAAACACTAAAAAATAACATTTCTTGGTTGACAAAAGTTCATCTTACTAGTATATTAGTAACTAATAGAAGTAAAAGTAAAGGCTAATAGAAATACAATTATGGTAAAAGAATATGAGAGCAACAGAATATAAAGACGGGGTGAAACGCATAAAAGCAAAAATTGAAGTTCCAATGAGTGAACAAGATGTAAGTAATTATGTGATTAGTGCTCTTACTAGTAATGTTGTAGATTTAACAACTGTACAGAAGCTTAACAAACGCGAATTGCTACAATTAGCAAAAGAAGAAGTTAAGATTAAAGGTACTACAGTAACTACTGAAAGCGTTGATAATGACACAAAAGTAATAGTAAGGAACTACGTAAAGCAGATGTTTCCGGAACTACAGTAATGGGTTCTGCATTTGACGATCTGTATACGGCTACACTAGAAGGACTTGATAAGTCCGAAATAATGGATATGTTATCAGAAATAAAACAAGAACCATTGTTAGATCCTTGGACAGATGATGTACAACAAAAAATTGGTGTAGATATACTACCAGTTCTTGTACAAGTAAAAGAATCAGTTTGTAGCTGATAAATAAAAGCGTACTTAATAATACGCCGGCATAGCTCAGTTGGTAGAGCAACTGATTTGTAATCAGTAGGTCCGCAGTTCGAGTCTGTGTGTCGGCACCATTACAGGAGTGAATAATGGAAATTATTTGGCATTTACTACTAACAGTTTGTTCTGGTAGTACATGTATTGAACAAGATGTACAATGGTTTGAATCAAAGCCATCTTGTGAATCTATGCTTGTTCAACATGCACAACTACCTACAGACGGAGATTGGGATACAGTAGAATATATCTGTAAACCAGTTGGCTCTAAAGGAGTTTAAACTAAGGCCCTTGTGGTGGAATTGGTAGACACGCAGGTCTTAGGAACCTGTGTCGCAAGACGTGAGAGTTCGAGTCTCTCCGAGGGCACCAACAAAGAAGACTAAACAATAGGAGAAGGCAATAGGACTGCCGAGTTGAAAAAGACTTTATTAGGAAATACAAAATTATAACAAGACTAAATATATAGAACAATAGGACTACACGAAAGGACATATAATGAAAAAAGAATTACTAGAAGCATTAAAGAAGCATGCAGAAGGACAAATCGCTAAACACAAAGCGAATGTCCTTGTGTATCTTAATCAGCCTGTAGGAATTGGTGAACATCCAGACGTCATGGAAGCAGTTGAAGAACAAATTGGTTTAATTGCAAAATATGATGATCACTTAGAAGTATTACATAAATACTTTAGTGAATAAGATTTTGGGGCATTAGCTCAGTTGGGAGAGCGCCTGATTTGCATTCAGGAGGTCGTGGGTTCGACTCCCTCATGCTCCACCAAAATTTAACGAGAATATTTTTTATGAAAATAGCAATATATCAAGACAACTTAGGAAGTGCATCAGGGATACACTGGTGGCTTTCTCAAGAAATTAATGTAGGGCCAGAAGTATATTCATTTACTGATGGATATCTTAGACCTGCACACAACCACATTGGAGGCATAGTCATTGAAGACGGTATGCATCCACATCACAATTTGTATAATTCTACTTTTACAGAATTAGATAAAACTGAAAATACACTAATTGACCCATTTGCAAAAATGGAAGAAATGACAAAAGATTTTGATACTATTCTTTGGAGCAACTATAGTGGAAATCTAGCTAACCCAGATAATATTATTAAAGCAGATAAAACTATTTTAGTTGATAATAGTATTGACGAGCAGTTATTTTTCTATATAACAAATTATGCATTTGCTTGGATTGAAACAGTTGATGATGTACATGAACAAACTAAAGCATGGGCAGAAGAACATTCATCAATTGAAGGATGGAGTGAAGAATGGTATGGAAAATATCATGACGATTTTGTAAAAGCATGGGAAGATAAAAAATTAAAATATATGTGGCAGTTAAATTTTGCACATCACGATTTAGCAGATAATTTAAATAAATACAATAACAAAGTTGTTATGTCTGATCCAGAAGATCACGAAAGATTAATTACGCAAAAACGTGAAGAATTAACAAATGCAAAATCAGACGAGACATTATTTTCATATGCTAACAACGAAGTAAGTCACTTAGTAGTAGGTGATGAATGGTTTAATGAGCCAGCAGTTATTACAGATTATTTAGATATTATGAGCTCATTTAGATTGAAAAAGTTTTTACTCGATTACGTTAAAATGTATAAACGTAAACGAGGTTTATATAATACAAAATTTACTAAATTATTATAGGAGATATGCATTATGGCATATTCAGAAAAAGTGTTAGATCACTATGAAAACCCACGAAATGTTGGCAAATTTGATCCAAACGAAGAAGGCGTAGGTACAGGTATGGTAGGAGCACCAGCATGTGGAGATGTTATGCGTTTACAAATAAAAGTAAATGACAATGGTATCATTGAAGATGCAAAGTTTAAAACTTATGGGTGTGGTAGTGCTATTGCTAGTTCAAGTATGGTAACAACAATGCTTAAAGGTAGAACACTAGAACAAGCAAAAGAAATTAAAAATACACAAATAGTTGAAGAGCTTGCATTACCACCAGTTAAAATACATTGTAGTGTTTTAGCAGAAGATGCAATCAAAGCAGCCATTAAAGATTATTCAGGTAAGCAGGAAATAAATGCTAAACCAGTTAGTATATAAATAGCATAGTATTATTCCTCGATAGTTCAGTTGGTAGAACAACGGACTGTTAATCCGTATGTCGCTGGTTCGAGTCCAGCTCGAGGAGCCAAACGGAAGGGTGGCAGAGCGGTTGAATGCACTGGTCTTGAAAACCAGCAATGGGGCAACTCATTCGAGAGTTCGAATCTCTCCCCTTCCGCCACGTATAAATACTACAAAGGAAATAATTTATGAGAAACATATACATCTTATTAGCACTATCGGCAGCACTTACAGTACTTCATTTACTATATTCTCCAGCAATAGCAAAAGAAATAGAAATGAAAGTATACGATTACGAAATAACTAGAGTAATTGATGGTGACACAGTAGCATTTAGAGCAGACTTCTTACCGGAACCTTTAAAACAAGAATTAAGTATTCGTGTGTATGGAGTTGACACACCTGAAAAAGGTTGGAGAGCTGAATGTGAAAGAGAAGCCGCTTGGGGAGAAAAAGCTTCACAGTTTACTAAAGATCAATTAAATGCATCAACAACATTACAAGTAGCTATTGCTAAATGGGATAAGTTTGGTGGAAGAGTTTTAGGTGATATTATTATTGACGGCAAAAGTCTTAGATATATGCTTATTGAAAATGGCTTTGCTAGAGAATATTACGGTGACAAAAAAGAATCTTGGTGTTGACAAATACTTAAAGATAACTTATAATACTAACTAATAAGCGGATGTAGCTCAGTTGGTTAGAGTGCCTGCCTGTCACGCAGGATGTCGAGGGTTCGAGTCCCTTCATTCGCGCCACATGGTCCCTTCGTCTATCGGTTAGGACATCAGGTTTTCATCCTGAAAAGAGGAGTTCGATTCTCCTAGGGACTACCACTTACACTAAGTGGCTCTGTAGCTCAGTTGGTTAGAGCATCCGACTCATATTCGGAAGGTCAGAAGTTCGAATCTTCTCAGAGCTACCATAAATAGCTATATGAAAATAAGATACTATAAAGACATTGATGGATTTCGTTGGTTAGGTTTTATTTTAGCTATGGCAAGTGCTTTTCTATTAAGTGGAGGGCAAGCAGAATTTCAATGGATAGGTTGGGGTATAGCCTGTTTTAGTTGTAGCATCTGGGTATATATGGGATATAAAGACAAAGAC
>Ga0098049_1000019_pt1 | contig 60448 bp, 59 predicted proteins | sample 13BtaG_FD_92582 | JGI IMG/M metagenome (GOLD analysis project Ga0098049, IMG submission 92582) | Marine viral communities from the Subarctic Pacific Ocean - 13B_ETSP_OMZ_AT15268_CsCl metaG | ecosystem: Environmental > Aquatic > Marine > Oceanic | place: Subarctic Pacific Ocean | collected...
AGATCCATGTGATCGATGTAATTGACGCCTCATGCTCATCGGAGTACCCCGATGAAGAGTTGGAGAAACGAATGAATGTCCGTATCGAGCAAATCTAATTCGGTGATGAGGTATCAAATTTCCAGTTTCGACACCATTGTTTGTCTGTTTGAGAACACTTCCTCTCTCTGCATGATCAGAGATTCTGTGCGATGCAAACAAACGAGTTTGCCCACTTCTCGCACCACCGTCCTCAGCGCGAAGGTTTAGGCCATGGTACTGTTCCAGTTTGTCATGAAGAATCCGCTGACAATGAAAAATGAGCATTCGATCATGAGTATCGAATTGGGACGTTTCATTGCTGTTCTCAGCAACTCCCGCTTTTCTCGGATTTGGGGCTGATAATCCGCCCATACCCCATGTTTTGTCTGACCATGCTTGCACTCGATCATGACCAGAACGAACAAATATACCGCCTGGTATATCATCTTGTGATGGTAATTGAATCTTGAGATTCGGAGTTAGATTTCCCCCTGGCGAAGATGGGCCAACCTCAACTAAGCCTGTTAATGGATTTTCTCGTTCATTTGAGAATGTGAAATCCCGAATAATCGTCCCCCATGGCGATTTTCCCTTCAAAACCAATTTGTTGCCTTGACCATCCAAGACCTCAATGTCATCAAAAACCCGTTCTTCATTGCTGATGTTAAGGCCAGTCACTCGATTCTCATTTGTAGTACCAGTCATCCTAAAGGGACGCGCATAGGCTTCTTGATTTGAATCCTTGATCCCGTGCGTTTGGTGGATGGTCGCCATTGAAAAATTAGTCAAATGAGGATCTGCTCCATCCTTGTAAATTGATGCTGTCGTAGCCGATGAGAAGGATCCCTCGTATCCATTCTCAAGAGCGATTTTATGACTTGTGGAAACAACAGGCAATTCCACGCCCCCCTCCAGCCTCTCAATTCTCAATTGATTTGAAGCAATATCGGAGATCGTATTTGGATGCAGAGAGGTTATCCCTTCGATGTGAGGCGAAGTAATGTGATAGTCAGGAGGGGGTATCGACGGCATATTGCACGAATTCAGCCCCTCAATGCTAAATCGATTGTACCCGTTCCCAGTTGTGAAAGCAACTGCCTCTCGACCGTTTTTCGTGTGGTGGTTTGTTGCCGGTAAGCCCATGTTTCCCCCATCCATAGGTTTTGCAACAAATTTGTGAAGTCCAATCGATCCAACTCCTTGGACAACTGGGCCTAAGTTTGCTTCCGACCAGTAAGAATGAGGCGTTATTTTCTGCCATGCTAAAACAACGGTGTGAGTTGCTCCAACATCTGTTGTCAAAGACACACCGACGCTCGACAATGAATCGCCAGCCGATGGGCTTCCAGTAAATGTGTATCCGGTGGAACTGAACGTCACGTATGAGTAGTTTCCACTTCTGTAAAGCAAAGTTGGAATCGCACTCAAATCATATGTGCCTATGTTGAGATACTTTGAACCTCCTCCTGTGCCGTCAATTCTTAATTGGTAATGACCAATCATTTCAGTTGGGAAGCCTGTGCTGCCCAATGTTTTGATTTTAGCGATCACCGAAGATCCACTGAAGTATGTAAGGCTCTCAATCTTGTATTTTTGATCCATCGATTGACGGACATATCTTGCTTTTAGGTACGATGTCTTGTCTCGCTCTCCAACCATTTTGATTCTTCGAGAATTGATTTTAGCAGCAATAAAACGCGTTGCTTCTTCTGTTCCCAGATCGTAAGTATGAACTGCGCTTGCGTGATCAATGCGTTGTTGCTTGAGATCAACTGCGATGACATTTTTTGCTTCTGCTATTGATGAAGATGCCGCCGCCAAGTTTGTTCTGATCAACACCGTCACGCCTTGACGCCAGTCAGTCGAATTTACTCCCGACTCCCAATCTTCTATGTCTTCATGATCATATTCAGTATCAGGGTAAGTGATGTGCATTGACATGATGCCCGATTTTGGCATACCATCTGCTGTTTTACCCATCAGCCGATATTTGGCTGGATAAAATGAACGAGGAAATACATCTGCCATTTACATCACCAAATGTTGCGGCCAGCCCAAAGGGTATCCGCCTCAGCAAATGACAACCTACGCTTCCATAAAGCGACTTCGGACAAAAATCCAGCAAAGTGTATCGGTCCTGCTGAATTTGTTCCTGTCGTGCCGGTTGCATCAATTGTTCCGTATGTGCTTGCTCCAGACAGCATACCACTGAAATATCCCACAAACGGAGGACATGGAAATCCTCCTTGGGTATTCTGCGCCCCTGTAAATTGAACATAAGGTGCGCCAATCAAAGCACACCCAATAGTAGCCATATCCAAATCACGGATAGTCTGTAAAGCAGAAGGCACATCAGGGTGATCGGCAACACCTCCTGCATACCCGTTTGATTGTGTATCAAAGGTATTTCTTTTGTTAGGACCAATCGCTGCGGGTCCGTAGTTTTGATCCGGCACATTTGACATCCACAATGAAAAGTCGTGAATTGAAGGAGACATACCGGCACCTGGGTCGTTTGGATCAGTAATCCCAACGGTGTTGCCTATGTAACAATATGATTCGCCTGTGGTTCCGTCCACTCCTGCCATCACAAAAGTCCATCCACCAGTATTTACTCTCAAGACCCCGCTTGGCATGGCTTGAGGAACTAAAACCGATGTAGCAATAGGAAGGCCGAAGGGAACTCCTGTTGCATTGCTAAGTGCAACTGTCATCTCCTGATCTGGTCCTACTGGTGGCTGACCCGCAACATGCAACCCCCATGGATGTCCTTGAGTCGTGGTTCCATCGTTGTAAATTCCGTGTAGTATTGGACCTGTGAAATGAGTTAAATCCGCTCCTGGTTTAATCACAGCAGATATTCCCCATTTTGCATTTGATGCGCTTCGAGGATCAAATTCCTTTACCTCTCCATGTTCTGCTTCGATTGTCCCTCCATTGTTATTGAATAGAGCAACCACGTCTTCATGCCACCATGATTTGGCCCTAAGACTCGATCCCCCTGTCACCTCAATGCCATCAGTGATTGTTGGGGTGGTTGTAGCAAAACCAGTTGATGTAAGGCGTACTTTGCGATTATACAGATCCTCACGCCATTCCGTGTTATCTTGTGTAAAACTCCCTATTCCAAATGCTTCGTTTGGTATCGCATTGTCAATGCACCTCACATACATTCGGCATAATCCAGTAGGCTCACCGTTTTCGTCCAACTCATCTCGATGGTGAAATCCCCGAAAAGTGTTGTCATTGATCGTATCTTCATTGCGAAGATCTGTGAAATCAAGCACAGCAGAAGCACCTTGGAAATCTCCCAAATTTTGGAATCCGCTAAATCCTGTTGGGCCTTTGGATAACGGATGATTGTATTCCTCCGAATAGTCGCTGTTTGTACCATCGCTAACATCAAAAACGACACCAGTATGCCCTCCTCCGAAGAAAATAATACCGTCTTTGTCCATCAATGGATTCAAGAATACAACGTCCAAGCCGAGAACTTCCGCTCCCGAATTATCATAAAGTGAATCATAGAATGCCCTTGCGTCCTCATAGGGGCGAACATTTGTCAGCGTCACAACTCCTGTTTCAGCACTTGTGGGTCCAACCTCATCGACAGTTGCCAAACTTGAACCAATCCTAATGATGATATTGACATCTTGATTTGTTTGGCTTGCAAGGATGTTGGATCGGGCCAAATAATCTATGGTTCCGATCTCAACATTTATTTTTGAAATGACACCCGCAGAATAAGTGCCATAAGCGTTCCCTGATGTGCCTACATTGGTTGTTTTTGCGGTGTACCGCTGTCCGATACCATCATATGATCTTATGTCGTTTGAAGCCCATGCGATAGTACGACCATGTGGTGCGCCAGTAAATGTGGTTATAGGAACAAATGTTTCTCCATCGGATCCAATCGGAAGGGGTGCAGCGAAAGAGTTGGCTCCATATGTTCGACTGTTCGTTGCTAAAAGACCACCAAAACCAAACGCTTGTATTGGCCTGTAAGCGTATGAACTCCTGTTCTCAAACCATACTGCGAAATTTCTTCCAGCAGCACCAGGTACTGTGGAATGGATCACAATTGAAAGACCTTCTTCGCCATCCTTTGATTCCACAGGGCTTCCCATAAAAGCACGAACATAACCAAGATGAGATCCATTTGCGTTAATATCATCAATGTATGTATCATAAGCACTAAATCCCTTTGTAGTCTTTGATTCTTCGTGTCCACTCATGTTGATCCTACGAATGACTTCATTCACACAATCTGAAAAACTCTGCGATTTTGTTGCAATGTCTCTCAACTGAATCTGCTGAGGCGTAACATATGATAAACTACCCGAACTGCTAATTCCTTTCAATCCCGCAAAGTATGGAATGCACTCAATTGGTAATCTTGAATATACATCATTCTTTCCTCCGAATTCGTTGTATATGTCGAACTCAAGACCCGACATACTCACACGATCATTGAAGATTAAAATCAAATCTCTCGCCATATAAACTTGAGAATTGGGGTAAGTCCGAACCCCTTGGTCATCCTGACCTAAGCATTCTTGAACTGCGTCTTGAATATCTTCAATGATAGTCTGTTGATTTGAGGCATCATAATTTGGAGATTGAGGGTGAACATTGGAATTCGCAATAACCCCCCCTAACATCACAACTGCGCCTGTGAACAAATGTGCATCTGCTCTTGTCAATGCCGCTGTATCAAAAGTCCTCAACGTGTCGGATCCAAAAGATCTCACATAAGCCAGATCAGGATATATCCGATTCAAGGTGTTATCGATTTTGTGTATTCTCATCATGTAGTAGGACACGTCTTGCCTATTGGCATCTTCCGTTACAATTCCTTCACCGATGGTGACAAAACACTTCCCATTGACATTTCCAGCCCCGTCTATGTTTAGACCTGCTTCGTTTTGAAAAGCCTCTGTATCGTCAAGTTGAATGTACGAGTTAGTGGTCCCAATGGTGAGAGCGTATCCAGTGACGACGCCTTGGATTATGGTGTTTTGACAGCGGATCGCATAGGAATTTGTAAATGAAGTGATTAACGGTACATCTTGGTTGACCCTAATTGCAGCGATTGTATCTCTCATACCCCAGTCAATGGCATTCTTTCCTTCAATATGTTGCGCTTGAGGCCGATTTCCTGCGGTCATGGTGGCATCAACAACCATGGTGAAGTCTTGCCCATAAGGATGCGCCAAATCGGTTCCATCCCCGTGTATTTTTTCAATGTCATAAAACATTGAAGGGAACAAAGGAATTTCTGTCAAAGCCCTTGTTGAAGCATAATGAGTTGATGTTTGCTTATCATTCCGAACAGAAGGGTTTCCAGTTCCAATGATTCGATCTTTCCAACCTGCGAGGTTGTTATGTTCGTCCCATATGGGCTTGGCGTCTATTCCTCCTTGCCCCAAACCGCCAAGTGACAAGGTAGTTGTTGGAGTTCCTAAATCTCCAATCTCCTTGATTGGAATCGACTCCCCCATGTTCAAATCTCGATCAACCTGTTGGTTAGAAAAGTCCATCAATTTGGAACGGCCTCGAACTTCTAACTCAGCCGCATTTCCTTTAACTTGAACATTGAATTGTTCAGCACGGCCAGTCAACAATGCGATTTCGATTGTGATCAGCGATGGAGATATTGAATTAGCCGAAGTCATAAAATCATCCAACACGGCATGTCGGCTATGATTTGAAGGTACGACTAAAACAAGATTTTCATTGAATGAGAGTGTATTATCGATCACATTGAAAACTTGCAGACTTGATCTTGAAAGCCCAGAAGGGGTTTGTTTTGTCGAACTGTGCTGTTTTAGGTTGGACCCAACTGAGGGAGTTATGACCATGACATGATGAGATGGGTTAGATGTTTGATCTGGTATGTTTGGATTATCAACTGCTCTCGGACGGCCATATCCAAGTATTGAGTTCTTCATTGAAATAAAGCACTCGCTCACATCAATGTAAGGCGATTCCATTCTCCCACCTTGACCATGAGATTTCAATGCATGAGAATGAAGTGGCCGTTTGAAGTTGGCAGATGGGATGCTGACCAAACCTCCAGCGGCAGTTATCTCAAGTTGCACGTCGTTATTGGCCGCAGGAGGGGATATGTAGGGCTTGAGAAGGATGTCCGATAATGTTCGAGGGGTTCCGCCAATGTCAAAGACCGTGGAGGCGGCTGGAACGGTTTTTTGGACGATTAAGTATGGCTTCTTTGTTCCAGCATAGAAGTTACTCATGCTTTCATTGAAATCGCTTTTGGGCAGACTTGTGCCAGCCACGACTTCTCCTGTAAGATCAATAGCATCATAATAAATTAGGATCCGGCTTGGGCCACCGTTTGAAGTCAATACCGAAGGTGACTTGATCGAAGCAATTAGCGGTTTGTCAACTGGGGTCAAATGACGAATATATCCATCGTTTTTTGGCTTTCCATCAACGATTTCGGATTCATAATCAATGTCAAGCCCCTTAATCATGAAAGGCCGTATGTCTTCAACGGCTATGGCTATAATCTCATCGTGAACTGATGATGAAACATTGCTCGAAAGAGAATTGTTGTATTCCCCCGCTCCTGCTTGTATGACAATACGATTGAAAGGTTTTCCTGAATCACCAACTCCATACGAGGTCAAAGATTTATTGATCACGCTTTTGGTTTCTTTGGAATATACCGTTTCTGTGATCTTTACGGGTTGATTTTCGGAGAAAACCGATTGTAGTGCGACCTCATCCGTTTTCATAATAAATTCGTCAACAACACCTTGGATTGTTTGTTTCACCACTTGACTATCAAACGCTGGAACTTTGCTCAAAAAGAAGTCAGCCTCAACGTGGTTGTAAGCGGTCATACCCGCCATCCCCGAATATCCCTCCTCTGTTGGTTCGTTGAGATCAGACATCATATCACCGTATATTTGTCGAGGAAATACCCCTGCACTTGTTGCCTTTCGGCGTCATTCATGGACTTTTCGTAAAGAATGAATTCTGCCAATTCGCTGTGTTGAAGTATTTTGTTCGTCGCTGTTCCCGTTTTAGCGGCTGGATCGAATGATGCTCCACGGCCAAAAATGGTGAAGAGAGAGTTATCAAAATTGACGGGTCCGGTGATCTTAGCAACAAAGGTTGTTTCGTTCGCAGAGTGGTAGTGAACTGTCATATTTGTAGTTGTAGCATCGAATGTTGCAGAGAACAAACCTGGTTCGCTTAGGCTTGTTGAGGATGCATTTGTAGTTGTAATCCCGTTGTTGGTCAAAAAGGAGCCTCCGGCAGACGCTGCGAAGCCAAAAAATGTCTTAGGCAAGCCTCCGTTTTGCCCAATGAGATCAGTATTATATGCTCCACTGTAACGCGCTGAAACAAGCCAAAAGGCTGTGAACGATGTACCTGCATGAATAATTTGCTTTGATTCTCCATCGTTTGTTCCGATGTTCATCAAAGCCCCATCGGAAGATGTGCATTTCAAAGCAGGTTTGGAGTTGAATGAAGCACTATTTTCCTCATACACCCATGTTCCTATCGTATAAAGTGAAAAATCATTCCCACTTTGATCAGGAAGATAAGAAACCGTTGCTCCGTCCGATACTCCAGTTAATGCCCCTACATTGATCCACATAAGCAAATTGTCCTTTGGAGGATCGGGTTCAGGATTGATTGAAATCGATGCGGCAGTACCTGTTGTGATTCGGCTTTGAGTCGATGAAAAGTAAGCGGTGTTTCTGTTCCTGCTTCGATCTTCAAATCGTTGTCCTTGAGTAAATTCGGCACGTGTGAATGCGTCTTTTTGACGAGTAGTCATATTTGCGACAGCGGCAGATGTGTCTTTGTTCCCAGGGTCAATGATTAAATCTCCATTCCCCAAAGTGAGCCAAATAGGAGTGCCATCTGCGTGGTCAAATATCAAACCTTGACCTTTGGGATTGTTCTCAATAGTTGCTGACGCAGTGTCATCATTTACCAAATGGACCGACTGGCAAACAATACGATTATTTGCAAAATCTAAGGAAATAATTCGTATTCTTTCAATCGGATTTACCATAGGATCCAGATCCGAAACAACGGCTGTTCCAACCGTACTTCCAGTGCTGAGATTAACTAAACGTGCGCTTGCAGTTTGTGAAAGTCCGGTCAAGGGATGAGTTCCCGATTGGTTAATCACCGCATTCAATGAAGACTGTCGAATGCGATCAGCCCCTAAATAATCCAACGAACCCGTTGTTGATCCATAAGTGGATGAGTTGACATTAAGACTGGATGCATACCATGTTTGCTTTTTTACATCTGGTAAATCAAGCCCTGTGATGTAAGATGCCAATCTTTCAAGGGCTGAGTATTCATCGTTTTTACCTGATGCATGATCGGGATGTTCGTACACCTTGAAATAGCCATAATCATTGATATTTTGAAAATCATACCCAAGCATGACCATTGGAATTTCGAGTAGCGAGGTAAAGACAGAAGAGTCCCTTCCTTGAGATCCAGCCGTTTCATTTCGATTGTTGAAGAAATGCACATTCGGCATGTGAATCTCATCATTAAAATCCCAAAAACCAATTGTTTGATCTTGGACAAAGAAAGGTTGTACGGAAGGCTCTATGATGCCTCTTGAAATACGAACACTCTCAATCAATCCTCTGTATTCGCCTCCTCTCCCTCCAATGAAGAGATCGGATGAAACATTGTCCAAAATACGATTTTCAATAAGATTCAGGGAAGCAACCAAATTTCCATTGACAAAAATCTTCATCTCATCCCCAGTGAACTGTGCGGAAACCATCATCAAAGGCTGCGCTCCTTCGGTTAGATCGCTTGGTTTGTGCTGCCCTCCAGAGTATGTGCCAGAATGAGATTCGAGAAGAACGTTGATGTCAAAAGCAGTAGCAACTGTAAATACACGCCCTATGCAATTAACACTGAATTCTATGGGCGCATTCTTGAACGGATCTCCGACTTTCAAAGAGAAACACCCTGGCTTTGAAACAACTGTTCCGCCATAATTGGGAACGATAAACGCTTCAATGGTGAACGGTCCTAATATGGCGTTCAAAGGGTTGCTCTCAGCCGGAAAATGTATTCTTCCGATCTTGGTCGCATGGCTCTTCGTTGTATTTATTGATCCGCTGTACGTGGGCCTAAGCAAGTTGATTCCGCTTTCTTTGAACTGGCCTGTTGGAACCACAATACCGTCTGTAAATCCGTTAAATCGGATTGCCTTTGAACGAAGAGTGTGCATTGCCATGTATCTCACAACCCGATCAATTGTTCAACTGGGAGCATGGTGAGAGAGTAGTTCCAGACAGAATCACCGGCCTCATAACCAGGATCAAAGGTGCTAACCACGGCAGGGATTGCGACCCCTTGATTGGTGAAAGGACTTGGGCGAACAGTCTTGTTGTTGATTGTTTCAAACGGATCGTAAATCTCAGTATTCGAGTTAGAAGAAATATCAGTGCCAGGTCCCGAAGGTATCAAAAATTGCCTCAACTCTCGATTCCCACTAACGGAAGATGCAAGGGATTCGTAAGGGATTCTGATCCCCACAATATATTTTCTCACGGCTTTTGCATTTCCAATGTTTAAGAACTGTGATGAATCAACTGACGCTATTGAATTTGGCAAATCAATCATTGAACCTGCCAAAACTTGTGGGCTAATCAATCCCCCGCCCACACTTGGGTTGACAATCATGTTGAGAAGATCTTGCAATTTATCTCCTCTTGTCAATTTAACAGGATCCACTCCACCACGCATGTTAGATACGAAGAATTGATTTGTCCAAGACTGAGAACTTGCTGACGCACTTTTCTCAACCACGACGAGTATGTTTCCTGATTCACCCACTACATCGTTTCCAATCTCAATCAATTCATTTGCGTATGCTCCTGATGATCCATTTTGAGTTTCAAACGAAATCGATGCTGCTTGTCCTGCCTTAGAAGATACGGTACAAACGTTCGTAAATGCAGTTGTAATTCCATCGACCTTGATGCTCGATCCATTCAAAGCATTTTGAATCGCAGTTGAAAGGGTGCTGGTATTAGTGGTCGAGGATATGTCCGTGTAAATGATGCTGGTGGTGTCAACGACGTTTGATGCGCTACCGTTCTTCAAAAACAATTGATTTTTTTCACCCAAACCGGCATCAACTTGACCCTTTGTGCGGAAAGAAATAACGACATCCTCCATCTCGTCAATCATTGCGCTCCAAAGCAAATTCAATGATCCACACCAAGAAGTTGCACCTGCTGCGCCAAATGCCAGTGACAAATCTATGCTCATGTTTGCTCCAACACCAGGGGTTGGTTTTTCGTCATCACTAATCACTCCTTCAACGGTGATGGCGAGAGATGGAGTGTTCAGGTCTAAGGCTGCACGTGTGGCTAACAGAGGGATCGGGTGAGGACCGATAATGTTTCTTTGAACTGATAAGGAGATATTAGTCGCTTCCAGTTCAACAACCCCTCCATCACGACGGATCAATTGGATCATTGGCATCAAATCACGCCCCTTGTGTAGGAATTGCCACGTGATTTGGTTCGCATGACCTTGCTAACTTCCTCACTAACAGCCTTTGCAATCTCCTTTGCATTGCCTCCTCCGCTGACGTTAATGGTGATGTTATTTGTGCTTCCTCCACCGCCCATGTCGCCTTTTATCGAAACAGGGATCGTTCGCCCGTCAGGAAGTGGAACAACTGCTTCTGTTCCGTGTAATGCTACCGGATAGCCACTGGATGGACCGCTTGCTACTCCACCATCGCTGAATCCCAAGTAGTCAGCAGCACCGCTTATCTTGCCACCAACGCTACTGACCACGGAACTAATTCCGTCTATCAGCCATGCGACCTTATCGATGATGGGTTCAAGTGTTTCCATGAGCGTACCCATTCCTGCGGAGAAATACGGCAATAACCAAGTAATCAATTGCATCACTTTGTCCATAATCACCCCTAAAATCCCTGTGACAATCCGAACAATTGGATCCAAGAATGCGAATACAGCAAGGACGAACCTAACCATCGGAGGTCCGAGTCTCGCCCACACTTTGATGTATATCGACACAAGTGCGCCAAAAACAACGATAATAATTGACCAAACAGCCGAAATCAGTTCGATCACCCTCACTACAAATTCAATGAGGCCGCTACTGAAAAGAAATTTGATCACCATGTCAAACGACGAGCGAATACCGTCGAGTAAGTCTTCAAAGGTAAATCCAGTCTCATCAAGAGCCGAGAAGATGAACCCAAAAGCAACAGCAACTGAGCCGACCAAAACCCCAATTGAATCGATTATTCTTTGGATCATACCTGCTTCCTCCATCTTTTGTACGATTGTGCCAATTCCCAATATAATCTCTGTGTAAAGAGTGATAAATACGATCAGGATCATCCCTAAACCATCAAAAATTCCCTGCAAACCTGCCAACACAACTGTTGCTGTGCCTTCAAAATCAAATCCTCCTAACGCCCCCATTAGTGTGTCAAAAGTATCCTTGATCGCTGCGAATAATCCCTTAGATGCTTCACCGACTTTGTTGAGAATTTCAAAATTCCCTGCGCCCTCTCCTACGTAAGACGAAAGCAAATATACCGCAGCACCAACGGCGGCAAAAATACCTAAGATCATGATCATAGAAGTGTTCATCATACGAATTGCCTTCAACATCAACCCAATTGGACCCATTGCCACCTCAACAGCCTCTCCCACCTTTTCCACCTCGTCGGTGAATTTAGGAAGCACTTCTTTGGCAGTTTCAAATGTGTTTTTGGTGTCGATAAACAGATCTAAAAATGGGCCAAATGTCTTTTGCATCAGTTTGTATTGAATGTTGAGAAGATTTGCTGATTTTGCGTTTTTCTTGTTGAGAACATTCATCTTAGCGAGAGATGAAACATATTCGTCAAGTTGTCCGATCTTAATCACCACTTATTTTTTGATTATGACGCTCAAAGAAGTCGGCATCGCTTGTTGTGCGTAGTGGTTGCCCCTTATTGCCTCTTCCGTGTTTCATTTGCCTTTCTGCCTGTTTCTTCATCCGTTCGAGCATCTCCGCCTTCTTATCTGCGGCTGCTCGCACAATCATGTAATCGAGCAGAACCCGATCTGGAGGCTGATCATCCCAAAAATGGGGGGGGCAGTTGAAATGCGTTCCAAGGGCGAATGTAATTGCTTGGTACGATAAAATGGTTGCTTGGGAAAGATTGAGTTGAGGCCGATCCTCTTCTGGCAGATCTTCATCAAGAAAAGCAACCAAATCCTCGTACCCTACTCCAAAGGGCTAACGCCACCTGCAAATTGACCAATAATTTGATTGAGATCAGGTAGTACGGTTCGGATTGCATTTCCTACATCGGGGTGCAAGTTTAGAAGATCTTTCTTAGAAAGGGCGGGTTCGGTTTCGACCACACAGTTGGTCAAAACATACCGCCAATATCCGCCCAAATCGATGTCTGGTGCAACAACTCCTTCGGAGTCTGTTTTGAAAGAAACAAAGCGAGACATAGCGTCTTGCTGTTCAACCCAAGAAAGTTGCTTGACATAAACGACCAATTCCCCCATTGGAGTTTCAAGGAGATGTTCAGTCGGAGTATTGCTGAGGATGAAGGCATCACGCTTCGCCATCATCGCTCACCTCTTCGGTAGTTGATACTTCTTCAACAACTGGGGTTGCATCGTCTTTGACCAAACGTGCAATTAAGTCTGTTTTGTTGCCGTATGTGGGGAGATCTCTTTGACTCAACATCACACGAAGATCGTTCACAAGCATATCGCCATATTTTCCTGATGTGGTCGATACAACTTCTTCAACAGCCTGAGCCAATCCTTCTCCTGATTCATCAACATAAGTTGGAAGATTGATGAACATTTGAACATTATCTGCACTTAAGCCGACTCCGTGTTCGATCTTAGTTCCTACAATTGACCAGTCAACTGGTACTCTCTGCCCATTAAACATCACAAATCCTACAATTCGCATGATAAATCCCTGTCCTGTATTTGTCTTAAAGGCTCACTATCAAAGTGCCAAATAAGGTGAGTTCTCTTCCACTTTAAGATGGCGCACAAGCAAATCAACTTCAACAATGACGGCTCCTTTGTCATCAGGTACTTGGTGATCTGCTTTCACGATGGTGTAGTCTTCGAGGGTGATGGTTGCCGATTCCCTCGTAGCGTGTGATCCTCGTTTCTTCAAGCGAAGAACAATGTCATTTGAGTTGAGATGGTGCTTTCGAGTGCGAACTTGCTCCCAGAGTCGGTCGTCTTCAACGATGGCTGAGAACCGGAAGGCGTATGCTCTCTTTGATTCTGTGATCTCAAATGCTGTTGAGGTGCTTCCCAATTGGACATGATCGGAATCCGATGCGCTCCCTTCATACCCACGGATGTAATGCCTTGCTTCATTTCCGTTTGTGATCTGGAACTCAAATTGAGTGCCACGGAGAACTGGTGCGCCAAAGACCTCAATTGAAATGTCTTGGAACAGATACGGCTTTTCACCATTGACAGCGATTCCACTCACTTTACGATTTGCTGCTGTGTTTGCAGTTGTTTCAAACATACGATGTGGAACCATATCTCCGCCAGTATCGGTGTAGTGCCGAGTTGCTTCGTAGGATAGATCCATTTTCAATTCACCCTCGCTGTTTGCATTGACAGTTGCTGATTCAATTTTGCAACCGTTATACAGTCGGAGCAACTGATTTGTTCCTGGGCTTTCATCCGTTGATCGGAATGATTGCTCAATCATGAAAGTTGGCAAACGAGTGCCACCAAACATGGTGTGAGATACGCCATTCTTCAATTCCTTGGTGGTTGAATCAATGTGAGGGCTTCCTCGCTTATCGTCATCGAGATATGAAAGCCTCTCGACTCCACATTCGTCAAGAGTGTGTGCGAAAAGGAATGGTTCCTCAACATAGACATAATCACCAACCGCTGCGATGACTCTTCGGATTTCATGCTTGAATACCGTAGGCAAAGTTGCATCAGCACCAGGTATGGAATGGCTATTTTTGTCAATGATTCCGATATATTCGCCAGCCGTGAATTTTGCCGCCGTGGTCGTTCCGACCTTTACTCGAATGTCATCGATTGCGATGCTTGCCGTGATCGCTGGAAGCAGGGCGAGCGTACCATCGGTTCGGGCGTTATTGACCGCACCTGTATCAATGTCCAAGCAACCATTAACATTCGCTCCTACAAGTTCAGTGTATGATCCGTATGTCAAAGCACCTCCTGTGCTGACGTGCTTGAATATGCCGCCATCAGCAGAGACTTGATCGTGAACCGTCGTATAAGCGGCTCCAAGTGTGATGCTTGTTGGAGTGGCATGAGTTGATGAAGTCAAACCGATCAACAAATTCTTGCCAGCCTTATCAACACCCAAACCAGTCATGGCCGTACCTGCAATTGCCGTAATTGTGTCAACTCCTGTTGCTCCAACCACTTGAGCGGTACACTGTAAAAGGGTTGCAACTGCATCTTTGAGATGAAGAGGTCGAGCGGTTAGGATTGTATTTGCGACTGTGGCGTGAGATAACTCTCCATTGTTTGATCGAGAACTAACGCCCCCAAGTGCGTATTTCAACCAGCGGAGGGTGTGAGCGTTAAGCGACATGCTTCCTCCAGCGAGGGTTTCTTTGCCGCTTGTAAGGACGTTCACATCTCGACCCATGCCGATGATGTGTTGCTGTCGAACATCAATCTCAGGCTCAGGGAGGCTGAAAGAATCAAGGAGTCCAAAGAATTGATCCGTGCGAACTTGAGTTGCAGAGTCAAATGTTGGGCAGCGGATGGAATGAATTTTCATCACATCATTTGCTGCTGCGATTGCTGTGCCACTTACCAATGCAGGTTGAACCGTGATTGTACCTGCCGATTGATCACTTGCAATGATGTAGTAGGTTCGACGGGTGGTTGCAAAATCATCGGAAGCAAAATTCCCGCCCGCGCTGATTGTCATAACACAGCCGACCAAAGCATTCTCTGGAATTAGGAGGACTGGACCCGTTGCCACCCAAGGTGCATCTGATCCAATTGTGATCAAACTGGTGTTTCCAACTGGGGCGGAGGACGCCCATCCATCAGTCGTTGTATCTCCTGTTGCAATCAATCCAGTCTCTTTGCCCCATGACACTTCTGCAATGTCGCCCTTGAATATCGTGTTCACCATTTTATCGCCTCATTTTATGTGATTGTTTCCAGAACTTCGCTGAATGTGATAACTTCTGCTTGAAGTGTGTATCGGAATAACCCCTTGCTACGATCCGACAAATCGGTTCTCGTCTTGAAGATAACCCTGTCAAAGTCGTTTCCATTGCCCTTTCGGAACTTATGGATGATCCGCCGAACCTCATCTCGAAGTGCGCCCAGTCTCTTTCTCCCCTTTGATGTACGAACATCGATGGTTAAATTGACATGGATATTTACAAAGTCAAACAACAATTCTGGTTGCGCTTCATTGTGAGCGGTTTCAAAAATACGGATCACGTCTTGGTCTTGAAGACGAGTTCGCTTTCCCTCGCCCCGATCAAGAACAGCAATGTCTTCAATCGAAGGCTTTGGAGAAAGGTTCCATTGGGCATTCAGCAGATCACGGATCGACTCAATTGCATCCTTTGCCATCACATAACCTCCTTCATTTTTTGTATTTTGTCATCGATATTGCGAGAAAAATGATTGTTTTTTAGCCTCGCTGCAACAATTTCTTTCAACTGTTCCTCAGTATAATCATGACCATCCGCTTCATTCATTTTTTTCTCTTCGAGAAGCATCTTTTCTTCAAGATCACGCACCCCCCCATTTATGGCATCGTCTGCTAAAACAGACAACTCCTTTGACAATTTCATAATTTTATCATGATTTGCAACGACGGCGATGATAATCAAATCAACCACCCATCCCTGCGACAATGATGGTTTCTTGATATGGAACAAGCATTCGCTTCACTTCCTCCTCCATCTTTTGGATCTTTGCGTTTAGATCGATATTGGACGAACCTTCTGGAAAGAGAACAGTGTAGTCATCCGTCATAATAATGTCAATTGCCACCATTTTGATACACACTTCTTTGATCACCTTGTCAAGATAACGCTCACCATAAATGTAGGACACCTTCAACGAATGATTCTCATAAAATGGATATTGGTTGTTGAACATTATGGCTCCGTTGTCTTCCATCGACCACCAATCGTATTGGCGTTCTTCGTCATTCATATCAACGTTCAAGCGTTGTTGCTTCACAATGACATCTGTGGCTAATGCAGCAATTGTTCCTCCTGTTGCATCATCAACCACTGTGAAGGTGTTCCCTGATCTGGTGCATCGAGCAATGTGTGTGGTCGAACCTATTGTGAAATAAACCAAACCGTTTGTTTTGGTAAATGACCCTGCATCATCGACTGTGAAATTGGCTCCTGCAACTGAGGTGATATTTGCTGAGACATCTGTGCCTAAAGAGAATACAAACACATCAGGATTGGTCGTTGCAATGGTGTTTGATTCACCTTCTTCTGTTGATCGCAACGATGTGATGACTATTTTTCCATCACCCTCATCACTGTTTGCAACTGCCAAAAATTCGTCGTGAAGGTACAATTGTTTGTCGTGTTCTTTCAAATCCCCTATTGCAATTGCTGATCGGGAAGTGGCGACATCTTTGTTGATCAGATTGGAAATGTTTTGGGCGATGGTTTTTGCTCCAAAGTCCGATTGCCATTGGTTTGAACTTGCTCCGTTTTGCATTGCGATAGTATGGGCAGTACCATTGCAAATGAAGATTTTTTCCGTACCTGCTGCACCAATCTCTGTTGGCTCTTTGACCTTCATGCATGTTCTTGCACCGCCCAATTCACGATAATAGTCGCTTTGCCAAACGCCAAGTCGAAGTATTCTTTGAATTGCACGATGCCTCAAATAAACTGCGCCGACATAATCCGTGTAGTATCGCCTTCGATATGGTTTGAAAGTGGTAAAATTTTGATATTCATCGACTACGATTCGAGGACGCCAAGACATACGACATACTTGATCGATGTAGTCTTGCTTCTTGAGGATCAAATTCTCAACATGAGATTTGGTCAAACCCCTCTCCTTGCTGTTTGTTAAAGCGTGATTTATTTGAATTTGAGCGTTTTTGGCAATTGTAAAGGACGTTCCATCATCTGCCTGTGTTGCTCGAACATGAACATTGCCGCTGCCCCCCCCTATTGCGTCAAGAACAGTGTAGGTTTTGCCAATAGGGTCATCGTCATCGTACACCGTGATGTTTGTAGTGGCATCGATTTTCCACCTTCGGTATTCGACGCCGCTGATAGGGATGTTGATTTTTCCTGTTGTGATCGTAGTGTCGGCTGACAATGAAATTGGGTCGGGAAGTGGCAATTGCAAGAACTCTGCTACCTCGTCAGCCGTGCAATACACCAAAGCAGTAGGATCAAGCGGCGCACTTGGTCTATGTCCTGGGTTGAAGACTTGAGGCATTCAATTCCGCTCCGCATTCAACTGTGGTGGCTCCCCATATTGAAATGCATCGCCTCGCCACAAACCGCACATTCAGGCGTCCAGCAAAAATGAAGCAAACCACATGCGGTGCATCTGGTCCCAGATCCAATGTTTTGGATGTCGGATCGACGCTTGTTATCGACCTTGATGAATTTTTTTTGGGCGTTTGCCATGTTCTCATGGCTGAATGGAGATTGATCTTCTGCTATTGATCCAGCATTCGTCATGAGTTCCAACATGCGAGATTGCCTTCGCTTGTTGATCTCAATTGAGGTTTCAAGATCAATATGGCCTGTCTTCATTCGAGCCAAGGGGTTTCACCCCCTCATGCACGTGTGCCAGTGATCATGACTCGTAGGATAATGCCTGTTCCAGCGGCAATATCTCCTGAAAGATCCATTCCTATTGCCTCTGTTAGTGGCATTGGTGCAGAACCGCTATCAGGGACACCGTGGGCGTTTGCATCATCTCGTTCAACGAATGCCTTGATCTTCTTGTTTGCTCGATCATAGGTGAACATAACGCCGATAGCAGCCGATTCGATATGAACCATATCTGGATTTCCAACATACTCATTTGCATCGAAAGCAATGCCTCCAGCAATGTAAGCGGTATCGTCATCTGCTACTTTCAAAGAAACAGTCAGTCTGTTTCCTGCTACGTTTGTTCTTCCTTGCTGTTCAACTTCAACTGCCATGTATATTCCTCAGTGTTCTTTTGTTTATATCTCTTTTCATAAAAGATGCTTATTCCATAAAGATAATGACTCTAATGACTGATGCTGGAGCAAGAACGGTTCCGCTACCTGGGTCAACATCTGCAAAAACTCTCACTTGCCCACAAACCAAGCCATTCCATGCGGCGGGTTCGTTGATCGCAACACCACCCGATTCTGCTGCCGTAGTTGTTGTGACTGAGAAATGCAAAGAATTCTTGGCTGAGGCTGTTCCTTTGTTTGAACCAGGTGTGACTTCGAGTAAAGCAACTTGCCCTGATCCTGCGCCAGTGTAGTTCAGTTTTCCAATCGTGTCAAAGTAAGGAATCTCGGTTGCCGATCCGTCTTCGATGTCCATAAGAAATTTGAGTTCACCAGTGTTTCCAGATCCAACATCCAACGATGCATCCGATGCATCAACAACGACCTTAGACACTTTACCATTAAGAGGCACTAATTGATTTGGGGATTCCCCCGTTAGGGTGATCACGTGGCGATTGACACGGCTTCGAGAAAGATAATTCTCGCCATCTGTAATGGATTGCCTGTTGTTTGCCATTTAGATCCCTCATGCCAACTTTTCAAGCAGATCGGCTTTCTTGTCGCGGTTAGAGACATCAATGCCTCGTTCCTTGCACAAAGCCATCAATTTGGCACGGGATAATGTCGAAAGATCTTCGGGAGCAAGTGCTGCTTCCTCAACGGGTTCGACGGTAGCCTCAACAACTTCTTTCATGGCCTCAGTCTTTTTCTCAGCAACATCGCTGACAACTTTCCAAGAAGTTGATCCGTTGTCAATGCCGCCGAGAATTCGTTCTTCGATCCATGAGTCTGGAATGTTTGTTTTGGGATCGCCACGTGCGAAACCATAACTTGTTCCGTTGACGTCAAATTCAATGTACGCTTTTGCGCCGACATATGTGATTGTGTATCCCAAAGGGATCACCTCAACGGTACATGATGGTCAATCGAACTGTGTCGCCTGAAACGCCAGATGGTGCGGTGAAGAGAACTTGCGCTCCTTCTCCACGTACCAAGGTCATGTCTTCGTGTCCACCAGTTCGGTTCTCAATGCCAAGGACAGCAATAACGGCTGCTCCGTGGGCGGTGTCGCCCTGGAAATCCAGTCGAGTGCCAGTTGCGACATCAGCAAGATCGAAGACGGTTGCGGCGTTGCTTGTGACGACCAAATCAATGATCATCATTTGAACTGCGCCAGCAGCCGTGTTCGTACCGATTGGCTCTTGTAGCCAGTCGGTGTTGCTTTCTTCGAGTACGCCAGCCCACATTGGGACATCAGCGACAATTGTTCCGCTTGTTAGGTTTGTGTTTGCCATGTTTCATCATCTCCATGTTTTTTGTCTTCAGGCACTAAGATCTCGGATCTTGCCGTGTGCGCCATAGAAGAGTTGCCAGAGTTCGCCCATTGTGTGGAATAGGCCGACTTGTCCAAGACGGTTGATACCGAATGGATCGCCAGTTTCGATACCAGATTCGTGGTAAAGAGTTGGTTTAGCCGTGCAGAAGTAGGTGTAGTCAGTGTCGATGAAGTATAGTCGAGAAAGACCATCATCTTGAACATCCTTGGAAGGAATGATCGGGACGCCGTTGTATGTTGCAACGACGAATCCAGCATCCATACCAGGAACACCTTGAACACCGTTGACGGAAGGCGTGACGCGCTTCATCTCAGTGAACCGTTGTTGTGGTTGAAGGAGTTGTTGGATCTTCTCAACAGTGTCGTATCCAGTGAGGATAACCTTTGGCTGACCTCCCCGTTCCCAAACTGCTCGGAACATTCCATCCAAGATGTTGAGGGTGAGAGGGCGTTCGTTGGAAGCACCGTTTGCACCAGCATCGACGTTGGCGTCGTACCATTCACGGGAAGTAGCACCAGAGGAGTCACGGGTGAGACTGTATTGGTTGTGAACTGCTGCGGAACTGATGTCGGACATTCCAGACTTCTCAACGAAGGAGGAGGAGATTGCACGGTCAATGGATTCAAAGTTGTTTCCAGCGACGACGTTGACATCTCGAAGGAGCATCTTGTTGATCGACTCAGCGTGAGACTTCGACATTTCCATCTTGATCACAGCACGTGCATCGCCAAGTCCATCGTCCTTGTCTGCAAGGAACATTGCGGTTTCGCTCAAGTCGAACTTGCTTGCAATGGTCTTTGGCTTGGTGCTGACTTCGTGGAAGGTTGGCTTGGTGGAGTCAGGGAGGGTTCCGTTTTCAGGAAGTCCACTGGCTTCGTCAGGCTTGCCGGTCACGACACGCCATCCACTCTTTTCCCAAGGCTTCTTAGGAAGAATTGAGAAAGCGTTGAATTCTTGGTTGAGTTGCGACCAAACCTTACGGCCAAAGATGGCGTTGTAAGTTCCAGCGGTTGAGGACATCAAAGGTGAGTCTGCCTTGAGTAGGTCAGTTCCACTGTATGCCCATGCGTTCGATCCTGCGCCAGCACCGTAGTAAAGGCGTTCCATGTCTTCGATTGTTCGGATGTATCCTTGCGTCATTCTTCATCTCTCCTGTTTTGATTATTCCCCTCGCAATGCTCGCATAGCAAGTGCTTCTGCGGCTCGCCAGCCTTCGAGGTCAGATCCCATTTGGGAAAATTCATCGTGGGTTGGTACTCGGATGGAAGTGGTTGGTGCGGATGGCACAGGGGTTGCGCTCTTTTGGAGATCGACATTCTCTGACTTGAGCATCGAGATCTCTTCACGGAGAGCGTGGATTTGTGCGCCGACATCGTTGGCTTTGCGAACTTCGAGAGCCTGTGCGGTTTCTGCGTTGTAGCGTTCCTGCCATTCCTTTTCGACAAGACCCTTCACGGCTTCTTCGTCACGAAGGGCAGCGTAGGTTCGGTATCCCTTTTCCAGAGTTTCTGGGGTGAGGGACTTGATGACGTTTTGGTTGCCCGATGGTGCGCCCATGTTCATGTTAGGAACACTTGGCCCCTTGATCACATATTGGTTGCCGCCAGGACTTGGGAGAGATGGGTACGATGGTTCGGTTGCATCTTCGCCAGATCCAACTTCATCGCCTTGTCCTCGGTGAGAGTATCCGCCAGATCCTTGTTCTGGAAGGTAAGCCTTCTCCAAACCAAAGTGATCACGGAGTCCGTCGAGATCAACACCAGATTGGTGAGCGAACTTTTCGAGGGTATCGATGTATGCAAGAGCGTCGTCCTGTTGGGCTTTCTTCATCTTGTCATCGCCTTTTTGTCCGATAGGGTTGCCCTCATCGTCACAATCGACATTTTTCATGTATTTGTCGTCAGTCTTTGCATCCGACTTTCCTTCATTCAATTCTTTGAGAACTTCGGAAAGTCCTGCCTTAATTTCGTTTAACACTTCTGTATTGCTCATGTTGTCATCTCCGTCCATTTTTAGGATCGTGTACGCTGCTTCAGGGTTGATTCCCTTCTTGCAGAGTGTGATCTCATGGAGTTCAAGGTCGGTAATCTCACGATGAGTACCGAGTTCGGGGGTTGTTTTCGACACACGAAATAGTGCCTGACCGCCAATTGAGAACGCCCGTAGTTCTCCATTGCGGATTTGCTTCTGCACTTCACGTGCCTTTTGAATGTCGTTGCGGATCTTGCAAACAACGAACAATCCATGATCATCGACTTCGGATTTCCAAAGTCGGCCTTCTGTATCTTTGTAATCGGAAACAACTTCTCCAACTTGAATGCCAGAGTGTGCCAACTGGACATTGCGGAATGCCTTGTTGCCCATGAATTGATTGAATGCCTTCTTTAGCGCAGGGACTGGGATACGATCTCCCTGCTTATCGACCATATCGACCGATGCATATCCTGCGACGAATAGATCGCCGTTTGATGCAGCAGATTTTAGCAAAAAATCAGAGCCATCCGCAGACCATGTTGCGGAGGATACTGAGAGGTTTGCTGCCGTCATCAACCTATCCTAAATCAAGCAATGGTATATGAATGCTTTCAAAACGAAAAGAGAACAATCAGTATGAATCATCTGTCTCGGAACGATCACTGGGCTGCACTTCTTGTTCTTCTTGCAGTTCTGTTTCTGTTTTTCTTGGCATACGCAATGTAGCCTTACCCTCAGCCACGTCAAGGCTTGTGGATTGATCATCTCCGTTCTTCACTTTGAGATGAAAAACCGGATCTTGTTCAACGGGTTCTTCCTCTTGTTTAGGATCATAAAAAGTGACAGCACTATCGTCCAAAAGTTCAGTTGGACCCGTTGGGGCAGTAATATCGGCTTGCATACCCGCCCATGCGCCACCATCTGGTGAAATTCGATTCATTCGAGGAAACATTCGTTCGATGATGTCATCGTCAATCGCTTGATTAACAGTCCACTTTTCTCCATCATCCGTTCGTTCAATGCCGTATTCACCTGCGAACATCTCAAGCATTTTTTTATTCAACCCCTTCACCATGGACAACAACTTCTCAGTTGTCTTTGCTTTGTTATCACTGGTGATCGCTCTCCTCACACTTCCCATCCTGCTTGCAACATTGTCGCCTTGCTCTCCAACTCCTTCGATTGCTGGCGCACGAAGAATAGATTTCTTGGCTATCTTCAATTTACGAGGGCGTCTTTTTTGTGATGAATGAATTGGATTAAATGTACCAGAATCAGTTGATGTCACTGTACCACCGCCGCCCGATGCAGCAGCAGCAGCACCTTCCTTGAGCAAGGCAATAGCAACTGGACCCCAAATTGGAGCATCTCTTTCGGACTTTGCAAATAATGCCTCATTCCCCTCAATGCTATCAACTGTGAAAACAGAATTTTGAAACGTTCCTTTGATCACAACTGGATCGAGTATTGAGGGATAAACCAATTTGATCTGATCTGGATACGCTATAATTTCGGGCATCGGCGGATAAAATGACTTTGCAATGCTGTCCTTAGCATAGCGAACCCATTTTGGATGTACCTCTTTCTCTTTCATGAAAGTCGATGTTGAATCCCGAAGCAACAGTTCCCCTCCATCCCACGGGCTTATTGCCTTAGCCAAGCCATCTTTATCGGTGGATACACAATTCCTTGGCATTGGGAAGTGAACATTATCTGTTGAGTCGTACAAAGTCCTCAACGCATTGATTCGGTCTTCGAGTGGCTCCATGTGCATGTCAGTTCCCTTGTGAACCAACAGATCAAGAACATGCAACTTATTGTCTTCAAAGTAAGAATCGAATGTGAAATCTCCAGTTATTTGCCGAAGATCCTTCTTTACCTCGCTTGGCAATTTTCCGCCTTTTATGTGATTTCCTTTCTTTTGGATGAACATACGCTCGCCCAAAGGCATTTTTTGTACGATCCAATCTCCCGAAAAACCTTTCAATTTGTCGATTTCATCCAAAGATTGTACGGTGAAAGCAGGTATGATCTTAGTTTTGAATACGCCTGTTGCTTTGTAATCTTCCGATTTGTGAATATCTCCTGTTGCCAAAGGAGAAAGCCCCCGTCCATCAAGAGAACTTAATGCTTGAATGTCTCTTTGCTTTGCACCAACAGGTAGTTTGAGCAACTCAGGCAATACTGCCTTAACGTGATTTTCATGAGCAGTTCTCTGCATAATTTGGAATGGTTCTTCCGTCATCCCAAAAACAATCGCCTCTTGTTTTGGATCATGCTTCCAAGTAAGTGTTGCTGGCATTTCGTGGCCCCAAAGGTGTGTGTTTCCAGTGTTATAAACGGGAGGTGATGTAGCATGTGACATCGGATGGACTGGACCCATAGGTTTGACTGTCATGTTCATGTTGCCCATTTGATCATAACCAGGTGCCAAAGCACGATATGTTTCGCCCATTGGCATCTTTTTCAAAGCAAAATCTGCGGCACTTGCGACTTGTTGGAGATTTCCTCTTGCGATCATGGCTTGCTCAGGATTTGTAGGATCATCAGGATTTATCGCTTGCTGTCCAAATTGCTTCATAACTTGCATAGCCATGTTAGACATTGCTTGCCCCAAATGCATATCATTTGCTGCGTACAAAGCATTGTGAGAGTCCCAATAAGCCTTTGATGACGATGGATGTTCTTCCCTAAACATTCCAATTCGAGGAGAACCCATATCGGCTTGACTCGCCAAAGATCTTCCCAATCGACTTAGCATGAGATTGTCGCTCGGAACAATCATCCGTCCTCCTTGCCCTTCAACTTCACTTGGGTGCAAGAAATGCAAGTTTGAACCATGGCTCCAGTTTGATCTGCGCTGTTCAAACAAGTTTCCACTATTCAAAGATGATTTGATTGATGATCGGGAGGGGTGATTAGGATCCCCTATTGGCTGATTTACTGCGTTTGGAAAGTGACTTCCTCCGTCATGCTCATATTGCATGAATGCAGAGGCATTCTCGTTGATGAGCATATCGGAAATCCACCCTTGACCAAACCACTTTGGATAAGATTGTTCAAACATTTGTCGCAGAGATTCAACGCTTCTTCCAACCCCACCCCATGGCGTATAGAGATCCCACCAATGATGGTTTGTTGATTCAACGATGTTATCGCCTTCGTGAACCCAAGGACTCATCACATGAGCGTCTGCATTATTCGACTTTGCCATCATGCCAGGTCCAAGTCCAAGAGGGCTAACCGGACCATGCCGATCACTTGGTCGCAACCACCACCCAAGGAGGGGCGTAAATCGTTCTCTCCAATTCCTTAATGCTCGACCCCAAGACAAACCTGCTTTCTCTTGCATTTTGTTTTGAAAGAAACGAAAATCGGGAGATCCTGGTTCTGTTCCGTTCATTGACTCCAATAAATCAAAAAATGATTTTCGTTGCTCATGCGTGTTATACTCAAGGCCAAACAAGAAAGGAGCAAAACCTAATTCACTCTTCCACTCGTTTTTTTTGCCTTGCTCATAATCCTCATCGCTAACATGAGAATACCGATTCCGATCTCTTTTGTGAAGGTCGTACATTGTTTCCTTAGCATCACCGTAAAATGATTTATCGTAGTCAAGAACACGTTCTCTTTCCGCAATATCTTGCAATTTAGGCATTGCGTGAGCAATGTGATCTGCATACGCAGGATCGCCGTGAACTGAACCATGCAACAGTGGACAACTGTTTGATTTCTCTCCAAAGGGATGGTGTTCTCCGTATCGGTTATCCGCCGCCGAAGACATCCAATCCCTCACAGGATCATTTGTGATCTTGGTGTGACCTGCCATAAAATCCGAATACTTGGGAATTTTCATTGACGATACAGGCATTGCAGATGAAAGATCATTCATGCGGAATTCGGGCTTGGGCATTCCCATAGCAAGCATTGTCGCCATATCTTCCTTGACCAAATCCGTATCCTTTATTGCCTTTAGGAACGGATCAAAATCGAAATCAACGCCACGATGAATCGCAATGATTGCGTCGGTTCGTAGCCGATCAACATGGGAGGTCATTTAATCACTCAACCGAAAAGAGGATGATCTTCGTTTCCTTCACAGCCCTTAGTGCCGCACAAGCCTTTCTTTGACCATGCAGTAGTTTCCTTTGCAAAGATTCTATCGCAAACGTCACAATAATGATCTTCTGCTTTGCTAATGTTTTTGATTTGCTTGATAAGACCTTCAATCTCGCCAATCACGCCTTGATTGTTCACCGAAGATCCTTTAGTCAAATTAGCCAATTTTTCTTCAATTCGTGCGAGATTTGGAGGAGTTCCTGAGTTGCCGCCATCATTCAAATGCATGTGAAGAGAACTGCTCTTTGCAGTATATCCTTTTTGTGCATAAGCGGGGATCTTCGCTTTTTCGCTGATGATTTTCTTTTTGATTCCGTCTTCGGTGTGAGGGATTCTTTGATTGGTTGTGAAACCACGTGCGATCACAGGGATTCCGCCATCCACATTTTGGAATCGAGGAACGCTGTTCATTGAACTTGGTTCTTTCTCATACTTTTCAAGAGATCCGCCAGAACTCCTCATTTCGTATTCCAGATATTCGTAAAAGAAGTCTGTCAATTTTTCTTCAATTGCGTTAAGTTCATCGGTTCGTCCAAACATATCTCCTCCCGCTCCAGTAAGACCTGGTTCAAATTTGCTTTGAACCATAACGAATAAATCTTGAACTTTTTGAGCAACTGCTTGACGAATGCTCGATCTTAGACCTGCATCCTTTTGCAGATAATCAACTTTTGATTCTTCGCCTCTTAGAAGGACACCGCCAATCTTTCGTGGAAGCCTCATTTTTCCATGGTTCTCGTCAAGGTGTTCTATGATTGATTCTGGTTCTCGAAGATCATCCATCCTTGAATCAAACGCAACTGGATTCAATTTGCAATTGATTGCTTGATGCTCTCCGCTTCGACCAGGCATTCCGCACTCTTCGTGAGGATTTGCTCCGCACCGTGGGCAATTGTCGGACCTATCGTTTTTAATCACAGTCTTATTTTTCTTTGGAGTTGGCAATTTGGGTGCTGCCCTTTGCCCCCGATCAGATTTGTATCCTTTTGCGGATTTTAACAACTCTTGAACCTCAGTTAAGAGGAGTCCTTCTTCCGTATCTGTTAGTGGATTAAACCATTGTACGCTCATCGATTTTTCACCTGCCGTTCTGCATCTTCCCATTCACGAAGTTGATCGTCCCTTGACTTAAGGAACAAATCGCCGCTTCCTTCAAATGGCGTTGAAAATGATTGGTCGGAAACGTTTCGATTCAGTGGATCAAATGTTTCATCGGCATGAGGAGTTGTGAATTTCTTCCAGCCATGTTTCCTCATGATTGTTTCTGGATCGTCAACTGCTTTACGAAGCCCCATGTTTTCTTCTTCGAGGGCGTCGATGCGTAGGCGCATTTTACGAACTTCGCCAACCAACTCTTTCATCAAAGCGACTTGTTCGTTTTGAATTTCATCATCTTTGTCCGACATTATTGCCCCTCTCCCATGCCAGGTGGCATATTCATTGGTGGCTGTTGCATGGATGAGGCTTGCATTGGATCGTTTCCTTGACCCATGCCCATCGGAACCATTGGATTAACTGCAAGTATGTTGTTGTGTGCTTGCCGGATCATGGCAACATCGCCTTGCAAAGAGAGTACCTTTGCTCGCATTCGTTCTGTTGCCTCTTGTAGCATTAGAGTGGGTTCTGCGGCGACATTTGCCGCTCTTGTTTGGGACATTAACTGATTAACAGAGGCGATTTCTTCGGCCAACATTGCAATCGATGAATCGATGCTATCAATGAGTTGTTTTACAGGCGCAGTTGAAACCGCACTGGGTTCGTTGCCTAACATTGGCTGCTGTTTGCGAATCATGTCTTGCACATGATACCTTTTTTGGCCTTTGAAACCAGAATGCCGGTACAAATCAAATCACCCGATGCGGTTGATAGTATCCTGAATCTCGTCCATGACGGCTCACTCCCAACGCAACAGCATTTTCAGTTCCATTGTAGTCCGATGCAGTATTATCGAATTGTGGGATTGCGCCAAGGAATTGGTCTGCTACTGGCTTGGTTTGCATTGCTTTGGCAAGAATGTCGTGTGTGTTTAGATCTGCTTTTAGCATTGAGATCGCATTCTCTGCGGCTTGCAGGTGGTTTGCGATTGCATCTCGATTGTTCTCTGCGATTGCTTTTGTGATTGCCTCAACTGCCGCCTTAGCCCGACGAGCCATTGGATCCATTTTTTCAATGATTTCAAAATTTGTAGTCATGTCGCTCATCCTTCCCCATGCTTCACCTGTTAAAGAGCATTGCGCTTTCATTCATCCAATCCATTGCGCTTTTTCATTTGGTTCAACTTTGCATCAGTTGCGACTTCGGCAGGAGATTTTAGACTCCGTTTGTCAGTCTTGCTGCTTGCGCCTGTCGGAGATCCTTCTTGCCTTTTCACCATACCTGGTGATGCTCCTGCTGAATTTCTTGTGTTTTGACTAATCGTTCTCAGCGGGGGGAGATCATTTGTTGGATCCATTGCGTTGTGCATGGCAGAAGGAACTACTACCGATCCACGCGAGGAATCGAAAGTTGTCCGTTTCATGACGATGTTTGGATCATCAAGGAATCCTTCGTCCGTTTTTGCCACCTGTTGCCCTCCCTGTCCTCCTTGTTGAGCGGCAGCGGCTTGTTGAGCGGCAGCGACTTCTTCTGGATTTGGCTCCCTAAAGTCGAAGTGCAATATCTTGTCATCAATTCCATCTCGAAGGCTTGCTTCATAACCGGCTTGCTTCATCTGCATCATGTTACGAATTGCCATTTCATCTCTTCGGAGATGCATGATTTCGTCTTCCTCTTCATGCGGGTTGAGTTTCAATTCCCATTCGGTGACGTCGAATGCCTCTGAGATTTGAGGGAAAAGAACTCGATTGTAAATTGACTGGGCGTAAGCGACGGAACGATTGCTAACCACAATTTGCATTCCTTCGTTATTCAGCCCACCACCCGATACATCGTTCATAAATACATTGGAAACCCCAAAGAAGGCAGCAATACGCTGGCGGATGTCATCCTTGATCGGGATGTATTGCAATTCTTCAAGAGTGTCCATCATTCGGACATACTCCAAACCGCCCCGTCCCGATTCAGTTTCGACACCGATTGTTGGTATGTAATTTGGATCACGCTCAAGGTGTTCTTGAATACTCCGAGCAGTTCGTTCAACAGTTTCCATGTTCGATGACTTGATCACCATAACTCCACGTGGCATACGCTTCTTTTGGTAAGCAGAATAAACATAGTTGTCCATTGCAATGAGGGTATTGACTTGTCGCCACATCGTTGCAACAGGACTTCGACCATACAATTTCGATGGCGACCATTTGCTAATGTGTATGACTTCGCCCTCGGTATATACCTGCCCTTTGCCGACTCCTGCAAGGTTCATGTAGTGAATTGGAACAACAGGGGTTCCTGTTGTTGGACACTTTTTCTTTGGGTCATTGGTTCGGAAGGTACGATCAACAAGACTTGTGTATTGGCTTCCACCTCGAACCCCTCTCTTATCTGCAAGTATCCGCATAAAAATAGGATCTGCTCGACTGATTTCCTTTACCCGATAAAACATCACCTTCTTGGTATCAGGATCAACAAAGTATTCTTTCGTTAAGATCAGGTATGCATCATCGACAATGTTTAGATCCATTTCAATTTCACGAAGAATTTCAATGAAATCTTGTAACATATTATTCTGTGAAGAAATCAAAGACTCAGCATATTCCAATTGAGATTTGTCGGCTTTGCGAACTTCTCCTCCACATTTTTGACACTCATCAACTTCTTGATTGTAGGTTTCTTCACATGAACGGCACTTTACAACAAATTTAGGCTTCCAGCCAAATCCTTTACGGAATGTTTCAACGGACAAGTGGTTTAGGATTGATCGAAGCACGACGCACTCATACGATGCAGCATAAAGCGCAGGGATGGTAATCCCTTGCAACAAAGCAGGTTCTTGTATTCCTGATTGGAATAAAGGCATGGACGGCATTGGGGTAGTGTGCCTTTCCATGTCCATTCCGATGGCGGAAAACAGCCGCTCCATTTTTTTACGATCAGCCATTTACAACACTCTCCTTCATAGCAAGTAATTGTTCGTCGGACATGCCCCATGATTTCAAGAGAGAAACCTTGTGGCGACTCGATGAGTGATCATATGTCAAACATCTCATTGCATTATCGTCCAATTCAATTGCCTTCTTTAAGATAATTGCTTCGCTTGTTTTGTTGTGGATAAATGGTATTGCCACATCCAGCGATTTTGAAACAGCGTCTTCACCTTCAATGACAATGCCATCGCCTTCTGCAATAACTCCCATGACTCCCAGTTCATTATTCAAAGAGTCAGCATAATGTTTGCATATTGCTGAATTAAACGGGAGAATAAGACGGGGCGAGCCTTGAGGATTAAGTTGTATTTGCCCTCCATGATCAAACAATCCCCCGATCAATGCACCGGCGTTTTTGATCATAAGATCTCCTCGTTCAACGTCATAAAATGTGCCACGCATGTTTTTCTTTTGGCTTGTTCCAACCGCAGAGATGTTGTAAAGGAATCCATGTGATTTGATTAGCATTGAAATTTCACTGGAACTGGCAGCAAACCCATATGATTGTAAAGATTGAGCATTCATTGCGCCGTTATCATTGAGATATTCGGCACATTTCTGCAACAATCCATGTTCCCTAATGGTTAGATGATCCTTCTTTGAAATACGATTTGACCATGCATCATATGATTTCTCTCGTTCATGATCGCTTGTGGAGTCATTCCATGATTTCACAAGACGCCTAAATGGGATTTCTAACGATTTTGGATTCCTTTGGAGCATCGAATAATCAAAATCAGTGAATGGCAACTCATCAATCAATGATTCGGACACGGAAGGGTACGATTTTAAGAGAGCAATTCGTTCTGCTCGAATCAAAGGTTGCAGAACAGGTATCAAATCCTCACGACCTCCTTTGATAAATATCTCGCAGATCTCAGTTCCCTCCATCCCAAAGTTATCTCGGAACCATGACTTGCCCAGTAATTCAGTACCTGGTTGCTGTGTTGGCGCAGAACTTTGAGGAGAATCCATCCCTTCTATTCCAGATTCTTCTCTTGGACTCCCAACGTTTCCAAGTTTGCTGTTGACTTGCTTTTTGTCTTGAAGAACTTTTTTCTCTTGAGCATTGACTTTCAACTCTTGATCGATAACTTGGTTCGCATCCAACTTTAGCAAAGCCTCTGCGATGGATTCAACGCCATCAATTCCCTTGATTTCCTTAAGCACCTGCCCACCCCAATCTTGATTGCCATTGTTCTGCGTCGAGTATCACAATGTTGTCACGGTACTCCTTTGTAGCCTGAACGGAGAGAGCGAGGGCCATAACCATATCGTCGTGTCCTCCAAGACTTTCCATTCGACCGTTGTCGAGCATGGTGAAAGTGGAGAGTTCTGTTAGCAAATTATTCATCAATCTCAAAGTCGCTCCCTCGTCTTTGTAGGGGATTATGAGGTGTCCCCGTTCAAAGTGCAGTTGGAGGGTATGAATTAAAGCCTCTTTCTTCATTCGACTCATATTGAATGGTTTTATCGGAAGATCACCGATCTCAGCAAGGACTTGATTGAACGCCATTGCGAAATTGTTTGTTTCCAATTCGATAATCACTGGATTGAATCTTGCGTTTAATTCGATGATTTTATCGATTTGAGAAGAGAAGTCCATTCCTTTTTCGTGATGAGTATGAACAATGTGTTTATGCCTATTCTCATCCATCGCAATGACCATCATGCAAGTATAGTCTGCCTTTCGATTTGCAGATATGGCAGGATCCCATCCGATGTAATAATTCAATTCCTGATCTGGACGAGGATAATAAGAAAGTGCCATTTGATCATCTTTTACAGAATTCAACACTTCTTCTGGGAAAAGGCTGGCATCGCTTGCAATTGGTTTGCATAGATATTCTCTTGTGAACGCGATGGAAGTCATATCATTGCGCCGATTGTTCAAAGCCTCAAGCGACCAACGCTCAGGAAACAAAGGTTCTCCAGATCTTTCATTGATCGCGGGGTACTCTCGAACAGCGTATGATTTTAATTTCTTTAATTCAGCATACAGATCAGTATATGAAAATGGAGTTCCGACAATACAGAGTTGAGCCGTGTGGTGAAGAACGGGCAACAATGCGGTGTAAAACCACGATGAGATATGTTTCAATTGAGTTTGCGCTTCACTTGACAATATGTCGTCAAGGACTACAATTTGAGGGTGCGCTCCACGAACTGCCTTTCCAACCGACATAGCGGAGATCGAGGATTTGTTTGTGAACTTGAACTTCTGCTTCGCCCATCCCCGCTTCGGTTTGAGATGTTGGAGGGCAGGTATTGACTCAATCAACTCATTCATTTTTTGCATGTGTTCAATCGATTGGTGTTGACTGTGTGAAAAGAACAACACTTCTGTACCTGGGTTATATGCCATTTTCCAAAGCAAATACACGCGATAAAAAACAGACTTTCCATGGTCACGACTTGCGATAATACAGGTCTTGCTGTTGCCTTCCGACAAATCGTACCATTCTTTGTGAAATTTTGTTAAGATCCACGGGTTGCGTTGATCGTATTTGCCACATACCTCTTCAAAAAAGTATTTGAAATCACGACGCCCCATCTCAAAATCGACTTTGGCGGTCAGTTCTTGCATCCCGTCCGACATTCATCTCAATCCTTTTTTCCACGGTTGAGAAGTCGAGCAGCCAAGTCATCAGAGGTCAATTTTCCCTTTTCTTTTCCGTCAGTCAAAGGTTTGGAAAGATTTGTTTTGGCGTTTTTTCGTTCACTGGATTGCGTGTCTCGACGTTTCTTTCGCCTGTGTTTTTCCATTGCCTTGTATTCCTCGATAATATCCGCTGCTTGTGGTAAAAGATCCGACCCCATATCTTCCAAATCTCCCAAAGCACCGTACAGTTGAGTATATGCTTCTTTATTTCCAAGCCCTACTAAATCAATGACTTCCAAGACGTCTTCACGACTTGGGCGAGATCCTAAGCGAGGAACTTCGGTACTTGTGTTTGGTTGAGAGGTGAGTGGCTTGATTGATTCTTCAACCTTTTTTGATGGATCGATGGTTTCTTCCTTCGGATTCAAATCAGCCATTGTCATTCCCGTCTTTCCTCTGTTTTTTGGTTTCAATCTTTTCTTTGCCGCTTGCGCCACAGGATCTGTTTTGCCTTCAACAGGTTTTTTTTCCTCAGCATCGGAAGGCGGCGTTGGTTGTTTTGAAGCAGTTGGCTTGGCTTTCTTTCGTTGCATACGTGCGATCACTTTATCACGGTTCTCAGCAGGTCCGATTGCATTGGCAATGCCTTCCGTCATCAATGGTTTGATCACATTTGCAAGATTCTTGTTTGGTTTCTTGGGAAGACCTGCCATATCGGATTGCAAAGGTTTCATTTCATTTACGGCTTCAACAACGCCCTCGGTTGGTTCGATGACTTCGGATGCGGGGGTTTCAATTTCTTTCTCTTTTGGAGCCTCAAAAATTAGTTTCATCTCTCCGTCTTCATCGGATTGAAAAATAGTTTCCACATCTCGAATATCGGTCATGTCTGCCCATCTGAAATCTTCAAGGGGCATTTGTTTGACTTCCCCATTTTTGTAGGCAATATCAACGTGTGGCTCGTTGTATAGGCCAAAATCGGCATCATTTTCTTGCCGATCAAGAACATCCAAATCGGTTGGTGATTCAGGGTATTGGAGACTGTCTGGTATTTGAGGAGAGATTTCTTCCTCTTCTATTGGAATGAGCGTTGGAAGCCGTGGTGTCAATGTAGTAGTTGGAGGGGTTTCAGTTGGAGATGGGGGAGGGGAGGATTGTGCAGATCTTCGAGTTGCTCGACGTCGAGTCGGCCTTCTTCGAGGTGGAGCAGCGGGAGGGGCGGATGATGCAGATCTTCGAGTTGGTCTTCGTCGAGGAGTTGGCCTGTTTGGATTTACGCCTTGTTGCATATCTCGCATGGCCTTGAACCGCCTCATCATCTCTGGAGCGCGAGCATAGGCTTCTTGACGCCTTCGATCACGGCCTCTTCCAAATGCTGCCTTCTCAACAGAGACCCATGCATCCTCAAATGAATCGGTCATAAGATCACCTACGAAGATTGCGCGTTGTATTTCGCTCTTGGATTGACTTGCGAATCAGCAATGCGCTTGCAAGTCGATCATGGGAAGTCATAATAGGCGACATTCCCATGTTTCTTTGGTTCATTCGTCCTTGGGCTTGATTGTATTGTTGAGTCTGTTGATCCGATTGTTTGTTGGCTTTCCGTCGAGCAATACCGCCGGTGGATCCGAATTGGGATGTTGCGCCCAAAGTAGCAACATCTGCAAGCATTCCTAAACCAGATCTTCCTCCAAAATAACCTTTCTTTTCAGCACCTTTTCCTTGCTGAATCGTTTGCATATCCTGTCCCGCTTGGAATTTTTGAGCCATATTTTGGACTTCAGGATTCAATGTGTTTGTAGTCGTTGTTTTGACTTCTTGCGGAGATCCATCTGCATTCAAGGTTGTCGTGGTTTTCTCATCCACCGTATCAGGCATAGCGGGGTTTCCATTGGCTCCACCTGCGCCCGTGGTGTCAACAACATTTGTTGCTGGAGCCTGTTGATTTTGATTGGCTGCTGGAGCCTGTTGAGTCGCTTGATCGGCAGGAGGCGCAGCAGGTGCAGCGGGTGTTGTTTTCCGATTAGCCATTTCATCGGCCACGTTTCCAACGTCTGCTTCAGTAGGCCCTCTTTGTGCAGGATCCACACTTGTTCCATCTGGGAAAGGTGCGCCAGCCATCTGTGAGACTTCTTTTCCGCTTCCTGTCGTGGGAGTCCCTGCTGCAAGGTTTTTCATATCCGAAGCGATTCTTTTCTTTGCAAACCGACCCGCTCTCTTTTGCTCACCAACTCTTTGCGCTTGACCGTAGGACATCCCCTCCCTGACTGAACGGGCAACATTTGCGATAGGATTGGTTTCCTTCCCCATCACCGCTGGCAACGCCTTCTCAACACCTTGCTCATATAGTCGTGCTTGTAGTATCAAATCATTCATCGAACATCACCTTTACCGTTTGAATTTCATCGTGTCGTAGGCTGAATGATTTAGCAAGGCTATTCCAATCTCCTCGACTGTGAACAATTGTGATGATGTCGCTTGGCGGTCGATTCATTTGATTTGCAACCGCATTGACATCAGTCATGGAATGGATCGAGAGTTTTTGAGTTGAGATCTCCTCTTTTGCAATTCTCATTTGGACATCCTCCAGCATATTTTTGAGAATTGTTTCATCGTCATCATTCTCCGATTTATTGAAATTAGGAAATAATGATTCATAGTGGTATCCAAGTGTATTCATCAATCGACCCATCCGACTTTTCTCCCCTGACAATCTTGACGCAATTGGTTGTGAGGCATAAGCGTTGGGTTGTGGAATTGGTTTTGGTGCAGGATTTGAAGGAACGGGTAATGCTCCAAGCGTGTGAGGATTTGGACGAGGAACGTCTGGTTCTGGATTCATAGGAACATTTGCAGACTCCTCTGTCGTGACAGGGGGTTGGGTTTGCAATGTTTGACCGCTCGGTCTATTTGGCGTCATTCTGCCATCGTTGGGGGTAGGTGTGGGAACAGGTGAAGAAATTGCTCCGCCTGGTGGGATTTGTGAGTTTTCATTGACCCATGTTGGAGGCTTTCCATCCGCCATCTCTTTTGCATGAATTGCTTGTAAGATCTTACTTTGTTTTGACCCTTTGTAGTTCCCACTGTGAGCATCAGCGAAAACATTAGCGACATCTTCATCCGACCAACCGTGTTTGTTTTTCAAATTTTCAATGGTCTTTTTGTCCCTTGGCATAGGATCCGATGAATTTCTGCCATGATAATGAGAGTTGGATTGATACCCCATCCACTTGTCCCCATGGAGATCTGGATGGAGGAACTGTTCGTAATTCACATTTGGATCCGATGCCATGCCCGACACATTTTCAACTTCCTCAGCCATCATCTGTTGGATACCAGATTCGGAGTATTTTCCATATTGTATTCCGCCCGTATGACGAAGACCTGCATGTTTGCGGAATTGAGGCATCTGCTTCAACGCTTCAAGAGCCATTGCTTGCAATTGCTCCATAGGCAACCCTGGGTTTTGATTCTTCAAGTCTATGATTGTTTGACCAAGTGGAAATTTCAATCCATGATCCTTGAAATACAACGTGTCGGTATGAAGAAGTCCTGGTCGTATTTCTTTGCTTGGAGTCGGCGTCTTCATGCCGCCGCTTCGTTCACTTCGTTCTTGATGCAAACCTTTCCAATAGGGTCTGGCATAAGATTCGGCTTTTCTTGTATTTTTACTGACATATTGGGTGATCAATTGACCAAATTTATCATGAGTCGTTCCATCTTGTTTGAATCCTTGAACTGAACCCATCCATGCATCGGTCACTTTGAACTTCCTTCTTTGTTGTGGATCGGTTACGAACGCATCAGGTATTGGAATAAATTGATTTCCGTTTGTCTTAGCCTGTTGCTCATTGATTATGTTTGTTCGGCGTATAGCCTCATTTATGATCGGCGCACCTGCCTCCATTGCTTTGATGAAGGCGAATTGCCAACGCTGTGGCTTTTGAGGATCTGGACCTTCGTTGACGATGCTGGCTATGCTGGAGTCAACCAATCCTCGTTCGATAGCAATCTTTACTGCGTCGGATTCAACTCCAGTGAAATCATCGTGATCAAGATCGTGGTGGCTTTGTTCCAAGTTATTGAATCCCTCAGCAACGCTACCTGCGCCAAGCATTGCATTGATAAAATCGTAAATGTTGAATACACCTTCTCCTTTACGAATTAAAAATTGATCCAAATCAATCCAAGGCATAATATCACCGTCAATACTTGCCTACAAGCCCAATCTCAGTTGCGGCTTGTCTGTCTATGAATCGGTATGGTGGTTCGCCCTTCATGTGACTCTTAGTTCCTCCTTCAGGAGATGATGATTCATCGCCACTAACAACGGCCCCAACCTTTGCTGCGTTGTCGAGTTCAGGTGTTGCTTTAGTCAACTTGTTTAATTTCCTCATCAGCGACTCAATTTTCCGTTTCATGGTCATGAATTCCGATCTCGTTATTGAAGCGATACCACCGCCTTTTGATTTTGCAAAGAGAGGGTCGCTTGTTCCTAAAGGATCTCCTGCCGCACCTCGACTCAAGCGTTTTGGCTTGGTGCTTGTACCCATGCGGGAAACAGTAGGGAGTTTTGTCGATGTACCTTTGGTTCCACCAATCGTCATACCCAATTTACCAGTTCCTCTGGTGTCAGCGTGTTGAGTCAATCCACGTGGCAATGATCCCTGCGCCCTTCGCATCCTTTCGTATGCTTTCTTTCGCTCCCATGCCACAGGATCTCGAAGACGCAGAGGAATGCCCTCTGATCTCGTCGCCCCTAAATTCCTAAGAGCGTGGCTACGAACATTGGGGTGGAATGCTTGGTGTCTTGATTCTCGATCAAGTTGAAGTTGAACCGCTGCACTTCTTCGCTTTGTTGCAGATTTTGGTTGCCGTCCACCACGGGCAGACTTTACGCCCTTCTTGCCACGCTTTTTCTTGCGCTTGTTCTTTTTCTTAGCCTTGCGCTCCTCTTCATCGGATTCTTCGTCATCAGTATAACGTCGCCCTTTATACTTGCGTCGAGCCTTCAAAATACTGTCATATGCAATTTGGAACGGATCATCTTCACTTGTGTTCTTTTCCTGCCATTCATGATCATAAGGCATACTGTCTTGTATCCTTTTAGCGTATTCCTCTTGACCTGGTTTCATTGCAACAGTCTTCTCGCCTCTTGCTTTAGCGGCACAAATAGAGCATATGAGTTTTTTTCGATTAGGCCCACTCCCAAGAGGATCGATTGAAAGTTTTCTCCCACAATCTTCGCAACGAACATAATTGTCAAACACGCTTTTTCCAAGCATGAAGGGAACAACAGAATTTTGAGTTCCAAATTTTACATTTGGCCCCTCACTACGAACTGAACCAACATTTGCACCAGCAGATAGTCCCATCCCCCCTCGGTTCATATCAATCATGCCCGATTCCAACATGCGCTGCTCTTGCTCCATCATTGGGCTTCGCCCCAATGTTTCGTCAATCTTTTCGGGTTTAAGACTCACATGAGGTATTTTGGATGCCAGTTCACGAATCGCTCGTTCTCGGCGTTTTTGTGGATCACGCTGATCATGACTCTCGCTATCTTCTGGCGTTTGCCTGGTGTGATGCGATAGACCATCGCCATCCTCATTTGGATTTATGTCATGATCAAGAACTTCACGTGGATTGAAACCTCCAGTCATTTCTTGTGTTCGAGGCGTCCACAACAATGGTTCTCTTGGATTACTTGCTACCATTCTTCAACCTCCTGCGGATTTCTCGATACGAAATATCGATCTCATTACCCAAAGTCATGTACCATTGGCACAATGTTGGGGTTTTTGCATATGATTTAGACATGGGCAGCATTGCTTGCTTCAATGCGCTGATGACTTGTGTTGCATCCAAAAGAGCAATGCAATCTGCCTTTGGATTTGTTTTTAGAATTTTTAAGTCGTCAAACAGCATTCTGCACACGATAAGAGATCCATACACTTCTGCAACAATATGATCTGGATCGTTTATTCCATGCTCAACGATACTGTCTCGCCACGTCTTGACTACTGCATCAACCGAGTCACAATAAGAAATTGCGTCTTGAATTGTTAGGTCTTCTTTACTGATGTTCGATTGCAAAATTTCATCGTGATGAGTTCCACGCAACATCAATTTAGCCAATGTCTTCATTCATTCATCACCCCTGCGGAAACCAGCCTTGATTTTAGAGCAGCCCATTCGGACGGTGATTTTTCAACAAAATACTCCTGCATGACTGTAAGGACTGAAACCGACTGACGTTCATCAATCGACTCTGCCTTATCCATCCACTTTGCAAGTTCGAGGAGAGTATCACGGATCTCACGATGACCCTTGAAAACGGTTTCGACATCCCTCATATTGACAATTTCGTCTTCGTCGTCAAATTGATTTTCAACATGATCAAGAACACGACCCATCAATCGGTCAAGTCGATTCAAATTCTTTTCAACCCTTTGCAATGATTCGTGGACGCTTTTCATTGCCGTTGGTAAAGCATCAATCGACACATGTTGTTGGATAATAGGCTTGGTATGCTTTTCCATGTGATTGGAAATGATACTGCTTGCGACCTCTAACTCTGTTGCAAAGTCATCGATTCCAGCGTGTCCCTCAAGAATAGCCGCTTCAATCTCGGCTCTGTTAGGATCCGTACACAATGGGCAATCATGATTGCTGTTGTTGTAGTATTCGCCCGAATGACGCCGCATGTGCCTGTGGGAAGTTCCATCTGCCCATTGATTCAAACGATCAATTTCTTCGACATCATGAATTCCCTTGCGAATCATTTCTTCCAATGAATCTCGATCAGGATGTTGGCAGAATGGACAATTCTTCCGAGTCTGTCGTCCCGCCATGTTTCGCCCCACATCCGCCGCCCTTAATTGGATTTGTCATCACTTTTGTGCTGATGGCATCGATTGTTGTATTTTTCATGCCCTGCGCTTTGGCAAGGCTGTCCAGATCTTGTCGTGGCCCCGCACAGGGTTTTTTTGCCTAAAAGAATTTTTACATCCTCCAAATCAAAGTCGCCATCGCCGTCTTGATCGAACCGGCGTAGCACGGGGCTGTAAGGCAAGGGGTTGTAAGCACGAAGCCCCATATCACTTGGGGGGCTACCGAAAGGAAGCAAACTGTCGAACTGCTATTGATAGAGTGAACATCAATCCTAAAGCACCCAACAAAACTTGTCCCGAACTTAACGAACTTCCTTTCCAAACCAGCATCACAAAGATTGCGATCATAAAGGAGAGAATGTAAATCATTGTTGCACTTTCGACCAACATTTTGTTAGGACTCAGCAATTCAACGGTTTGCCCGTACACATTTGCTTGATTTGGCGTCCTCATGTCATCTTCGTCGCTCATAATACAGCAGCCCCCATTGCGCCGACCTTAGCGGCTGATTGACCAAATCCACCTTGTTGTTGCATTTGGTTGCCAAGGACTCCTCCAATGAGGCTTCCAAAGAAACCTGGTTGTTGTTGAGAATTCATCATTCCGCCCATTGAGTGTGCTTGAAGGAACATTTGTCTTTGTTGTTCATTCATTTGCAAGGTTTGTTGCGCTGACGCTTGCAATCGAGTCATAGTAAATCCAAGATTCTCAGGAGACATCGTGTTGATCGATGCAGGGAGACTCGCAGTATCCAATGTTAGCAAACCTGTCGCCTCATCCAATTTGAAAGAAACAGAAGAGAAAAACTCCTTGATCGATAGTCGAACGATTTCCCCAATCAACTCCATGACCAACGGCATATTTTGCGTTGTCATAAACTGAGCCAACGGATCATTTAGCGAAAGCAAACGTGCAGTAGCGGTAATAGGATCGCTTGCCATTTGTTGCATCATTGGGTTTTGAGCCATTTGCATCCCCATCATTGACGGGTCCATTTGCATTCCCATTGGCATTCCCATGCCAGACATGCCACCCATTTGCGTCGGTGCGCCAAACTGTTGAGTTGGTTGCGCTTCACCTTTTGAAAACCATCCCATAAATCACACCTCGTTAGTTCCTGTCAATACGCCTTGTCCAGAGGCATTTATAGCGTTATTCATTTGATTCTGCATATTCACGCCCATTCCCATAGAGTTTCTTTGAGCCAAAAGCGTTTCCGATTGAATTGCTCTTAGGTCAAATGTGATGTGTACCAGATCAACAACTCCGGTACTGGGATTTGGCAATTGTGTCAAATGTATTCCTTTGCTGTGTTGAGCATCTTTGTGGATCATAGAGAAGAACTGATCGTACTTGAGAAGAGATTCCGGTGTGCTTCGATTTTTAGCAGCGGATGCACCAGGCATCAATGTTGACATTCCAGGAATCTTAGTAAATTTGGTTCCTTTACTCGCAAAGCGTTTGAAACCCTGCGACTCAAGTTCATGCTCTTGCATGATAGATCTCAGTGTGTGGTATATGTGCAAGTGTGCGGGGCAGAGGGTGCTGTTCATTTCATCACCATGATCTCCATGTGTCCGTGCGAGTGGTTTTTTTGCATTTCCTGTATCTTCATCAAACCAATAAATGTCTGCTAAGGAAAGCCCAGTTGATTGATCGACAATGTGTGCATATGCATTGTCGCCTTCGAGGAATCGCCTAATGTCAACTCCGCAACAAGCACATTCGTGAGCGGCATTGTATCGGTATATTTTGAAAAGACCCAGGTTATAAGATGGTGGCCTCAAAGCCTTGCGAAGCATCTTGATGTTTTTCTTTCGTGCCTTTGCAGGGTTTTTTGGGTTGGACTTCAATTGGATCTCGACAGTCGGAATCAACTGTTCATCGCCAACATCTCCCGTCGAACCAGCACTTGCCATCTCAGCACGTTGCTGTGTTTTCAACAGATCATACGAAACTCCTGATTGTTGAGCAACAATCCTCAATTGTTCGTCGCTCATGCCACGAAGAGAAATACCCCCGCCGAAAGGGTTGAACGCACTTGCATTCCACGCCATTAACCCTGCCATAGTTGACAGCAACATAAAGGCATCGCTACATGGATTGAAGCAATTCAGTCAATGATTTTTCGACATTTACGCCGTGCTGAGATGATATTGCCTTGATTTCTGCCCTAATTCCGGCTCGCCTTAGACGTTTCAACGAATCTCTGTACGGGGCAACAATAGGATGCTCCTTCTGCAATCCGTATTCCCAAAGTTGTTGAGCGTTTGAATCCCACCATAAATCGATCTTATTGATCATCAAACAAAACAATCGAGGAGTGTATTTCTTTGAATTGCGCTTTGACTTGCGAGAGATGTTCTTGCTGAGATCTTGTTTGATGATATTGTCCACCAAATAAGACAACCCCGCAGAAGCATCTGCTGCGAACTGAGGAGATGTTAATGATCTGTGATCGACCATGTAAATGATCAACTCAACCTTTCGCCCAAACATATCATCGACCCACAAATTGCGAAACATATGATCTCCCGCCAGATCTGCCGTTTGAACTGGAGTTTTTTCTTGTTTATATCGAAGTTTCTTGCGGGTAGCATTTGGCTCTTGGAAACCAGTTAGCGTCTTCGCTTTAGGATGGGCTGTGCGAAAATTCAAAGGTATAGGTTCAATATCACCTGGGACTGTCAAATACTGATCGAGAGTAGTCTTGCCAACCAAGGATGGACCGTATATCCCAACGCGATAAGGTTTCAATACACGATACAACGAATAAAGCGCAGTGGTTGATGCCATCAACATATGCCCTGCGATAAGGGCTGACATCAAAATCCACCTATCCGCTTAAGCCTTTGAAGAAGCCAACCACGTCCGATGGAGAAATTCCAAAGATCTCCAATGCAAACAAAATTCCGAATGTTAGGGCCACCCCTCCGATCAAGGCGACAACTGTCCTTACCCATCCTGCCACCCTCTCCATCTTTCGTTCATACGCATTTTCGGCCAAGATTTGGGACATGGCCTCCGTTTGACGTTCTTGGTTAGTTGTGAAAGGCCACATAAGGATACCCCTCAGTTTTCGTCGTCTTTCTTTTGAGGTATTCCGAATTGCTGAACGCCGGATGGGGATTGTGCCGATTGTTGCTGCCAATAATTTCTCTTATTGGCCCGACGCTGATGTAGCCGCTGTTGACCTCGCATCCACTTGTCCACTTGGTTCTCTTTAGCGAACTCGGCTCGCATAGCAAGAGAATCTCGCACTCCACCTACATGGAAAAGAACCATTGCTGTGCAGAGGAAGCCAAAGCAGATCAAACCGTATTGAAGTCCCATTTCTGCGGCTCCTGCGTCGGGAAGATACCATCCCATGTGGGATACTGCAACTGAGGTTCCCGTGAGAAGGGCTTGCCATAGTAGCATTGCGATCAAGTTCACGTCAATTCGATTTGAGTCGTCTTGGACATAAGGGGCGGGGTAATATGTTTGTGCATCGGTTTTAGTCATTGATGGTCATCTCCAGTTGTCTTGTTTTTGAAGTAAAATGCAAGAACATGATTCATGAAAGATGACTTTGATTCTCGTCCTCTTTCTTGTTCCATTTTAATAAAAAGATCTTCCCTCATCACGACAGACACGTGTCTTCCCATAACTCCCTCTCATGCCTCACACCTATATGAGCGTTGAGATGCCCGACAAGATGAAATAAATCCGCCCTTCTGGACAAACACATGAGTATCACGCCGGACATCATTATAGCGGTCCACACGCTAAGATCTTTCAACCAAGCCTTGGACGGAATGTCCGTTGATCAACATTCGGTTGCGACTTGGATTCGACGTTACGCTGAATCAAATTCTCGCGGTAGCACATTTCCAAAAGATGCAGCCATAGGATTGCTTTGCCACATGCAGAATCCCATTTATACGAGCGCAAATTTAACTCCAGAACAACAATCGTGGTCTGGTCTTATGTCTTCTGCGGAACAGGTACTTCAAGAGGAAGACAATTGGATCGGACAAAAGTCTGCACAACAAAACGCAACAACATTCGCTCGGATGTTTGGGAGCGATTTGACATGGATTCAACTTTTTGCACAAGCAAATAGCGTCCCAAATCATTGGAATAACGAATACATGATCAATTATTTGATCACCGAACTAAGATCGTGTCAAGGGTCATCGGGAGCAGGTGCAATACCGCATACCGCCATGGCTCCAAATGTATCTCAAAACATCCCTTAACTGCCCATTTGTTCCCAAACATTTTGGAAGATTCCCTGATCGACATTCGCCATTCCCATTAACTCCGACTTTTTCCCTCGAACAGCACCTTTGCCACCGCTTGTTTCCTTTCGTTGAAGTTCATGGATGTCGAATCCCATTTCTTTCATTGGATTCACGATGGCAGGTTCAAATGAATTGAATACAACTGTCGGAAAAGCGTTGGAAGCCAAAGACTCAATCATACCGAGGGTTTTGTTTTGATCATCCATTGTAAAGAAATTCAATGCTCCCTCTTCTCCCAAATACGGAGGATCGAGAAGAAACATATCGTTAGCAGGATCGATTCCAATATCGGATGACAACTGTTCGTCCAATGGCCGATCCAAGTATTCCCAATCTTGCATAACTTCTGCCCAAGGGTCCAAATTCCATCGACCTTTCCCTCCCAAAAGGGTTTGTGGCCTAAATGTGTTCCCCTTTCCAGGTTTTAGGCGACTCGACTGATCCCCCATCATATCAAAGAAACTCGATTCAAAATGTTGATTGATTGGCTTATTTCCTGTAAATCGTATCGAACTGTTCCATTTGTTGAAGAACGAAGGTTTTGAAGGAGAGTACCTAAGCAAACCGTTCATCGACATATGCTGGAGAACCAAAAACAATTGATCTTTTCTTTGCCTTTCACTTTGAGCAATAACCCCACGTGCTTCCTTTTCACGGAGTTGATTGAATTCTTGGCGCAATTCATAAAATTTTGGACCCATAAAGAAAGGCTTTCCACCCATATCATCAACCATACTTTGTGGAATTTTACCAAGATCCATCATTTCGCCCGTGTTTTGATTAGGCATCAGTACCGAATCACCTGTTTGGTATGTGAATTCTTCAGGTTCAAATTGCAAAGATTCAGGATCATGAATCAAACGTCGATGAAAGGATGCCAGATCTGGATTGATGTCCATAAGCATGGATTCCTTTGGCCTCATACCCAAAGAAAGACCCGCTGCTCCGCCAAATGGTTCTATGACTCGACGATCAGGGAACATCTCTTTCAACGCACGACCAATCCGCTGATACTGCGGATTTGCTTTGTTGCCTTGGATTTTGATTGCAGGGGGCAACGATCCGCCTGTTTGCAAAGCCCTCAATGCTTTTTTGTATTGGGGATGCTCTTTACGGAGATCCATGGTCATGAAATCATCTCCATTATTTCTTCAAGGGTTGATGGATAATAATCTCGCAAAATTTGAACAATCTCCTCATTCAATTTGGCCTTTGAGTCGCCTTGAGATTCGTCCCATGCTGCTTTGAAAATATCCATTGATCGTCGGATAATATCGCCAGTTAGTGCTGTATCCCACAATTCCATTCCAGCATTTGTCAAATCATTCGGATCAAAATACAATCCATGAGTCCCAGTTGCAACACCCCTCGACAACGCATTAACTGAGAAATCATTTCCTGCCGTCAAAGATACAGGTACTGGTACTCCATTATATGTGTAGCCGCTTTGAGGATCGGTATATTCAACATAAAGTTGATCAGGGCGTTTTTGCTCAAAATCACTCCATCCAAGAGGTATTTGCAAAATCGGATCAACAGATCCTGAAACACCGCCTCTCCTTGGTTCTCGCCACGGCATTCCAAAGTCCTGTCTCAAAGGCAGACGTTGTGGAGGCTTCCACTTTTGTTTTGGAGGCAATGTTGAGTCTTTGATGTCATATACGGTGTATCCAAATCGAGGAGCCTCGCCCCATTGACCCATTCCCATTGCCGCATCTCCAGCGAGATTTCGAGTGAGATTCATTTCCTCGTTCATTCCCAAGATGTCCATTGGAGTTCGTTCTCCAGAATACAGTTGTTGCAACTCATCGGGAGTCAATTCCCCTGCTGTCCACATATGCGCCGTTCGATTGGCATTTCCTCTTTCACCACCCGCTACCCTTCTCCCAAGCCAAGCATCTCTTTGCTTATTTTCATTGACTCGGAAGAATGGATTCCTCAAAGGAAGTGCATTTGCGATTCCAATTGTTTCTTGCCCTCCCCGAAGAATGCTTAGAACTCCAGTGTTTGGCCTAATTTGACCAGTATAGTGGTTCATACCTGGCGCAATGTGAGGTACATTGATGTCGATATTGCGGAATGCTTCGACATTATGAGGGCGACCCCATGTAAAACCACCTTCTTTCAAATCCCTTAATTCACGGTTTTTCTTGCTTTCCAAAGGATAGGCAATCACGCCATCGGTTGATACTGTTCCCAGATCAACTCGATCACGCTCGTTTTTCAAAACGAGATCAAAGGCTTGATTGAATGCTGCCATTTTATCCCTCCTTCAATGATTTACATAGTCAACGTTTTGAACATCGGGGCGATAACAAGCATCACATCTGGCATCCTTGCACGTCTTTGCAGGGTTTGTTTTATCTGTTGTCAAGCAAACCTCTTCTGGTCTTCGAGAAAGACTCTTATCGGAAACAACTCCTGTCGTCAACAATTGAGGGAATTCCTCCAGCATATCGAGATATTTTTGTTCCATCAAAGGAACGCCTCTCTGTTCGTTAATATCGTTGTCAAGTGTTTGATCGATGTGAGGTATTGAAAGCCTCATCGCCACATTTGAAGGTAAAGTGCTTCTTGCATTCATGAGCCTCCTAACTGATTCCCATTCCCTTGTAGGAATCCAATTAAAAATATCGGGGTTCTTATCAGCAATTGCCGTCATCAAAGCCAAGTGTTCAGGTGAATCGGCATCTCCTGAGTCATGCCAGCGGAAATCTTGGAATGGCAGTGGAGCAACGCTATTGATCCCGTATTCTTCGGAAGCAAGAGCCGATGCCCAAAGTTGCGGATCGGTCTTCAAAGCATTGTAATTTCTCAAAAGATGTCTTTGCACATTGTTCATCGCGTATGTGTATGCCCTGGATGTACCTTCTTTGGGGTGAGCGTAGCAATTAGCGCATACCGATCCTGGAATCTCTCGAAGCCGACCTCCGACCTTACACATATGAGTTGGAAGCGAATAGGTTTGATTGAGCATTTTTCCAGGGCTTGAGTATCCACCACCCATTGCATCTCTTGCTGCTTCCTTGCCACCCCACTTTGAGGCTGTAAAAGGAGCAATATCTCGGCCAGTCATATCCAGATCTGCATCAATTTTTTTACTACGCAATTTTGCAAATTCACGCTTGCCACGCGCATCCCTCATGATGTAGTCCAATGCAGATCTGTCATTCTTAGGAAAAGCCTCTCGACCAATGAGATCATCCAAATTAAAATTATTTGGATCAAGGGCTTTGACGAGTAAATCCCATGCGCGAGCAAAAACCGTCATTCATCTCCCCTCACTTTACGGTGAAGGTTTTGCAATGTTTGCGTTGGTAATTCACTCGTTTCGCTTTTCTTAGGGCGTTTTTGTTCGCCTTCTTTCTTTCGAGGAACGCCTCTTGCACGATCCAGAAGATTTTGAATTGAAGGTGGGAGAGGCTCGTCCTTAGTTGGGGCATCTTTTGAAGATGTCTTGAATCCCGTGATAGCAGGTTTGCTGTAATCCTTTGGGGGTTTTTGAGGGGTTTTTTGAGACATCACATTATCAACCGCCGCATCTATGTCATTTTCCATATTTGCACTTGGCTTGTGAGGATAACGGGTTTTGTAGGGATTATCCCTGCCCTTCATGATCAGCCACGCTTTTTGGAACGTAGCATCCGCCATAAAGATCGGTAAATGGGCTTTGGATTTGAATATGTTGATTCAATACTGCTCTAAAAGGGTTCTTTGTACCGAGGGCGGGACATCAAACGCACTCATCCCAATGGCTCTTGAAACAGGCGGGACTACTACATTTCCAAGTGCAGTATCAATTGCTTTTTGTCGTTTCCCAGTAGTGTATGTTTCATGGGTTATCTCTCGACCATCTGGATGCATCATTGAGGAGAGATCATAATTTGGATCAAAACCTTGTATCGCCAAAAATTCTTCTGGCGTAAATAATCGATCCCACATCACAGCAGGTCTGTTATGCGTCAATCCTGAAAGATGTTGGTCAGCAGCATATGTGTGTGCAAAGGATCTTTTTTGTTTATTTCTTGACACACCATCTCGCCATTGAGATGTTTGATTGCCAGGATTGATCGCTCCGCTAATGGCGACCTGTGGCCCATCTCCAAGTATTCTTATTGCTTCGGGCGTCAAATTGCCTTTGTCCATCAATTCTTGCATTTTTGCATTTGCTCTGCCTTTATTCTCTCTATGCTCTCTTGCCAAATGCGGGAGAATATCCAACACGGTTGGGTTTGGCAAACGCCCCGCTGGAGCATTCTTTCGACCTTTTGATTTGTAATGTGTTGGTTTTTTATTCCATCCTTCACCAATGAACATTCGGTTTCGAGTAGTTGGTGCGCCATAATCAATGGCATTCATCCGAGGATTTTGATCTGTACCTGCCTTGCCTTTTCCAGAAAGAATATCCCACACAATTTTCTTGAAGTCTCTGTCCAAACCAGCAAACAACTCAGGATGGTCGAGCATAACTGGAATTGCTTCTTTGGCTTGTTCCATCGACCAAGAATTCAAATTTATGTCTGGGTGTTTCTTCATTTCCTGTGCAGTATAAAGCGAATTGAAGATAGGAGGCAATCCCTCTTTGGCACGTGCAAGTCTTTCACTTGCAGTTAAACCTGAGTTCCCTGCGGAAGTCAATTTTTGGCAAGGCGGTGATGGATGATAATGAATTTTCTTTTCTCCTGCGATGTCTGCATATCTTTCAATTAAGTCATCTGGATGCGTTTGCCCCTGTTCCATGCCAATGTAAGCAGAGATAATTTCCTGATCAGGATCATTGTCCCTCCTCACTTTATTTGCAAGATCCCACATCTCAGTTGATGCAAGCGTAGGGATTCCTGCTAATTTGAATCCTTGACCAAAACCGTCTATTCCCGCATACTCTTCGATCAAACCAGTATTTGGGCGCATATCGACAGGAGGAAACCTTGCTTTATATCTTGCACTCATTTCCTCAAGGTCTTCGGATGTCATGGATTTCCACAACATGTCCGAGAAAGCAAACTCGAATAAAGGCTCGGTCATGATCTCCCCTCTTTTGAGGCATATGCTTCATCCATATCAGGATACCGATAACTCAACCGATCCGCTTGTTGGAGCATTTGAACAAAATTCCACCATTCTCCTTCATCCATTGAAGGGTTGCCTTGAGCAAAAAGACGGATGTTCTTCGGATCAAGGCGATCTCTCATCATGATGTGTCCGTATTCTTCTGTACCAAAATCATAACCTTCGTCTAAAGGATCGAGAATCTCAGTTTCGGGAGTCGTATCAAATCCAAGCATTGCTGGACCCGATTCATCAATCATGTTTTGATACGCGTAAGTGATTGCATCTTCCTCATGCGGCGATCCGAATGAGTACGGGTGAAATCCTTCTTCGAGGATCTTTTTTGCGTTAGCGACGGACGTGCCGTGCCAAAACTCAGGGTATCGGAACGCTTTCCAAACGAGATCGAAGGCGGTCATTCCATTCCCTCCATCATTGAACCTTTGTCGTAGTCGTCCATGTAAGAATGCAAAACTGCCCCCATCATGGCTTTGTATTGAGGTCCGTATTTGTCCGTTTGAGATGCTTCTTCGAGGTATCTCAACAACTCATCATCATTTGTTAAAATCGTATGCCAAGTCATAGGCTTCCACCCCATCGCCTTTTCCACCTCCGCTATTTTGTCAAAGGTCGCATAATAGGATATGGACTTTCCATTGATTGCCTTTATCATGCCCCAAGCGGTGTCGAAGGCGGTCAATTCCACACCGCCTTAACTCGATTTTTGGTTTCGTTGAACTTGTTCTTGGCTGCAACCCTCAACGTGGGATTCTTGATCTTGTGTGCCAATCTTCGAGCCTTCTTGAGATCGGAATACTTCAATCCACAGTCAATGCCACTCTTTTCGCACCACTTAACGAGATCCTCAGTAGCAAGGTTTGCTCCTGATCCTTCAACGAAAGGACATCCGCCCAATCCGCCAATGCTTGAATCGAATTCTCGAACACCATTTTCATAACCTATGGCAACATTGTTCATCAAATGCTTGCCATGATGGAGATGCAATGCCAAATCGACGGTGAATTCGTGAGCAGTATCAATCCCTGATGCAATGTCATAAGGTTGAGCAGTTCCTTTCGTATCACAAAGGACGATGGTCTTTCCAAATCGAAGACCATGTTGAACAGCGATGGCGAGATCCTCATTATTTGCATCAAAGGCTTCGGACAGGTACACTCGAATAGATTCTCTTGGAATACCCTGGAGGCACTTCTCGTAATTGTCAAGGATCTGTTTCATTTTTAATCCATAATTGGCGATATTAAACGATTCGACAGGTGAAAAGAAAATGTTGTACCGATCCATTCCGCTATCCTTGGCTCGGTCGAGTCCACGTTGATTCGGAACGAGTACGGAGAATCCTTCCTTATCATCGAAAGCATCGCAGATCTCCTCTGCATCAGCCATGTTTGGGACAGCCTTGGGATGGACAAAGGATGCGATTTCGATGTGATCGAGGCCAGCGTCCCTCAGCAACTGGATAAGATGGATCTTGTCCTCGGTGGACGGGACGAATGGCAGGTTTTGTAGCCCATCACGTGGCCCAACTTCAAAAATCCTAATCACCATCCCGCCTCCCTAAGTTGCTGGCGATACTCATTTAATTGACCCTTTCGCCTATCCTTCGCTTGAAGCCATTCAAAAAAAGCGTCGTCAGCAGCATCCAGATCCTCCATTTCGGAAACCTCAAGCATTGCTTGTTGTCGCCCCTTTTCAGTCATAGGCCAGCGTATCTCTTCTAAATCCATACTTGGTTCTGGTCCTTGTTCGTGAATAGAAATGTGCTTTGGATCAATGCGGTGTGGATGACCGTGAGTTATTATTTCAGGAAGATTTGAAGTTGTATTCATTCGCCTGTGAGGAACAGATGCAACTCCCTCGTCTGTGATGTGTAGTATGGTTGGTGGGCTTCCTGAACGGGTCGCCTGTTTCCTCGCATGATACCTTGCCTCTTTTTCATCCACCGCCATGAAAAAGGCAGCAGGGTTGCGTCTAAAAGAGGGGCGAGGATCTTTTTGGGCTTTTGTTCCACCACTTAGGATCTTTTCTGCCGAAGACAAATCTGTGCCGTGATACGGCATTTTCAACAAAGACCAAGCGGTGTCAAAGGGATTCATTCTTGATATTCCCTCCAGATTCCATTCAAGTATTTTGAGAGGCGATAAAGCCCAACGTTGGTTATTTTTCCAGTTCTTTTGTCCAAAATGTTCACATTGTTTGTATGTCCAGACAATGGGTGGTCGTCGGGGTAAGGCTCAAGCATACCCTTTGCCTTTGCTTCATCGTATGACATTGTTTCGTAATGAGGATTCATTAAATGAGGGTTGCCCTCTTGGATTTCGATGTAATCGGGCAAAACCCTTCCATTCAATGCGGCTTGAACCATTTGATTGGATAAACCAAAAATCCGATCAACATTCGGATTTGGCTTTGAGTCGTCAAACTCTTCGCTTTTCATCAAGTCCCAAGCCGTGTCAAATGCCGTCATGTGTTATCCCTCCGCCATTCGTGTTCGGACATGAAATTGATTAAAGGATCGTCAATCAAGCCTTCTTTTGCCGCTTGTTCGGTGCAATCAAAGCATAAGTCAGTATTATGATGGGGGAAACCCCACTTCTCTTTCTTTCCACATTGACACATTTTATGGCAAGTGCATTCACCGCTATATTTGCGGTGTGAATAATGAGGATAATATCCATTCAAGCGTAATTCGCAACCTGCTTTGTGATTTGGCAACGCTTCTTTTACCAAGCCCCAAGCGGTGTCAAAGGCGGTCATTCCTCATCACCCCAATTGATTTCGTCCGATGGGCTGTATTTGGATCCCTTTTTGGGAAGGAGGTTCAACATTGCTTGATTTGCAGATGGATAACTGACTGGTCGAGGGAGCCTTGTCATCGGTTTTCCTTTTGGTTTGAACACATAACGGTCTTCGATCATCTCTGCTTGAGCATGATTTAACCAAGCCATGAGTTCGTTGCGCCTGTCGTTATCGTCAATATAAGATGGATCAACCTCAACATATGGGCTTTTGAACCGATAAGCGGGATAGCCTCGATATATGTTGGGATTATTTTTGTATTCTTGCCGAGTTAATGCGGTATGAGATGCTAAGAAACCTTCTGGATCTCCAAGCAATAGGTCGCGTGGTTCGTGAATGCTCTGCGTGTGAATGTACGGATCTCTTTCTCGAACCGATTCTGCAAGAGATTCCCTCATTTGAACCTGCCCAATGAGGTCTTGAATCTTAGAGGGGAGCATCGAATAACTTGTAGGAATCGGTTCTTTTCCTGCCAATACCTTCTTTTTGTGCCTTTTTAATTCACTTAACAAAGGTTTTGTCAATCGCTTTGCATTCCAGATCCGATCAGCCTGTTTATCAGCGTATCCGTGCGTAAAGTAATCGTTATTCAATCCGCTATCCATCACCCGATCCATTGCAGCATTTTCCAAATTTTGAAAAATTCTGTCAACCATGGTTGGAGACTTCATTCGGCCTCGACGAGGAATGCTCAACAAACGTGGATTGGCTTTCTCTCGCTTTTCATATCGGGATCCAACATCGGGATGCACCCTCAAACCTCTCATCACGCCCTGATCTCTTTGGTTTGTACGAACAACCTCATCTGTCAGACTGTCATACACGATGGGGGGGGCATTGTTTTGAAGCATATATGCAACCTTTTCTTGCATTGAATTCATTTCACCAAGGCTGTCTGCACGGAATGAACGGTATCCGCTCATTTCTTCTTTGTCCTGCGCTCTGTGGCTATATCCACTTCCTAACGAAGCATTTCTAATGAATCCATAGTGCGGATCTGCAAGTGAATGGGCTTCGTGGCCTCCTTCATGGGATGCCGTGTTAGCAATCTCACGAATCATCGCTTCTTCAAGGAGATCTTCGTTGGAAAGTCCGATTCGATTTGCTCGACGCCTCATTTCGGGTAAATTGATCCACATATTGTCAACGGTGGTTTGAAAATCCTTTCGAGAATGCTTTTTTCCCTCGTTATCCCGTTTATCCCTTGCACCTTGGAATTTGTATCCTACATTGCTCCCCGAACGGATACCAGCCCAATCCCTCCCCAGACCTGGTTGAATGAATTTCCCATCAAGAATAAAATCCATTTTGGCTAATGCAACATTGTGTGCATCGCCGCCCATGATAGGACATAAGGGTTTTTCTCTTCAACTTACCCCAAGTAGTGGCACGTGTGCGCTCGCTTATCGGGAATCATTGCTGAACACACGTATTGCTCATCCCGACCGATCCATTTCGACTCCGCCCACCACCCCGAACAAGCAAAATGCGTATTCAGTGTCGTATCCATGAAGGACCACCGATCCATTGGGAGGGGGGACTCCGATATAAAATGATCATTTTTGAAGCCAAGAATGATGCATTATGAGTCCGTAAAAATATCCAACGATTAAAAACAAAGCAATGGGGATCAAAAGTTTATCAGCGTTATCGATTTTTTTCGCCATCTCTTAATCCATCCCAACACAATTGTTGCAATTCCTCTTCGCTGGTGAAGATCACCACATTGCTGCCCCAATCCTCAGTCGCAAGCCACATCGTCAAGAATCCAGCGATAAATGAAAGAACGAACAGTACGATTAAGGTTTTCAGTATCCTTCCCTCCAAACAGGTTTTCCTCCCACAGTCAGCAGACGGGGGTTATCGGAATGTGGTTCAATCTCCTCCAAAAATGTTCGTGCGGATGGATGCAGATTTATGTCTTGGAAATTGCCTATTTCCTCCAAAAGTGCCGTTGCTGGAATTTGAACATTGAACTTGTCCAGCGTTTGTTGAAGTTGTTCTCCTGTCGATTGTCCTTTGCTGTTTCTGCTCGGCCAGTAATCGTCAGTATTGATTCTGGTCATGTCGGGGTCAAGAAGTCGCCAATTGCCCGTTTGATCCATCCCCCAATTCGTTGATGCTCGATCCGAGAACATATGCTCCAATGCAAGATCAGCAATTCCTTTCGTTGGGCGACCCTTTACCCCTTTTCCCGTATCAACAGCAGATGTGTCGAGTCGTGGTTGAATCAAGTAATCACCCATCATATCCAACTCCGAGGCAACAGGAAAACCGAACTCCTCTAAAATTTCAGGAAACCTTCGGTAATCTTCATCAGCCCATGAAGCGGGGTGGCCTTGCCGCTCAAAAATTGTCTGAGCGGGTTCACCCCCTTCAACGATTGGCAACTTAACAACAAAACGATCATCGTGGGGGTGAGGATAAACATCAAAATACGCGCCGCTTCCCATCCTTGATGGTTCATACGAATCGTCATTCAATCTGTCAAGCGTGTTGGTTTCGTATTTGTGATCATTGGGTAAAACAGGCAACTTAAATGCTGATTCCCGCCATTTTGGATTATATTCCTTCACCAAATTCCATGCTTGATCGAAGGCGGTCAATCCAAGAACCTCCTTTTCGTACTCTCAGGCATATTTCGGGTCGCAAGAACCTCGATCTGGGGCAATTTGTTGGCCTTCGGTTTCCGCATCCATGGGAATACATCGGCGTCAATATCAAGCAAATCATCAATGAGTTCTCGATATGGATCCGTTTCGTCCCTTGGGAACAGATAATTGGAATAAATCGATGGCCCCGTGTGTTCTCCCATCAAATCAACAACATCTCGTTGATCGTCATCGTATTGCATTCCCCAATCCTGTTTGACGTCGCCACCATATTCCACTTTCCGACTCATGTACGGAGGATCCCAATAAGCCAAATGACGTGGCGTCAAGAAATTAAACGCATCACGGAAGTCCTCATTGTAAATTTCAATGTCTTTCATGGCGTTTGACCATGGAGATATGTCCAAACGGCCAACATCACCAGGCATTATCCTATAATTTGGATGACCTGGTGGTTTTGCTGCTTTTCGATAGGCAATACCTCCATATCGGCCATCCGTGTACCAATTTTGTGGCGTTTGATCCCACGGCTTGAATGAAAACATTCCATCACGCTGAGTATTGTTTGCCCCAATCATCAACTCTGCCAAGAATTTATTCTCATCGGGGGTCAAAGGAGTTCCTTCAACATCACGGATCCGTCGAAGATAGTTGATCGTATCAACCATTTCCGACAATTCTTCTGCACTTCTTGGCATTGAAACCTCTCCAAGGCCACCTCGAACTTGCTCCATGATGTTTGTGAGATCAGGATTGATGTCATTGTAAATTGCATCCTTTCCTGCTCCGAATCCCATCAAAAATGATCCGCTGCCGCCGAATAACTCTGCTGGTGCAGTATCACGGCGAACGTCGTTTGCTAAAGTCCTAAGACGTGGCATCAATGAGGTCTTTCCACCGATCCAATTCATGAAAGTGGGCATCATTTCGTCTTTACCTTGAAATCCTGCGAGGTTGGTTAGGGCGTCGGACGTTCCTTCTCGATGCATTTGAGTCCATGGAACGCCACGGGCTTTGCCTCCAGGGGAGTTGCCTCCACCTTGAAACGGCAATTGAGGAAGAGGATTGGCTTTTTTGTCGTCAACAAAGCGATTGTAGTATCCCTGTATCGAAGGAAGGATCTCATCGATGTCATCGTACTCCTTTCCTTCCCAAATAATTCCTTTTTCGATATGATCCCATGCTTGATCAAATGCACGGGTCATGAACTCCGCATAAGCGAATATGGCTTAATTCCTTCGTTAGAAAGAGAGACTTTATGACAGTTATTTGCAACCGAGAACATGGCGGTGGAATGCGCTTTGGCTCAAAAGTGGTTTTGGGCTTTAACACTTTCACCTTCCTTTGTCGCATCCGCCGCCACCCTTTCAGCAAAAAAAAACCGCATGAAATGGCCTTATTTTATCCCGTCGTGGTTCCCGACGAGATCTAAACAAAAAAATTCCATTCCAGTTTTTTCAAGGTTTGAATCCACACGACTCTATGCTACGCAGATTGGGACGAATTCCCCCTGTATAGCCGATCAACCCGTATTTCTGCATAAGATACAACGTATGACGCTGTGCAGGGGTTGTCGTGCGGTGGCCTCGAAGACCGGAAGCAAAGACACTTGCCACGGTTAATGCTACCAATCCGCTATATATTTACTCTTCTCAGTCCTGTTAAGGCTGTGGATCAACCTCTCCACTTCAACAATCGTTTCGTTTGCTTAGGCTTTTTATGAATGCATTTGCCACAGATTCCGCGACTGGGGTGGAGCATGTTTGCAATTCTGGAGCAGGATGGACATCGTACCATGGACTCCGCACGGAGTCTCACTTAAGAATCAATCCCACGATTACAACTCAACGTCGTGTCGAGCATCCCTAAACGAAATCGAAGATCCAATCATTCGTCCTTTCTTTGATGACTCTTCCAATTCGGAGATAAGTTGTCGGATGGTTTGATCCAGATTGGGGGAGTATTGTCGGTATCGCTTTGGAACTCTCTTCTGTTCTCGAATAGTATCTTCAAGAATCCTATCGATTCGATCCTGCGTCAACATTTTGCGTTCATCATTTTGAAACGGTCGCTGAGAAACATAATCGTAAATGAGTCCATCCACATCAACATTCCCTGTTCCGAGTCGATGTCCATCTGCGCCAATCTGTTCATCGCTTAAATCACCATAATCAGCACCTTCAGCATCCGAATATCCGATAATTTCTTGATCGGCAAGATCTTGCCGACTCATGTCCCATGTTTCGGCATTCCAATCATCCCACATTGATATGAAATCATCATCATCATACGGGGTGTCTCTCAAATCGAGAATATGCCCCATGCGCTGATCCATTGGCTTCACATGCGGAGAATAATGCCGCAAATCACGCTGTACCAAATCCAAAGTATCACCCGAACTAAAAACAGAGTAAGGAACAATCGGTTCGGAATTCCCCATCACCTTGCTCCAAAATGCTTCAATTGGAGAGCGTGTGATTCCTTCGGGTGCTGAATACTCTTCCTGCCGCCGTATATGCATTGGTTGACCAGATTTAGGAATTGGGACTTTAGCAACATATTGCGAAGGACGATATTGATCCTGATCAGGTATTGAATGAACAACATGTTCGTACCCTCTGCCAATATCAACGGGAACCCTTCCCAACGGTTCACCCTCAGTAAAATGATAATCAAAATCAACATAACCATCCTCATCAAGAACAGGAGCGTACATTTCGCCATCATTCCGATCAACATAAGTTCCATCGTCAAGTTCACGGTACAGCCCTTCGTTTGATCCTGGGAAACCACCATGGCGACTCATAAGTTGTTTGAAACGAGCATACGCCGCTTCATCGACTGTGGCCTTTATCAAATCCCACGACTGATCAAATACCCTCACAGGTATCCTCTCCGTCGAAGAACATCCGCTTGCTGATCAAATGGAATTCCCTCGATCAACATTGCTCCTGCCTCATGGGTATTTGTGCTTGGCTGAAAATCACTCAATCGCGCTTGCTCATATGAATCATTCCTCCAATCCTCATATGCCTCTGATCCAAGAGGCACATCAATTGCTGCGTGTCCCTGTTCGTGGACGATGGTGTCGATAATCCGTTGAATCATCTCGTCTTCATTCATCGGTATAGATCCTATGTCGTGTTCACGTACTCCAAAAACATCCCTCTTTGAATTCATGCCCCAGTCTTTATTGTGAAAAAACGGATTGGCTAAATTGTAAGCCGTGTAGTATGTACCGCCTTCTGCATTTTTTTGACCGTAGTTGAGAATATCAGGGCGGGGTTTCCCTCCTGGCTTGACTGTCGGCAGAGTATGCCGATACTGGGAGTATCTCGCTGTCATCGGATCTTTGGGATCAAGGTAAAAGGATTTCATAAAATCCCAAGACTGATCGAATGCGCTCATCGAATCACCTCAAAATAATTTTTGCTGAGGAACTGCTTCTTCTCTTTCCCGATCCTGATCCTTCATTTCTTGCCGCCTTCGCTGATAGTCTTCCCGCTTCGCTTTATCATCTCGCCAAGAACTAACACTATCCTCAATCCACTGGTTCGATGCTTTACCTGCATCGGTGCTTCTTGCCCAACTTTCTTCCAAATTATCATGGTCGAATTTATCGGTGTAGTTTTCTTTCCACGCCTTATCAGGGCCGTGTGTTTTGAATTTGGTTGTTGGACTGTTTGGAGGAATTTCCACTCCGTCTTTGTATTTCCTCCAAGGTCCAGTCGATCCAGTCGAAAATTCCTCTGCATCATCTATGGGTATTCTTGACAATTGATTTGGTTTTACGCCGCCAGCAATGTAGCGATAACGATTTGAGGCATAGTCCGAACCCTTTTCCGGTTGTGTATCGATGTCTCCATAACGTCTTTTTGGCTCATCCATTGGGAGTTGATTCTCAAAAGCACCCGCCCGTACACCATAGAAGCCAGGTCTTCCTGAAGAGTCTTTGTGTCCCGACAAGCCTTCGGCGTATGTTTTGGCAGTTTCATAGTCGGATGCTATTGAAACGTTTGCAGGGATCTCATGATTCCATTGACCATTTTTTCCTCCAGGTTCCTCAGTCCACCTTCCGCTTCCAATTTGTGCAATTGGTTCATCGTTTGGAACAAGGCCCGTGTTCATGAGTTTGGCGTCTTTCTCACTTGCAACTTGATCTCGCATTGCATCATAATCACCATCGAACTCTTGACGTAAGCGTTCACGCCAATTTTCCTGTCCTTCCTTCAATTTGACACCATGCCTGATCGAATGGTTTCTGCCATGGAATCCAACGACTGGACCCTGTGATGATGGGAAGTCAACGTGATGCTCGCCAAGTTCGGTTTGCCTTTTCAGCAGATCCCAAACATAATCAAATACGCTCATTCGCCCCGCTCCCTCATGCCTCTCCATTCGGAATCATCATCAATCTCTCGACCTTGGTTCTTTCTCCAAAGACCTTCGCTCCCATCGGAAAGGTGGTCCGATGGTTTGATCCGATAACCCAACTCTCGAACGAGATCGTAAATGGCTTGACCCATTCCCTTTCTTCGATAAGGTTCGGAAACATACGGGCTAACTCCCAAGACTGATCTGTCGGGAGGGTATCGCATTTCATCCAGTCCAATTGGCTCATCCTCGTCGCGGTAATGAACGTTTGAAGTGGCAATCTTTCGGCCAATGTTTGGATCAAAACCAGAATCCTGATCTGGAGGGTAATCTATGTCCACGTTGAAATCATGCGAATACGAAGGAGTTGAAATCACCATTGGATACCGCTGTTGATCATTGGGATCAACGAAATCTGCAACGTGCATTCGCTTGTCGTTCTCTGCATCCTCTGCCGAATACATGAACGGCTTGATCGAATCAAGATCCAAAGGAGCCTTCATCACCATGTCCCAAGCAATCTCGAACGGATCCTCGCTTGCTGTGAAATCCAAATGATTGACATCACCAAATTGATTCCCTTTGCAAGAATCGTATTCCAACTTCGCTTGTCGCAATTCATCAAGACATTCTTTGATTGCAACAAATGGCGTGGGATTCATCCTATGCAACATTGCCTTTGCGTCAGGATCAATGTAAAAGGAAAGTAATTCTTCGGCATATTGAGTCAAATCATCAAGCGCATCCTCTAAATCAGCGCAATCTTCATCTTGCATAAATTCCATATCGTCAAAGAGCAATTCGGCGGTTGTACCATGGTACTTGTGATTGAGTCGAATCAATTCGGTTCGCAGATCCTCACAGCAATCATTACCTTGAGGAGGGATCTCATTCATCCCAACTCCTGTGATCTCATCATCGCCCACGTAGGGCGGATCCTCAACCTTCATCCATTCAGGGGCAAGGCGATTATCCATTGGACGACCACCCTCATTTGCCTTTGCAATGTGATCGAAAGCAATTTCAAAAACATCGGAACTGGTGTATTTCATCTCAAGATCTGCGCGATCATCGGGATCATACATAATGGGAACGCCATACATCGTATCCAGATCACCAACTTTCAATTCTTCTATCGGCTTGTCATACGCACCAACTCGGCCCAATTCAACTGAACCTTCGTTCATCCACTGGATAAATTTCGTATCTTCGCCGTGCTGCATTAAATCATACTCTGCGGCAATAGCCTCAAGGTGATAATTCGATTCAACAGGATCAAAAATGTCATTATTCAAATCAAAATACTTCATCACGATCAAGTTCAAACGTTCTTGTTCGGATGGATCTTTTGAAGAAAGCCACTTGTCAAAATCAAAAGGCGGATCATCGTCCAGATCCTCGCCCATAGTTCCTGCATATCCATCTTCTGCATAAATGTGCCTTTCACAACGTTGACAACTTTTTCTGTGAAATTTTTCCGTGTAGCATCTGCGCTCTGCCGCCCCCCCCCGCAAAAAAAAAAAACATTTCCAGGCATACCCCGCACAAAACACATCGCCCAGTCGCAGACTGGGCGCACCGCATCGCTGGCCGTGGCAGGGTGGGTGTCCGTGGTCGATCAAATGGCCCTCTAAACGACGTACTGCGAGCCTGGGGGGCGGCTCAAATGGGCGGGTGGCACACCCGCCCCACCTCACCCAGTCGAAGGCGACACGATGGGTGGGCATTCTGTGGCGATAGGGGGTGCTATCCGCACATCTGTGGCGATGGGTGCGCCAACCGAGTCAAGCCCCCATTCTAAGCCCCAGAATCCATGCTTATCGACACATTTCAGGGCATCATCCGCACACCCAGTCGATCACCCAGTCAACAGCCAGCCTGGGGTGCGCCAAACACCCACCGACACCCAAAAACGCCGTACATCGCCACACTTTGGACACCAGTTTGATCCATTTGTCGGAGATCGTGGCGTCAATCTCGAAGACACCGAGCGTACCAGC
>Ga0098049_1000020_pt1 | contig 58796 bp, 66 predicted proteins | sample 13BtaG_FD_92582 | JGI IMG/M metagenome (GOLD analysis project Ga0098049, IMG submission 92582) | Marine viral communities from the Subarctic Pacific Ocean - 13B_ETSP_OMZ_AT15268_CsCl metaG | ecosystem: Environmental > Aquatic > Marine > Oceanic | place: Subarctic Pacific Ocean | collected...
AGTTCACTAGCACAATACCCCGGAACGTTTACTAACGTTTCAACATTCCGAACACTATCAGAAGATGAACTAGAAGTTGCGTGTAATTGGCACAATACATATTTCCATTATGTACCGTTGCATGTTAGTTGCTTCTTTATGTTTAGAGACATTGTAAAAACATATGATGCTTATAAGAAAGAGCTAACACCAAAGTTATTAGAAGAACTTGCGGCAATGGTGCAAGGCTTGTTTGGTGATTTACCACAATACCAAGAAAGTGTTGCTGAAGCATATCGTAAGTATCACACAACAAAGTATGGCTTTAAAGGTAACTGGCATGACGATGCTTATGCTGTTGCATTACTACAGTTGTACAAACGACTAGGCGGCAAAGAGACTATACCGTTAACATTGCTTGATCGTTTTGAAGACTTAGACACTTACTTTGATCCTGCAATTTTAAACATTGCTAACTTTACATTTGAATACCAAGAAGTTCCACGCAGGCCAAACCCAATGCGTAACCTAAATGAACTTAATGGTGGTAAACAAAGTGTTGTGAGCTTGCAGAATAGAATTGATACACTTGCTGACAGTCATAAGTGGAAGAAAGCAGTACAACGCTTGCAAGAGTCAGATTGGACATTTGATATGTCTCGTTTACCAAAAGTTGAAATGGTTCGATTAGGAGATATCTTAATTGACGAAGATATTCAACGTATCTTAGATGCTCCGCATTGTGCAGGCATTATTGATGGTAACAAATTTGATCCAGCATTACTACAGTGTTTACAATGTATTAAAAACTCCAAAGGCGAGTTTATTAGTATTGATGGTCAGCATACTGCCAGCGTACTAGCAGGTCTAATTGTAGCAGGATTACTAGGCTAATGGAACCGTATTATTTTTATATAGTACAAGGTGATAGAGCTGGCTTTGGTATTGCACAAGATATGAAGCACCGAAGTCAGCAATACTCTAGTCACAGTGGCAGGATAGTAAACTTTCCTTTTGTATTTGCAGGACATAGGCCACACGCAAAAGCACTTGAAAGAACTATTAAGACTGAATTGTACGATGACATTTGGATGATAGAAGATTGGCGTACTGAATGGCTAAATGACAATATCACTATTGATATGTTGAAAGAGATAGTTGATAGGTTAATAGCAGAAAGACACTATAAAGTAGAGTGCATTGCTACCAATTATGACTTTACAAAACGGTTGACAGATAGTGCATAGAATGCTATAATAGTTTTATTAATTAGGCAAAGAGAGGCACACAATGGTATCGAAATTTAAACGAGATGAAATTGCGTTTGAATTGCGTCACGAAGACGCAGAACGTCACAACACGAACAGTAGGGTTCCACTGAGAACAGTTAGTACACAAGAAGCACTTGCAGTAGCCTGCGCCGCACATCGTATTAACGGCACATATATCAAAGACACTCGTAGATTTAGCTGTGAAGAAAACAAAACACAGTTTAGTAATAAAGATATTGTTAAATTTGCATTTGCTTCTACAGACAATCCTGCACCAGACGACTTTATTAAGCCTGTTCCAACAGCAGAAGACTATGCCCAGGTAGCAGATATACACAAATGGCTAAAGCGTTATGTAATGTTAGGCCTAGGCGAAGTGGATGAATTTAAAGGTGACATGATCAACAGTGTATCTGCAGATGTTGTGCCTGTAAACAATCTAGGCCGGGTTGCATTTGTACCTGAGTTTGTAAAACGTGATCAGCATGAAACAGGACTTACAAAAGAGATTCGTGTAGAGTATCGCGACAGTCAATACCTAGGCAAAGAAAAAGATGTTGTTGAAGGTGTTATTAAAATACTAGACAAGCGTTACAGCACACAGTGGGAGAGCTATAACTATACAGCAGTTATGGATAATAACCTTGTTTCTTTTATGAACAAGTTCGAACACAACGTAGGCGACATGAAACGTATTAAAGGCAAAGTAAAAGCACAGACTAAGAATAAAATGTTTAGTGCAAACGAGACACGTCTTAACTACGTGAAGTTATATAAGGTTTAAGAATTTGAAGATATTTATTGGATATGACCCGCGAGAAGATATGGCTTACCAAGTGTGTAAGCACAGCATATTAAAGCATCAGCCTGATGCAGATGTACGTCCACTAGTACAAAAAGAATTAAGACAAGCAGGATGGTACAAGCGACCCGAAGATAAACTTGCTAGTACAGAATTTACGTTTACACGTTTTTTAATACCCGAGCTTACTAACTTTAAGGGCTGGGCTTTGTTTATGGATTGTGATATGATCCTTACTACAGATATTAAAGAACTGTTTGATCAAGCAGACGACAAGTATGCTGTTATGTGTGTACAACATGATTACACACCTAAAGAAGGCATGAAGATGGACGGACAGAAGCAAACAATCTATCCACGCAAGAACTGGTCAAGTGTTGTGTTATGGAACTGTGGTCATCCTAGCAATAGAGTTATTGACCAAGATCAAGTTAACAGTTTAGAATTAAATGGCGCATACTTTCATAGGTTTCAGTGGTTAGAAGATAGTGAAATAGGTAAGTTAGATCATACATGGAACTACTTAGTAGGAGTGTATGATGATATAGAAAAGCCAAACTTGATACATTATACAGAAGGCGGTCCGTGGTTTGAGAATTATCGTGATTGCCAATTTAATCAATTATGGAAACATGAATTATTTGAAATGATGGGAGATTAAAATGGAACTTTGGATGTTACTAGCGTATGCAATCGGTACTATCTTTGGATTATTAGTAGGTATGAAGATAGGTTTAAAGAACTCAGTTGAAGATACTATCGATACTCTTATCGAACAAAAGTATTTGAAAACAAAGGGTGACGGAGACGATGTAGAAATTTTGCGTTATACTGAGTGGTGTAATGATAAGACTACAAGGTAAATTACCTCGCGATGTTTATGTAGCATGTAGTGGTGGCGTAGATTCAATGGCAGCAGTAGACTTCCTTGGACGCAACCACAACGTAACAATTTGCTTTTTTAATCACGGTACTGACGCTAGTGACGAAGCACACGAGTTTATAACTTGGTACTGTCATAAAACTAGTACCCCACTGATGTTAGGAGTACTTAACACAGAACGACCAAAAGAAACAAGTCCTGAAGAGTTTTGGCGGACAGAACGATACAAGTTCTTACACAGTATTAATGCTCCTATTGTTACAGCACACCACTTAGATGATTGTGTTGAAACATGGGTATGGTCAAGTATGCACGGAACAGGTAAAATTATTCCTTTTGCTAACAAGAACGTGACCCGTCCATTTAGACTTAACCGCAAGAGAGAATTACAGTTGTGGGCAGATTTAAAGAATGTACCTTATGTAGAGGATGACAGCAACACAGATACGTGTTATACTCGTAATTATATTAGACACGAAATGATGCCGCATGTACTTAAAGTAAATCCAGGCATTCATAAAACAATTGCAAAAAAGGTGCGAGCAGATGAATACGAAACTTTCGAAAGAGCAATGTAAGAAATTACTAAAGCTATGGAAGCAACATCTATCAAACGGCAAATTAAGTGATAAAGATTTAAACAAGAGAGCTAAAGAATTTACTAGAAAAGGTATGATCCCAAATGAAAATTGAACATGAGCCATTGTTTGATACAGCAAAAGCAGAAGAACTTTATTCAAAAAAAGATGGCGTAGATGTAAAGTATGTTTGTACTACAGACCTGCAACAAAGTGATCGACCTATGGATATTTTCTATAGAGAAACTCCGCATCCTCAGTTTGGAAATCGATACTTTGGATTATACTGGAGTAAAGTAAACACGTCATTAATGATTACTGGCGCTGATATTGTAGAGTCACTTGAGTTCGGCATGATTGAGGTAGAAGGTAAGTATTATTACAGTCAATCACACCATGATTATAAAGTTGTAGGCGACAAGATGATTGACGGTGGACGACAGTATATTCGTAGTAGTGGTGCAATCGCTATGCGAGTAAAAGACGGCAAGTTCTATATTAAACAGTTAGAGGATATGGTGGATCATTATGGACGATGACGATAAGAAATTAGAAGAGCAGTTGGGCGACGACGATTGGGCACTTATTATCGGTCGTGACGGAAATCTAAAAGGAATCTTTATTCCAACTGGAGCAGACGAGGAAGAAGTTCCGTATAGTATTATTGCTATTATGGAAAAATACTTCGGCGTTGATTTTGAAGACGAACTAGATGACGAATGGCCAAGAGATTTTTCAGAGACTATACACTAATGACACCACAAGAAATTTTTGATCACAAACTAAGATGGATGCCTGGCTACACTGTTCCTATACACAGCGATCTTAGATCGCAAGGTATGAAATGGTGTAAGCAGTTAGAAAAGCATGAATGGAATCATACTAAATGGACAGACGTGTATGAAGATTCATTTTACTTTGAATCAGCAAACATTGGTCAGCAGTTCGAAGAAGAATTTATTAAGTGGGTTCGGAAACAATGAAAATTGGATTAAGTTTAAGTCGTTGTATGCGTGACGTATACGCAGGTAAAGTAAATGAAGAAGAAGTATTAGTTATTATTGCTCGTACAGACTTTGATCCTCGCAATGACGATCAATGGAACGCTATCTGGGATGGTTATACACATGGCGGCCTAAGTTATCCTGAGTGGACAGACTATAAAGATGAATACAATGATTTTAGACGAATGGCTGTTAGACTGTATGCCAATGGTAAAATACATCAGCCTCGACAGTTTGGTGCGCACCCTCCTCGTATGTCGCATTATTGGTTAGACTGTGTTGTATCACAAGAGGAACACAATCCTGCACAGCAAAAAGCGTGGGACAACTATCAACTAATTACGGATCTAGCATAATGACGATGCCTTGCGAGAGAACATGGGCAATTAGGAATACTAAGCAATTCTTGGTAGACTTAATGGACCCTAAGAAAACACCACGAGTGCCAAAGGCAATAAGACTCGAAGCATATCGTTGCCTAAGACATTATCCGGGTGACTATCACATGGAAGAAGCGCAACGACTAGCGCCTAGCGTATTTGGAAAGCGCAAATGAAAGTTAAAATAGGAAATTACGCTAATAGACTAACGTGTAATATACACACACGTTTTATGGACTACAAATACGGTTTTGTGAATTGGCCTGAAGAAGTGCTTTGGAGTCACGAAGACTTTGTGATTCAAGCAATTGAAGATGGAATACAAAGTGTATACAATATATTTAATTGGATATGGTTCGACAGACGTACACAGAAAGTTAAGGTGCATATAGACAAGTGGGACACTTGGAGTATGGACAGTACACTTGCTCCTATTATCTTGCCTATGTTAAAACAACTCAAAGAGACCAAGCATGGCGGACCCTATGTATATCCTGAGGATGTTCCTGCAAAGTTACGCCCTACAAAGCAAGAGCTATTAGAATATACTAAAAATAGTAAAACTGACTCTAAGTGGTTTGACCGTTGGGATTATGTATTAGATGAAATGATTTGGGCGTTCGAACAAAAGTGTAGAGACGACTGGATGTCAGACTACGATTATAACAAGTGGGATCGCGAAGGTGCTAATGCACATCAAGAACGAATGACAAACGGATTTAAGTTATTTGGAAAGTACTATGAAAACCTCTGGGATTGATTTGGAAAATTTAGATAATACTACAACACAAGATGAATATAAAGAAGCGGCGAGCGCAACTCGTGCTCAAAGTCTTGCGATGGAATTGTCAAAAGAACGTAAGCGTTTAAAACAAGAGCTTGCCGAACTTCAAACTGAAGTTGACGACTTAACTCCTACTACTCCAACAGGCACACCAGACTGGTATGTTAAATGGTTTAGTATGATAGGTGCTGTAATTGGTGTGTTCGCTCTAAGTGCAGGATTTACAATGTTTGGGCAAATAGCATATGTACTCAGCAGTTGTGGATGGGTATATGTAGGTATGGCATGGAGTGACAGAGCAATCATGATAGGTAGTGCTATAAGCGGAACAGCAGTAATGATGAATATAGTAACAAGTATAACATGAAAAAATATTACATACTAGCAGGCGTGGTTTACACAGTGTTTATAGGCTTTATGGCAAGCTCTATACAACATAGAGTTACAATGGAGGAATTAAGACCTCAGTATGAAGAGCAGTATTGTGAAATTGCATATGAATACACAGGCGAAGTAGACGGCGAACAATGGAATGAACTTTTTGAAATAGCAATAGAAGCTCAAGAAGAACGAGACGAACTACAAGAACAAATAGACGAGGGAATAGACAAGTTATTAAAAGAAGATGGCGGCAGTGATGCTGACGCATACATTAGTTTATTCTATAACTTGTCAGACCCCATAAACTGGTTGTTTACATTTATAATTGCAACATTTATTGCCGCGTTCTATCTGGCATTTTACAGTTGCAAACTTGCAATCGAAAGACACTTTAAAGGAAATAGTAAAGACGAATGAAAAAAATAGCAGAATGGTTAGACATATGTAAAATGCACTGGAAAGAAATTTTTGCTCTTTCTTTTGCATTACATTTTATAATGGATTTACTAGTAATAGGACCTTTGTTCTTTTTACTAGGATACTTTTTTGGAATAGAGGCACAACACTAATGACTGACATGTTTGAAGTAGACGACGAAGCAATTCGCAATCTTGTTATACTTGCAAAAGAAGGATCTGAGTTTGACCCTATTGATTGGGGTGATTTAAACATTACAGAAGAACAAGCCTACGTAATGATGGCAACTCATGTATTACAAATGGAAAGAAATCACTTGACAGATGGCGCAATCATTGTTAAACTACTAGTAGAGAACTTTGTATTAAACGTCAAACTATTAGGAAAGAGATCATGAATCAAGATATTTACAGCACTACAGCAGAGTTGACAAATACTCGTACAGATGTTACAATAGAAGCTGAAGTAGCAGACTTAAGAGAAGAAGAGTCACTTAACGCATTTATTGCCGGTGAGAAAGTACATATGAAATGGACTGGCAGAATTTACGTAGGCAACGTACACGGAATGGAATTAATAACCACTGGTCCAAAATTAATTAGATCAGTTAACACAAAGGGGAGATATTAAAATGCCACTAGTACCTATGGTAGTCGAGCAAGAAGCTCGCGGAGAACGATCATACGACATTTATAGTCGTTTGATGAAAGACAGAATTATTATGCTTAATGGTCCTGTAGAAGATAACATGGCTAATTTAATTGTAGCGCAGATGCTATACTTAGAAAGTGAAAATCCTGAGCAAACAATTAACTTATATATCAACTCGCCAGGCGGCGCCGTAACAGCAGGACTTGCTATCTACGACACAATGCAATTCATCAAGTGTGATGTTAAAACTATTGTAATGGGTCAAGCATGTTCAATGGGATCGTTCCTAGCACAAGCAGGCACAGCAGGCAAGCGTGTAGTGTTGCCAGAGTCACGCACAATGATTCATAGAGTATCAAGTGGCACACGAGGAACAAGCGGCAGCGTACACGTACAAGAGCTACAGTTTGAAGATGCTCAACGTGCATTTGAAGAGTCGAAGAAAATAAACAAGCGTCTTACAGAGCTTTATGTTAAGCATAACAGTGTAGGTAAAGGATATGACGAACTGTTTGAAACTATGAAGTTTGACACATTCCTTACAGCAGAAGAAGCTGTTGAGCATGGACTTGCTGATAAAGTTGTCGAGAGTAGATAATGGAAGTAGCAAATAAAGATCCAGGTAAGTTTCACTTTTATGTAAGCCTTGTAAAAAGTGCTGTACGTATTGTCGCAGGAGCCGCATTTATCGTAGGCGGATATTACTTAGAAGACTGGGGTACTTACATTATTCTAGGCGGTGCATTATTAATTGCCGCTGAGATATTAGGTATTTTGGAAGAACTATGAAAAAACAAGACAAAAACTTATTAGTTAACTTTTCACCGTTCTTAATTGTAGCAGGAGTAATGTTACTCATGTTAGTAGCATTGGAGGCAAACTAATGAGCGCAGCCATACACAGAGTAGAAGAACTTAAACAAACTGTAGCAGACCTAAAAGGTATCCCAACTAGAGATGCTCTAATGGAAATGCTAAAGAAAGAAGTAGCAGTAGTTACATTTAAAAAACTAAATGGCGACGAACGTAAGATGCCCTGCACATTGATTCCACAGTTCCTTCCACCAGCTAAAAAAGATGATGCAATCACACAAAAGAAAGTTCGAGAAGTATCAGACAAGGTTTGTGCTGTTTGGGCAGTTGAATCAAAAGGCTTCCGCAGTTTTAGATACGATCGTGTTACTGATGTTGAAGTTATCAACAAAGATGATTATAAAGTAAGATTAGGAGAGTTTTGGAATGAGCAAAAAGAAGATTAATGGCGTGTCAGCAAGTTTTACATACCAGTATCCTAACTGGGATAATCAGTTTGTGAAAGCAATATTTGACCACAACGAAAAGCAACAGAAAATTGAAACTCAAAATACAATAGCCTGGATGGATTTTATCGAACAAGAGATCCAAGAAATGGATAGTTACCCTGAAGCAGAAGCAATTATACAAAAGCTAACAGGGGTTGACGATGGTGAGTGATGATGTTATACTAGAACAGTTAATTTTAGATGACTTACGAGCTTGGGTACAATTAAACGTACTAGGTGGAGACGATATGTATGATCATTTAGACTTAGTAGAAGAAAATTTAGGCGAAGCAGCAAGAGAGAAAGAGTTAGACGAGTTAATGCAAACTTATTTTAGCGATCACATATTAAAAATATAGGAGTATATATGTTAGATTTAGATGGAATCAAAGATGGTAGGATTGAGTATTACAAAAAGGACATTGATGATCCTTATACAGTAAATGGCTTCAACGGCACATGGGCTATTACAGAACATCGTAGAATTCCTGAAGTGTTGAGAGACTTTTTACAATTTCATTTTGGAGTGATCCGTTTAAATAGAATTAAGATTGAAAAAATAAACGAAGCACTTAATGAGATTTGGGAAGGACCTGGATCACTTGAAAAAGTATTTAACAAACACAGAGAACTTCAGCAGTCAGGCAAAGATGTTAAAATCATGGCTAGTGATATTGCGAAAATAGTAGAAGAAGAAGACGACCAGCCAGTTGCAGATGCAACACCTGGCTTAACTATATAAGAGGTTACTATGAACGGCTTTAGACGTTTGCAAGAACGACTTAAAGAGGAAGGTTGGTATTTAGGCTGGAATCACTATTGTTGTCAAACTTGTGCATGGATGGATGTACCTGATTACTTTGATGCTCAGTATGACGAAGAAGGATACCTGATCCGTGAAGACAAAGACGGTAATGAGATCGAATATAAAGAAGTTGATCTTAGTAAGGTACTGTTTAATCATTCGCAAGATTGCCAGTATGAGTTAGATGAAGAGTTTATGGACTTTCTTGGTGAGGATGCGGATCACGATGAGTTCTTCGAAGAGTATGAAGAAGCCCAATACGCAGAAGAATACGACAACGAAGAAGGCGCAATACTGGCAGTTTGTAAAAAGTATGGTGTGGAAGAAATCTACAACAATCAGCCTGAAGGATTATTAAGAGAAGGATCTTTTGTTTGTTACCCACCTGAACTACAAGATGAGTCATTATTTTGTTTTGCAGGAGACAAGCCAGGTATAAAAAATCTTAAGGAAATATTACCAATTATTGAAGAATGCGGCTGTAACTGGCACTGGAACCAGAAAGGGGACAGTCGAATTAGCATTAGTTGGTAAGTACAGAGTGTTATTCCGCGATAGCTCAGTTGGTAGAGCAAATGACTGTTAATCATTAGGTCCCTGGTTCGAGCCCAGGTCGCGGAGCCACAAAGAAAGAAAGGAAATAGACAAACACACACAAGGAAACTAAAATGAAAAGACTAGCAATAGCATTAACGCTGTTAGCAACAACAGCAAACGCAACAGCAGAAGATAGGTTCGAAGGCATCAGACAACAATGGCAGACATGTGCCGCTTGTCACGGACCACAAGGACAAGGCGGTGTTGGACCAACACTAGCTGGACAAGATGCAGAAGCAATTATACAAAAACTTATGGCTTATAAAAGAGGCGAAACTGTTGGACCAAGATCAGTAATGATGTGGAACACAGCAAAGTCACTAACTGACGGACAGATTGGAACTATTGGAGTTTATGTCCAAGAAGGTTTTCCAAAGCAATAAACATTTATAAATATCATTATGAATAAGTGTCCAGAATGTAAGTTTGAACTAGACAGTAACGACTTTTGTCCGATCTGTAGAGTAAAAAGATAACGCCCTAGTAGCTCAGTTGGCAGAGCGCGACATTTGTAATGTCGATGTCGGCGGTTCGAATCCGTCCTGGGGCTCCATTTTTTGGAGACCGATGCTTTGGGGCTCTGGTATGAAGGCCAATAGAGAAGTTCAACTCTTTTCGGCTCCACCAACTTTATGGTTGACATCCTGTCAAACCTGTGCTAATATGAATTATAAGAAACAAAAAGAAAGGACCCTAAGATGAGAGAATGGGTATATAATTGTTGGAATGTAGTAATGGATCACGAAACGAATCCACTAAGCAGTATTCCTGACTTTAGTACACGACATATGATTATGCAAGTCCTTGCATGGATGTGGTGTATTGTTTTTGCTATTATAGTTGGTAGCATGTGGGCAGGTATTTTTAGCATGGTGTTACATGCATTGTTACTTGCCGCTATCGCAATCACAGTAGCAACATTTGAAACAGCAAAACGCAAGCCCCAAGTATTTGGTGGATACAATGGCCGTGGTAAAGGTGGCGAGCATGAGTAATCCAAACGAACCATATCATAACAACGGTGCTATATTAGCATTTCTAGTTATTGCTTTTTTAATGGTAGCACTACCTGTTATTATCGGAACATCAATGGGTTGGTTTAACCTGTTTGGTATCTTGGGATTATAATATGTTTTATGTAGTGAATTTAAAGTCTGGAGGCATCATAGATGTCTATGACAGTTTAGGTGAAGCAAGTGAACTTGTTGATAAACATCCAGAATGGACGATCATGATAAAATACAATGATCGATCAAGACTTAGAAACAAATATGGAAACTGAACATGAGTGATAAAACATACTACTGCACTACAAAAGGATTAGGATGGGCATTCTTGTGTATCGTCCTGTGCTTTACCGCCGTTCCAGTGTTGATGACACTTGCAATGGTTGGAACAGAAGACTATGCCAAGTATTGTAATATGGCAATCCACTTGCCGTGTTTCGGAATTGGAAAATAAAGGTTGACAACTACTAAATAATAGTGTATTGTAAATACACATAACAAGAACAAAAGGATTTTCAACATGATCAAGACTAATACAATTTATATTACAAATTGGCCACTGCAAAGGGGTATGTCTTGACATGACTTTTTAAAAAGTTATTTTAAGTAAGCCCCTAGCATTATTAGTGTTAGGGGCTTTTTTTATGGGTGTGAAGTGTTACGGTAGCACGTCAGTCTCCAAAACTGAAGGATAGAGTTCAATTCTCTACACGCCCGCCAAACAAGGTTGACATACCTATTGTTAGATTGTATAATAAATTATACGCGGCTGTAACTCAGCTGGATAGAGTACCTGGCTACGAACCAGGAAGTCAGGAGTTCGAATCTCTTCAGCCGCGCCAGTTAAATATACACATGTTCAGAACTGGATTTTACAACGACAAAGCATGTATGGTATTAATACCCAAGAATGCAAGTACAGCAATCTCTACATATATTGCTTGGAAACCCACCGACTATAAAGCTATCAACAGAAGAACATACATTGCTGTTTTTAGAGATCCAGTAGACAGATGGATCAGTGGAGCAACCGAGTATCTTTGGCGTGGACAAAACTTTGACGGATTAGACATTACTACTGTGGATCTTGATCGTATACACCTAGACAAGCATACTGCTCCCCAACATACATTTATAGACATGTTAGACCCCAAAAGAACAAAGCTCTATCCGTTCGGACCTGATGTTCTCAAACAACTACAGGATGACTGGAATTGCTTCAGATCTACTGCACATATTAATATAGTAAACACTATAAACACCAATGAATCTAAGATTAAAGTTAGAGATTATGTAGTTGCTAATGCAAACTTCAATAAAATCAATGACTTTTACGCCAAAGATTTAGAGATATTTCGGTTGACAACTAGCACATAGATGCTATAATAGTTATATTAATTAGGCAAAGAGGCGCATAACATGGCAAAAACTTTTGTAATAAGTGATACTCACTTTAATCACGCAAACATCTTGGAGTTTAAAGACTACCTTGGTAAGCCATGTCGTGAGTTTGATTCCGTACAGCAAATGAACGAAGCAATGATGGACAACTGGGTAAGTGTTGTTAGTCCAGAAGATACTGTTATCCACTGTGGTGATGTATTATTTGGTAATGACAAAGTAGACTGGTTGACTGCAAACTTTGCAAAGTTACCTGGCAAGAAAAGACTTGTTATTGGTAATCACGACAATGTAAAATACCTTGCTCCGTTCTTCAAAGACATTCAATTGTGGATCGACATGCCGGGCTTTATCTTTACTCACACTCCGTTGCACGAAAGCACACTTGCTGAAAAGCATAGGTTTACAGAGCCTAAGTTAAATGTTCACGGACACATACACACTAACCCTTCACCCGAAGGACCATACAAGTGCGTTTGTGTTGAGCAGATTAACTACACTCCAATAAACATTGAGGAGTTAGTATGAGCAAGTACAAAGCAAAATACCTAAAGCCTACCATCTTTAAGTCTAAGGACCATTGGATGGTAGGTGTTGTATGGCCTGTGAAAGGCAGTAAGGATAACGAATACAGCGTAGAATTGCACAACGAAGGATTTACTTGCGATTGTGCAGGCTTTACGTTTAGAGGACAATGTAAACACACTAAACAAATTTTGGACAAAGTTCAAGGGGCTATGGCATGGTAAGAACACAACCACAAGATATAATTGCACAGTTAGAAGCAGACAACAGCAAACTGGCTAAACAAGCAATACTAAAAGCAGCATTTGACGAAGGACTAACAGAGTTCTTTGAAGGCTTAAAAATGGCACTTGACCCACTTGTTACATTTGGTGTAAAACAAGTTCCAGAGCGTACAGATGTGCTTACAGGACAAGGACTGGCTTGGGAAACATTTGTTGAACTAGCAATGAATCTTGCAGGACGTAAACTTACAGGCCACGCCGCTCGTGATGCAATTGAACTAGCAATGAGTGTTGCTACTACTGAACAATGGAATGGATTTTATAGACGTATCTTAATTAAAGACTTGCGTTGTGGTGTAAGCGAAAAGACAGTAAACAAGGCAGCACCAGGAACGGTTCCTGTATTCACTTGTAGTCTAGCACATGACTCGGCTAAGCATGAAAAGAAAATGGTTGGCAAAAAGCAAATAGAAATTAAACTAGATGGTGTGCGTGTTATTACAATTATACGTGGCAACAAAGTAGAGATGTTTAGTCGTAACGGAAAACAGTTTCATAACTTTGGACACATCATTGCAGAGATCGAAGCAGTAATTAAAGATCATCCTGTGCCTTATCCGCTCGTATTAGACGGCGAAGTAATGAGTGCCAACTTCCAAGACCTTATGAAGCAAGTACATCGTAAAGACGGTAAGCAATCTACTGATGCTGTACTACACTTATTTGACACTGTTCCACTAGGATGTTTTATGGATGGTAGTTGGGATAAGCCACAGAGCTTTAGAAGCCTTATTACTAAGCATTGGGTACAGGACCATGCAAGCGTCTTAGAGCACGTACAAGCGTTGGACTGGGAAGATGTTGACTTGGACACACCCGAAGGACAAGAACGCTTTGTAGCGTTAAATAAAGCGGCTGTAGACGGTGGTTACGAAGGCGTTATGATTAAGGACGTCGATGCACCGTATGAGTGTAAGCGAACACATGCTTGGCTTAAAGCAAAACCATTTATAGAAGTAACATTGGAGGTTATTGATGTTGAAGAAGGTACTGGCCGGAATGAAGGCAGACTTGGAGCAATTGTCTGCAAAGGAATCGACGACGGTAAAGATATTTGCGTTAATGTCGGTAGTGGGTTCACTGATGTTCATAGGGACGAGTATTGGGATCATCGTAATGCTCTTGTTGGCAATCTTGTAGAAGTAAGAGCTGACGCTGTAACACAAAACCAAGACGGAACATATAGTTTACGTTTTCCGAGATTTAAAACTTTTAGAGGCTTTGAGCCCGGAGAGAAAATATAATGTTTGGATTATTTAAAAAAGACCCAAAGAAAAAACTTCAAGCGCAATACGAAAAGTTATTGTATGAAGCAATGGTACTACAACGTAATGGCGACATTATGGGTTACTCAATGTTAACTAAAGAAGCAAATGAAGTGTATGATCAAATTGTACAATTAACTGCCGAGGAAACAAATGGGTAATTTTGAACTATTATTTGTTAGTTTATTAGTTGTTACATGGGCCTCATATGGAATTCATGTAATAAAAGAATTTATTAGAAACCACGTTGATTAGGAGAAAGGAAATGATACAACCAAGTTTAAAAAAGCCAAGTCTATTTAGACGAACTACAATGCGCCTTGTTGCTGGCTGGAGGCGAGTAATGGACGTCAAATACAATCCATTAAAATACATACCAGACCCAAGTTTGCAAACATATTTCATGTTGGTATTGTTTACTATATGGAGCGTGTTCTTTGGCTTCTTAGCCGCAAACTACTTAGGATTTTTTGGATACAATACTGTAGTAAGTATTATCATCCATATGGCTATTCTTGTACCACTGGCAATGACTAATGCTATCTTTGTTGATGCAGAACGTGACGGCCACAAATGGTTAAAAGAATGGAAGTCAGAACAATCAAGATACAACTTAGTTGTTAACAGACTTAAAACTAAGAACTTAACTATTTGGAACCCTAACAAAGAGGCTTAGAATGAAAAACATTATGTATTTCTTAAAATGGAACTTTACAGATATGCAACCTTATTCAAAACGAATGATAGCATATTTTGCGATTGCAATTTTAGGTACTATATTTGTTCATGAAGATTTATTCTTTCTTGCACCAATATTAATCTTCGTTGACCTTACGCAAGACATTGTTCGTTCACGTTATCAAGACTATAAGAACGAACAAAAGCAAATTTTAGACGACCTGTCTAAAAACTAATGGATCAATACGTACTATATTCGTTTAATATGGGCGATGTAGAGGACCCCGACCTCTACGTTGCTTCGCCTATATACGAGTGGCAACAAACTCCTGAAGGCAAGTTTTGTATGGAGAACGGTGCTGACATAAAATACCACATTAGACCAGATGATTATAGCTACGGGTATAAAGTACAAATAACCGGACAGCTAGAACCTAAACATGCAACCTGGCTAATGTTAAAAAAAACTTGACATTTGGTAATTACGACTATATACTAGTGAAATAAATTAAACGCAAGGATTAAAGATGGCACTTCCAAAGACGAAAAAACGTAAAGCAACAAGAGCCGCACCTCGTATTCAACGTGGAGCAAAACTCAAAGAACCTACTTGGGATGGTTTGGAGGAGATGACAGGCGAACAAATTCATAAGCATCGTAGACATACACACAATTGGTACTATGAACATTTTAAGCCAGCAGATTTGTATGCGTATGTTCCTAAATGGATGGAACAAAACGATTACACTAAAGAAGAAATTAAGCACATGAAGGCTGCTCCTAACAGTTGCTTGAGCATTACAGGCGGCATTGTAGCACGTATGGACATGCTAGGTGCTCCGAGATTAAATGACAAGGAAGCGGCACATTGGGAGAGCTTGAAAGGAACAAGCGGCGATCTTAAATGTCATATTGAAGGCTTTCTAAAAGGTAAAATTAAAAAAGCTATTGAAATTGGAAGTGAAGTAGTTGAAGTAAAAGAGAGCGAAGAAGTAAAAACCAAGAAGAAGTATGTTCCAACAATTCAAGAACGTATCCGAGATCAAGCTATCGAAATGTCAGAGCCACTTGATGAATGGTTAGACACATGGCACACTGACGCAAAGAAATTTGATCCTAATGGTTTTGATTTTAAGGCACACTTTAGAAAAGTACAGCCTACACAAGCACATGCTCGTAAGATGCGTACATTTTGGGAAAACGAACTAATAGACTTTAAAGAGCTTGATAGATATCCAACTGCTGGACAGTTGAAGAAAATGAGCGAACATGAACAAGACATGTGGGAGCAACTTAAAGAAGGCTATGCACATCTTAAGAAATCAGAGATTGCAAAGTTTCGTAAAGCAGTTGATACAATAACTGGTGAATTAGACTTTATTATTGATCAAGCAAAAGCAACACGTAAGCCACGTAAGCCTAAACAACGTAGTGCTACTAAAGTAGTTGAGAAGCTGAAGTTTAGTAAAGCAGATAGCAAGTATTCACTAGCAAGTATTGATCCTACACTTATTGTTGGAGCAAATGAACTTTGGGTGTTTAATGTTAAGACACGTAAGCTAGGTAAGTATGTCGCAGAAAATATTGATCCTAAAGGTCTACAGCGTGACGGTACAGGACTAAGTGTTAAAGGTACAACTATTATTGGATTTGATGAAAGTCAAAGTATTCAAAAGACTCTACGTAAACCCCCTGAGCAACTTAAAAACTTTAAATCAGCAGGTAAAGTTGCACTACGTAAGTTTTTAGATGAGATTCCAACTACAGATACCAAGCTCAATGGGAGGTGCAACCCTGATACGGTGCTTCTAAAGGTATCTTGATAAATACTTGTATGAAGAACAAATCAGTTGACCCGATAACATTAAAACATTCGCAAGAAGGTTTGATACAGTTAGCAGAGTTGCTAGGAGAACTAGCAAACAAGCCTAACGAAGTCAAACCCAATGTAGATGATATTCCCCAGGGCGGAATAAACGGAAGCAAAATCAACGGCGGAACAATAACTAATTTTAGTTCAGTCGGTATTAAAGATAATGCTACAAAATTAACAGTACTAGTTGATGACAATGGTATTACTACAGATAAAATAGACGTTGATTACATCGAAGGTAACACTTCAGTAAACGGCAGCTTAACTATTGACGGTGATATTACAGTACGTAAAATTTATGCAGACGAAATAGCAGGCGACCTAAGGAACAGTTCTTCAAAATCCTTAGAGTTTAGTGCTAGTGACGGAAGTGTTTATAACAAAGGCTTGCTATGGCAAGGCAAAGGCGTAGTAACCAAACAGTTAGTATTAAAAAATAATCCTGATAGATTATGGTCAAGTGTTAGTTTTGATATCTCAAAAGATGGTGCATATCACATAGGTGGTGAAGCAGTATTATCAGCTACAGGCTTAGGCAACAGCGTTAGAGATAGTAAGTTACGCTCAGTAGGAACACTAGACGGACTTGATGTAGCAGGACATGTTGCATTTGGTGATGGCTTTAGATATAATGTTGAAACTGATAGACTCGGATTAGGCACAGAACAACCCAACGGCAATCTTGCAATACAAGGTTGGGCAAGTGAATTTATAATTGATGTAGACGACACTGACATAAGTGTTGGAGCATTTAGTAATTCAGGCTTGCATTTAATCACAGACAATACACCAAGAATTAGTATCGCTAAAACAGGCAAAATTGAATTTGGCATTAGAGGATCAAACTCTGCAGACGTAAACATACACGGCAAACTAGGCGTGGGCGTAACAACAGTAGATGATGTTTCTATAGAATCTAACGGTCCAGTTAGGTTCGAAGGCAAAAAGTTTGCAGTAGCAGGTAATGTTCCAGAAGCGGGTAGCTGGAACAAAGGTGATATAGTTTGGAACTCAGACCCAAGACCAACATCATACGTTGGCTGGATTTGTGTTAAGAGTGGTACTCCAGGTGACTGGAAAACTTTTGGCGCAATTTCAGTATAATATCTTATAATATTACTCAAAGTAACCCTTAAATAAATAGTAGTACAGAGGCATAATTTGCCTGTGTAAGGGAGATAAATTTGGAAAACAAATACGTAAAAGAGGCAAGATACTGGAAATATGCGGCATGGACAATGCCATTCGTCGCGTTAGCAGTTTTGGTAGGCGAAATTATTTTAGGGCATAAACAAGAACAAGCAATCACGTCGATGATTATCATTACGACCTTTGTCACAACCAGTGTATTTTGGTGGTGGTGGTCACTAAATAAAATTGTATACATGATAAAAAAGTCTGATGAAGTAAGAGACGATTTTATTGAAGTTAAAAAGCAATTACAAGAGATAAAAGAGAATGTGGTCAATAGGCAACGGGCAGAGTCGAGCATCGATTGATATAAATCAATTAGGCGGCCCCAAGGTAGGATGTAATGCAATTTGGCGAGATTATTCTACTGATCATCTAATATGCTGCGACAAGCGTATGATGAACGAAACCCTCAAAGGTAACGTAAATACACATTCAATAATATACACAAGAGAAGATTGGTACGACAGGTTTGCACAACCTGGTGTTCATAAGTTGCCGCCATTACCTTATAAAGGCAGTGAACGAGCAGACGAACCCTTTCATTGGGGAAGCGGACCTTATGCTGTTCTTGTTGCTTCTATGTTTGCAAAAGAAGGATATGTAAATTTAATTGGTTTTGATTTGTATAGTGATGATAAACTAGTTAACAACATATACAAAGACACGCCTAACTACTCAGTCTCATCCAAACGAGCAGTTGATCCACGCTATTGGGTACACCAAACAGCAAAGATATTCAAGTGCTTTCCTAAATTAAAATTTACTATATATCAACTAGACAACTGGGAGTTGCCAAAAGCCTGGAATTATCCTAATGTTTCGGTTGACACAATAAGTAACATACGTTATAATAGTTTATAACATATAGGACTTAGCGTCAACCCTTCTAACTCTGCCGCTCATATTAACTTATAACCTAACAGGAGATACTATGGGAAAACATTTAAGCACAAAACATTACGGACACAATATTGGACTGTCAGCAGTCTTTAGACAACCTAATGCAGATCATTCACACTGTCATTTATTACATGGCTACAGTTTAGCGTTTACATTTACATTCGGATGTGATGAGCTAGATAATAAAAACTGGGCAGTCGACTTCGGCGGACTAAAGCCGTTAAAGGCTTGGCTTGAAGATTCATTTGATCACAAGGTAGCAGTTGATGCAAACGATCCGCATATGGATACACTAAAAGATCTTGAAGCAAAAGGTTTAGCAGAGCTACGTATCTTTGATGGTGTTGGTGCAGAGAAATTTGCTGAACACGCATTTAACTTTGCAGACAAACTTATACGTGAAGCAACAGACAATCGTTGTTATTGCGTAAGAGCAGAATGTGCAGAACACGGAGCAAACTCGGCAATCTACGAGGTGTAAATGCAAGACCGTTGGTTCGTATGTCTAAAACACGGAACTAAGTATGATGCAGAGTATGTGAATATTCTGCATTCTATGTTTAAACGACATGCGCCTAGTGATGTTCGGTTTGCTTGTTATACTGATGATAGCAATGGGCTCGATAATGATATAGAAGCATTTGACCTACCGTCAGTTGGCAACGTAAAAGGATGGTGGTACAAGCCTCTGTTCTTTAGTCCACACTTGCCTACACAAGGTACAATACTATATTCTGATTTAGACGTTATAATTTTTAAAGATATTAGTAAGTTCTTTGATGTTCACCCAGACAAGTTTTGTATACTGCGAGACTTTACAAGAAAGATGCGTCCGGACTGGAAAAAGTTTAACAGCAGTATATTTAGACTTGAAGTAGGAAGTCAATCTTATATCTACGAAAATTTTATAGAAAATCCTAAGATGCACATTAAGAAGTATCACGGAGACCAAGACTACATTTACGATCAAGTTGTACAAGCAAACCATCCTTTTCAATACTATCCTGACAAGTGGGCCGAGAGCTATAAGTGGGAAATGCGCAATATGGCACACATAACTAGAATGAACGGAGTACGAAACTTTGTTGAAAAAGGACAACCTCATATACACAAAGACACAAGCATTGCAGTATTTCATGGACAGCCAAATCCAAAAGATTGTATCGATGATTGGGTTATAGAAAATTGGCGTTGACAAACACGTATATACATGCTATAATGTTTACACAATACAAACTTAGGCACACATTATGATGAACGATTTAAAATTTACTACCTGCGGCGATTATCTTGCAGACCTAGAACCTACACAGCGAATAGGTTTTGCATGTAAGTACATGTACCCCGATCAAACACAAAAGAAGAAAGTACTAGAAGAAATACAACGCCCGCTAAATACTCGTAGCACAACAGTACAGTGGCTTAACAGACAGACACGTGATGTTGCTGAAGAACGCTTATGGGACATCATGGTCCATAACATTGCGTCATACAAAAGGTTGATTGAATATGTGGGATCTCTTCCAGCTGAACTTAGGATGGTTCGACTCGGTTCTGATGTACTTCCTGTTTATACCCAGCGGGATTGGAGTTATTTTTGGCGTAAGCCTGACGTGGTGGAATATGCGGAAAGAACGTTTGCAGAAGTCGGTGCCACGGCAAGAGCCCTCGATGTTAGACTCTCGATGCACCCAGGCCAATTTACAGTCCTTGCTTCAGATAGTGAAGAAATAGTTGAGAGGAGCATAGAAGAATTTGAATATCACACCGATGTCATCCGCTATATGGGATACGGCAAAACCTTCCAAGACTTTAAATGCAATGTACACATATCAGGTCGTAGAGGTCCACAAGGGATCAAAGACGCCCTTAAGAGACTCACGCCCGAAGCGAGAAACGTCATCACAATCGAAAACGACGAAAACAAGTGGGGACTCGACAGCAGCCTTGAACTTGCAGACGACCTCGCACTTGTGCTTGACATACACCATCACTGGTGCCGTGAAGGTGAATACATACAGCCCACCGACGATAGATTTGCTCGCGTAATAGACAGCTGGCGTGGTGTTCGACCTGCAATACATTATTCATACAGCCGCAACGAACATTTGCCCGCAGGCTATGAACACAACACTATGCCTAATATGGCACAACTATTAGAAGACGGTTACAAGAAAGCAAAACTTAGAGCGCACAGTGATTACTATCCTAACCAGCTAGTTAACGATTGGGCATTGAGCTTTTTGCCATATACAGATATCATGTGTGAATCTAAATGCAAAAATCTTGCAAGCATTGACCTGTATAAATACAAAGAGGAGTTAAAACATTATGAGTTATTTGAACAAAATGTACGGGCGTCAGTCCAAGAACACAGCGCCAGCATCGGATAAAAACCCTAATCGCATCACAGGCGGTTTAAGAGCTCAAGGTGTTGATACTATTACTATGCTAGGTGAAGATGGTTCTTCAACGGACCTGCCTACTCTTGCATATGTAAGATCTTTGGAAGAGCAGTCAAAAAAACAGCGAGCCGCTTTAACCGTCCTAGAACGTAAGCTGACTCGCCAAGAATCTGTAATTAATCAATTACAGACTGCTATTATGCGCTCTTAAGTCTACTTAAAATTTCACTCTTAGAAAGACTTGCATTGGCTTTAACGCCACGTTGCTTTGCCTCTTTAAGAAGTTGAGTCTTATTCAACTTGTCAAAATCGCACCCTTTACCAGAAGCTTTCTTTTTAGTAGCCTTCTTAGTTGAAGTCTTCTTTGTAGAAGCTTTAGTAGAGGTTTTCTTTTTAGCTTTAGGTGCTGGTGCTGGCTCGGCCATTACTTCTTCAATAACAGCTGGAACAGATCCATAACCTAAAATGCTTTTTAACCATTTTATCATAATTTCCTCCTATAGGAACATATATTTACTAAATATGATACAACAGGAGACTAAAGATGGTTAAAAAATTTATTATGGATAGACTAGGTGAACGTACTACACTTGACGGTGCTGTATTAATTGGTGCTGGTGTTGCGTTCTTAATCTTTAAGCCTATTGCAAGTATAGTAGCATATGCCGCTATTGCATATGGTGCATGGACTTTATTCAAAAAAGAAAAGTAATTACATTTTACTTATAGGGAGATCAGAACTAGCAGGCAAGTTCCAAACTTTTTTGCGTTCTACTCCCTTTTTTTGTGCAAATTTTTTACTATCGCAGTTCTTACATACGTGAAAATAGTTATTATTTAAACGCTTGGGATCAATGCTTCCTCTAGGACGTTCAAACTCTGTATCACAATTATCGCATCTAAACACACATATAGTCATATCGCGCTTGTAGGCGTGTTCCTTGCCGGTTTTGCTTTTACGAACATGCCGGGTTTGCTTTTTAAATTCTTTTATAAACATAACTATATTTACATTAAGATTATAAAATTATAAACTAAATACATACATAAGATAGGAAAGTTAATGAATTTAGTAACACTTACTCCAGCAGCAGATCAGCAAGTTAGCATTTTATGCAACGAAAATGATTGTTTTGCTATTAGTTTAGATGTAAAAGGAGGAGGTTGTGCAGGATTCGAGTATGAATGGGGTACAGCAACACAAGAAGATTTGAAAGCAGATGACTTTTTAGTTGAATGTGATCAAGGAAACTTTATTGTAACCGGACATAGTTTAATGTTTCTAGCAGGATCAGAAATAGATTATGTAAAATCTATAATAGGATCAACATTTGAGATTAAAAATCCTAACGCCCAAAGTAGTTGTGGTTGCGGTGTTAGTATAAACTTTGATATAGACAACCTGGCGCAAGAGCCAGATCGTATAATGGAGCTAAAATAAAATGGCAAGACAAGAAGTAGACATCGGCGTTGAAGGTAATGACGGAACCGGTGATAGCGTTCGCGAGTCGTTTCGTAAAGTCAACGAAAACTTCAGAGAGATATATGCAGTTGTAGGTAAAGGTGGACAGATTAGTTTTACCAGCCTAGCTGACACACCTGAAAGTTTAGATGAGTTTGAAGGTGGTGGAATTAAAGCATTTATTCCAGCAGTAAAGCAAGATGCTACTGGCATCACTATACTAGAACTTGCATCAGACTCCAGCGAAGCAGAGGCAGATCAAGGAACTGTTGACACTATAGGGTTTGATGTATCAACTCCAGGTAAACTTATACTTAAAATTGCCAATGTTACAATAATTAAAGATCCAGCACCAGTACTTGGTGGACCGTTAAATGCAGCAGGACAAGTTATTGCAAACGTTGACACCAATAACATTACATCGTTTAACAATGTACACGGTACAGCGTTATCAATAGATGACATTGTGATTGATAAGAAGTTTGCTGACAAGGCATACATTCCACGACAGGCACCCGGCGAAACAATTAATGTTCCGGATGAACCAACTGGTGCAACACAGTATGAATTTACATTTAGTATTTTAACAGGTGACAACAGAATCAATGTTACTGCACATGGTCTATCTCGAGGATCTGACGGCGCACCTTACGTATTTAAAACTGAAGGTGCTGGGCTTAATTGGCAGAGAACTATATTTGATGCAGATGCAGGACAATTTGTTACACAAAGTTCAATTGATACCGACGAAGACGGCAATCCTTTATACGATGCAATTTTAAATAACACAACAATTTATATTGGTGTTCTTGACGAAAACAACTTAGGTATGTGGTTAGCGGCAGAAGATGCACTACTAGCTGATCCTGCTGAAAGAGAAAGACTTAGACTTAAACTATCATTAATTGATTCAGTAGAATTAAAACTACTTGATGCAAACTATGATTCATCGTTAGAAGGATTCTTCCTACGTCAACAGGTTATGCCTCGTGAAAGTATTGTTAGACGCCAAGGCGATAGAATGACAGGTCCGTTAGTATTGCATGACCATCCAGGTGATCTTGCAGGTGCAGGTGCGCCAAACGGCGATGATGACTTACAAGCAGTTTCAAAATTATATGTTGATAGTCAGTCACAAGAATCAAGTGCAAACATTTTTGTTAGTACTGTAGGTGACGATGATCAAAGAGTTGCGCCTCCAGGTAAAGAAGGTAGCTCATTAGCATATGCATATAGAACTGTAGGTGCAGCAGCAAGAAAAGCTGAAGCGGTACAAATTGCATCATCATTTGAACCAGGGCCATACTTACAGGACATTATTAGTTCTAGAACTATTGATCCATCTGCTCCGCCAGTGATTGAAAAATCAAGAGTACTATCCGGAGGCATCAGTGTTGGTGCTGACGGCAATAGACTGAATACCAAAACAATTATTGATGCTAACTTAGATTTTATTATAGCAGAAACATTAGCATGGGCACAGAATCAAATTGTTACTAAGGAAACATCTAATCTTTCTGATATATCAGTAAACTGGACCGGTCGTGTTATTGACACAAAAATTGCTGAAGAAGATTTGCGCAATGGAATAAATGCAGCAACATTAGATTATCTAAGTAGTGGCTCAGCTAACTTCTTATCAAATAGAACAGCAATTGAATATTTCCAAGATGAGTACAGTAAATCACAAGCAGGTTTAGTTAGAGAAGTATACGCAACTTTACTACAGTACACATCGCAAGTTGTTGCTAGTGTTATCATAAACAGTGTAATACCATCAAATGAAAGATATCAAAATATTTACGATCAAGAAATTATTACTTTTAATTCAGATCAACCAGGATTGGCTGATGTTGCAGCGTTAACATCTACTTCACCGATTGCAGGTACTGGTGGTACACTTCAAATACAACGTGCTATTATTGCAGGCGGCGTGTTTAGTGCTAGTGATGTACCAGCAACTGGCCAACGCTATGTTATGTTCTTCTCAAATACTGTTAGCGGCACAACTGAACGTGGATTTGTAGATGCTGGTGATCCGCAAAACAGAGATTTAAGAGTAGGTAAAATTATTAGAGGTAAAACTTCTGGAGCATTAGGTAGAATTATATCGTATGCTACTGGTAATGATACAATTAACAATCCAGGTTCAGGCGGTAATAAAGATAAAGTTGAATTAGAATTATTAAAACCGATAGAGTTTATTATAGGTGAAAACCTTGAATATGGTAACATTGTAAACGAACGTAATGTTACTATTAAGATCGAAACTGGTACGTATTACGAAGATTATCCAATCAGAGTTCCAACTAACGTATCACTAGTAGGTGACGAATTTAGACGAGTAATTATTAGACCAAATCGTAGAACATCTCAATCGCCGTGGGCAGGAACTTACTTCTATAGAGATAAAGAGTTTGACGGACTAACAGGTTCAGCTACTACAAGCATTACAGGAATAGCTGATGCAAACTTGCCAGTATCTGGTGAAGCATATACTAATCCGCTTACAGGCGAAGTTGACGGCTTCTTTGGTAGACACTATCTAGTTAAGCCTGGATCGCCAAAGAACGTTGATAGACAAGGGCAACTTGCATTTGTCAACCCTGGCAATTATGTAAATGCTGCTACACTAATTGAAAAGAATAAAGAGTTTATTAAAGAAGAAACTATTGCGTTTATTGAATATCGTATTGCAAACGGTGGCTTTGTAGACTTTAACGGAGTATTTAATCCGCAGTTTAATGTTAACGACGAAGCTAAAAGTAGATATAGAAATTATGTAGCAGATATTGTAGATGCAGTAACTAAAGATTTACGTGAAGGCGAAAATCTCAATGTACTATCACAACAAGCTCAAATATATTTTGAAATACAAGAACGTCCAGACGAAGATGGAGTATTAGCTGGCGTATTAGTTAACTTGAAACAGATGATGCAGGACATGGTCATTAACGTTGCGTGGGATGATCCATTTGCAGCTCAATATCGTGGTGCAAGTCATCCTGATCAATACATAAATGCTCAGCTGATTGCTGAAGATGGCATAACAGGCGACTCTGGTATTTTAGATAATCAAATCTCATTAATAGATTTTGCTATTGAACCAAATGTTACTACTGACGAAACTAATTATAACTGTGCAAAATTATCAACTGATGTTGATGTATTCTTAATGAACGATGCAACAATTTTGCGTAACATGACTGTACAAGGTCATGGTGGATTTATGTGTGTGCTTGATCCAGAAGGACAAATCCTTACTAAATCTCCATACATACAAACAGGTTCAAGTTTCTCACAGTCACTAAACAGGCAAGCATTTAGAGGTGGTATGTTTGTTGATGCGTTCTGTGCTAACACTCCGGTAAGAGTAACACAAAAAGAAAGTAACTTTAGATTAAGAATTGAAGGTGATAAAGACTCAGGACTTTATATTAGAAAGCCACAAACACCATGTCCGTTTTATATTGACGGTATTAGATATCAAGTTAATGATATTATTGAATATGACCGTGGTGGTATTAACGGCCCTGCAACTGCTACACTTGTACTAGATGTACGTTCAGGTAAAATTAATCCAAATAATTTTAGTGAGTTCTTAGGATTTGAGCCAGATCCAACTAATACTGTATTGTATCCAAATGGATATGCTGTTACACTACAAACTGCTGGTAACAGATCACAGTTAGGTAATGACTTTACACAAGTTAACGATATGGGTTACGGTCTTGTTACTATCAACGGTGGCTTATCAGAAATGGTTAGTATGTTTACATACTATTGTCATACTGCATACTATGCAGGTAATGGTGGCCAAATACGTTCAGTATCAGGATCAAACGCAAATGGTACATATGGTTTAGTTGCAGAAGGTTCAGATCCAAACGAAGTACCTGATGATGTTAACATGGTTAATGACATGGTGCAAGGCGCACTTACATTCTCCGCATCCGTTGTTATAACACTAACTGATAATTTAGTAGTAGCATCAGGAGACACAATAACATGTACAAACAATACAGGTTCTGGTACAGCAATATTCCCTACAGAAGGTAATCAGTTATTCTTAAAAGATGTTACAGGAACATTTGCTGTTGCCGAAGATATTATTTTAAATGGTGCAACACAAACAGGCATCGAAATTGATATACTTGATACTTCAGGTTATGAAAACATAGAAGAAAAATTATCAATATTCTTTTATGATAACGAACATGTACCTACTAACAAAGGCGAACTTGAATACTATCACGCAGATGGTGGCACACCGCTAGGTAGGATTGCACGATATGAATTAGCAAGTGTTGAAATTGTTGACGGACTTACTGTTGATGGTTATGCTATTGACTTTTCAGACTTAGGCACAGCTGGTTCACCAACTGCAACGGGCTCTGCTTCTTATGTAACTCGTAACACTGCTGATGGAGAAACAGATCCACTGACTGCTGTTACCCAAGCAAAAGTAACTATTACTAAAGCTAGAGAACAAGGCGGAATTTATAAAGTAGGCATATTTGCTTCTGAGGATGGCGAACACTATAAAGTTGGCGATACTATGGTAATCAAAGGATCGAAACTAGGTGGCAGCGACGGCACACACGATGCAACAGTTACAGTTACATCGATCAATCAGCAACGATTTGCAGATGATAACTTAAATGACAATATTGATACAGGTAGTATTAGAACTTTAAGTATTACAGGTACTATTAATGTAATTGCTGATTATACACCATTACGCAGCGGACAAGTTTATAAGGCTAACTTTAGTACAGCAAATGATACATTTGACAATGACGGTATATTACAAGATATTCCAAATGGTCAACCTATAAACATTAGACAAAATAATACACATACATTTGGTGAGATTGAAAGTACTGGTGACTTAACTATACGACCAAGTACAGCAATTAACTTTAACGAAGATTTAGAATATACATATAGATCAATTAGCTTTGGCTCTAATGACCCAGTCGGTAACCAGTTAGACATAGACGAGTCATTAGTTGGCTTTGATGCAAGTTACGACTTTGTAAGATTAAACGTAGCAAAAGAAAGAATTAACCTTACAGCAGCAGACTTTGATGCAGCGCAGTTAGCCGTACCGATTGGTGCAGGCACAACTATTGGTAACACAACTGGTGATACTACAATTGCTGTTAACAAATTAAGTGAAATTAGAGATATATGGAGAATTAATAATAACTTCTTAACCGACGGAAACTTTAGACCAGGTGGATTAACTGACGGATTTAGAACATTCGATTTTACTGGTGAACTTCCAAAAATTATAATGTGGAATGGTAAGAAGCATTATGTGTACAACTATAGAGAAATAGTTGAAAACGATCAAGGAACTGCATTCAATGATAAAAGAAAAATATATGACGAGAATCATTTATTTGCATTAGTTGATCTAAAAGAAATTACCGAAGTAGAATTAAACTTTGATGAGATTAACGTAAATGGATCTGATGTTCCTTTAACAACTACATTCCCAAGAGTAGTAGATTATGCAGGCGGCATTTCAGAAGCAAGAATACGTCAAAGTAACAATAAGACTGCTTGGGGACAGGTTAAAATTGCAGGTGATAAAGCACAAGAGATTAAACTTTATGAGTGGAGTGGCGTTGACTTTAACACCACTGGCTTCTTAGAAGTTTGGGAAGGTGGAGCAGCAGACCCAGATCCAGCAACAGGTTCTTGGACACAGATGCTAGACCAAAATGGTGATCCTATAATACCACGCAGTGTACAGCGCAATAGAGAAACCAATATTACAAGTCAAGCAGTAGGTCTTGTAAGACCATTAACACAAACATTCTCAGGAACTATTACATTACGTGCAGGTCTACAAGATGGATCAGCGGGAACTATTACAATTGATATTTCAACATGTAGAGCTACATCACATGACTTCCTTGATATTGGTACAGGATCATTTAACAGTAGTAACTATCCAAATGTTATTTTAGGTTTCCCAGCAGCACAACCATTGCAGGAAAATGAAGTACAAGAACGTAACAAAGGTAGAGTGTTTTATGTAAGTACAGACCAAGACGGTTTCTTCCGTGTAGGTAGATTCTTTACAGTTGACCAAGGTACAGGTACAGTTACATTTGCGGCAAGTATTGCATTGTCAGATGTTGATGGTATTGGATTTAAACGTGGTGTTGTTGTAACAGAATTTAGTACAGATAGTGCTATGAGTGATAATGCTGACGACACTGTTCCAGTTGAATCAGCAGTACGAGGTTATGTAAATAGACGTTTGGGTTATGACCAAGCAGGTAACACAGTTCCAAATCCATTAGGACCATCAGTACTAACACAAAATGGTGCTGTTCCTATGTTGGGCAATTTGAAAATGAATGGTAACACCATTGAAAACATTGCACCAGTTGACATTAACAGTACTCCTGGAACTACAGCAGTTAACAGAGACTACGTTGATTTACAAACTCAAGAATATGCAACAGCAACAGGACTTAGAGATGTGCAAAATACTGGAGCATCTGGAAATGAGTTCTTAGGATTTACAAATACTAAAATAGTTTATATCTCAGCTGAAGTAGGTGAAGTTGGTGCTAATGCATCATTTGCAATTGGTGAATATTTAACAGACAGCACTGGATCTCAAAACTTTGGTAAAATTGTAGGCAACTATTCTAAGTTAGATATTTCAATAGGCAATGTTCTAGTAGTAACTTATGAAACTGGTCCAGATCTTTATGACGAAGTTAAGCCAGGTGAAGCACCAACATTAATATATGATGGCGATGCAACACTTGATGTAAACGGCAATGTAACAGGTATTAGTACAGGTGTTAGTAGAAATAGTTTTGTTGTAGCAGGTCCATATCCTGAAATAATTAATATTTCACAGGAACCATTTGCTGCTGGCTTACCAGTAAGTGATATTACACTAACAACCCGTAGATTAGAAAATGACGATGATGATACTAACACAGTATTAGATGTTCCAACAGCATACTTTGATATGCAAATTAATCCAGAAGTAATAATAGATGCTGATGTTAATGCAGCAGCTGATATTCAACAGTCTAAATTATACTTACAAGAAGCAAATAACTACGCAACTGTACTTACAAGTATAACAGAAGAAAATGCTATTGACGTAGTAGAAGGTTATGAGTACATAATTACTGATTTAGGAAGCACTACTAATGCAAACTGGAACATCATAGCAGGCACAACTAGCGTCACTTATACAATTGGTTCAGTATTTACAGCAGACGAACATGGTGTTGCTGGATCGGGTAAAGTAAAACGAACTTTGTCTGTTACACCAACTCCAGTTAATTCTGAATCAAGACAAAATAACCAAGCAACATTAGGATTGTCAGCATTTGATATAGCACACTTTAAAGTAACTAGAGGTTATGTAGAATTAAAAGACAACGGTATTACTTTAGATAAAATTAAGAAAATTGGTATTGATACTGTACTAGGTAATTCTTCAGCTAGTACAGCTAATGTAGCAGAAGTAACATTTAATACAGTAGTTAACGAAGGTGGCGGTTTACTACACACAGACTTTAACTCTGTTGACGTTAATGGTGATGTAGCATCGCCAGCTGATTATACTACCCAAGGTATTTTCCAAAGAAACGGTTCTGAATCTTATAAGATTGTTCCGTTTACAACACAGGGTGCTAAGAATTCATTAGTAAAAACTGATGTAAATAACGGCATAACAGCAGACTCTTATAAAATTGGAACTGGTACTACACCAACAGTGCTTACAACAACTACAGCTGACGGGTTAAAACTTACTAACATACAAGACGGTGTTATATTAACAGCAGCTGGCGGCATGTCAGACGATGGATTTGGACCTGATGTTAAAATACCAGGTAACGTAAACATTGGTAGAATGGGAGATCCAGTTGTCATTGCAGTTACAGCATTAGTAGTAGGTACTAGGTATGAAATTACTGATACAGGTACTACTACTTGGAATGATTGTGTTGCAACAGCTGATGAAAGAGCTAACAACGCTGCATGGAAAGTTGGCGATACTTTTGTAGCAGACGCAACAACTACAGGAACTGGTAAAGTACAGGTAGCTGATAGTTTTACTCGAAGCATATTACAAGTTGCTTCGGTTACAGCATCAACTAGCCCATATGTAGCAGCTGACTGGATGTATGCTTCGTTTATCGAATCACCAAGAGAAAAAGGATTAGCAAGTACAGGTATATCACTTGGATACGGTTCAGGTCAAAGTACCACAGGCGGCATTGCTTTTGTTGTTGCTGACGGTGATAACGATACTATAAAGATTCCGTTTACCTTTAATGTTACTGGCATGACGCCAGACACAACTAGTGCTTACGATTTAGGCGCTCCGTCTTTAACATATAAAACACTTTATATTGATGACGTTGTTATAACTAATAGTTTACAAACAGGCGATGGCACTACCGTAACCGATAACAGTGGTGCAGTAGATCAATTATATTATGTTAACGCTAAAGGTAGTACTAACTGGAATGTAAAAGTTGGTATTCCGACAGCAAATGTTGAGTCAGGCGACTTAGTTAGAGTTATAAGCACAGGCGGCAACGGTTCGGGTACGCTTACTTCATACAAAATAATACATGATTACGAAACAGGTGACATGTGGAATGAAGGTGATGCACTTGTAGGTGGCAATGTAATTGCAAACAACTATCTTAACAGAGGTTCAGATGGAACAAACACTGTTGGTACTGCAACTAAAAAGTTCGAAGCAATGTATGCTACTACATTCCATGGTACAGCAACACAAGCTCAGTATGCTGACTTGGCAGAAAATTACTTAGGCGATGCGGCTCATGAGCCAGGCACAGTATTAGTATTTGGCGGTGAACATGAAGTTACTGTTACTAATTCTAAAGGCGATCATAGAGTTGCAGGCATTGTATCAACTAATCCAGCACACTTAATGAATAGTGCATTAGAAGGTGACCATGTAGTTGCAGTTGCATTACAAGGTAGAGTTCCTTGTAAAGTAATTGGTAAAGTAGAAAAAGGTGATATGCTAGTAACTAGTGCAATACCAGGTTATGCTATGGTAGATAATAATCCAGGCGTAGGTAGAGTATTAGGTAAAGCAGTTAGCACCAAAGACAGTGCCGAACACGGCATTGTTGAAGTAGTCGTAGGAAGAGTCTAATGTCAGAAAAACTAAAAAAACAAGGCAAAAGTTTTGTACACGAACAAGGAAAGAGGACGACAGTAATTGCAAATCGAGGTCCTCGTTTGCAAGTAAAGATTAATGGAAACCCTAAAGGTTCAGTTTCCGATAAATATAAAAAACAGGATTAATTCGAATGGCAAATAGATATCCAATTATAGTAGATACCACAAACGGAAACCAATTTCGTGAATTACCCGAGGGTGATAATCTTTTATTAACTGGCAGTAACATTGTTAATGCATTAAATATTAGTGTAATTGGCACAGTAGAAGCACAAAAAATAGTAATTCAAGGTGTTGAATTTACAGGTGAATATGATGATTTATTAAACAAACCTGTAATACCAAGTAGCATTTTAGAACTAGGTGTGTTAGACGGTGCAGTTGGACAAGTACTTACAACTAATGGTTCTGGAATAATTAGTTTCCAAAACATACCTGCACAAGATCCTGTACTAGGTGGCGCACTAAGTGGAACTGCTGGCAATGCAACAATTAACAATAATACAATTACTGTTAATGAACTAGACGTTGTTGAAGGAACTTCGGGACAAGTATTAGCAACTGACGGAAACGGCAACTTACAGTTTATAACAATGACAGGAGGTAGTGGCGGCACTGGCGGCGCATCTAACTTCTTACAACTTCTTGGTACTATCGGATTAGGCCAAATACAAGATGACTTTCTTACTCCTGCCAAACTCAAAGACAACTCACAAACACCAACAGCAGGACAATACCTTACAGTAGATACTAACGGTGATTTTGAATATTTAGATCTTCCAGAGGGCGGCGCAGTAAGTTATGACGACTTAACAGACAAGCCAATTATACCAACTACACTATTGGGCTTAGGCATTGCTGACGGCAACGATGGCGATTACCTAACAACTAACGGTGATGGTACATTTGCATTTAGTGAGCTAAATCAGATTGCTTCGATAAACTTTACTGGTACAACAATATCGTCAGTATCAGATAATACAAATGTTACTATTAATCCAAAAGGAACTGGCTATCTTACAATACAAGGCAACAATGCACTTGTAATTCCAGTAGGTGACGTAAGTCAACGTGGAACAATACCACAAGGTGGTATTAGGTTTAACACAGACACAAGTGCATTTGAAGGATTTGACGGAACATACTGGGGTAGCTTAGGTGGCGTTAAAGACGCTGACCAAGATACATATATTACAACAGAAGAATCTGCAGGTAGTGACGAAGATACATTTAAGTTTTTCACAGGTGGACAACAAAGTGCTACATTAAGTAATACGCTACTTGATATTGCTCAAGGCGTTGATGTTAAAATTAACAGTACGCAAACAGCACTTGACTTTGACAGCGGTGCTTTAAGTGTAGATGGTGGCGTAAGCATTAGAGGTAACCTACTTGTTAGTGGATCAATTGATGTTGACCAAACATTTGATACTAGTGCAATAGTTAATACTAGTACACTAGCAGATACATTAACTAACGTTGTTACCATTAACGCTAACGACATGTCTTATTTTAAAGCAAATCAATATGTAAGATTGTTTAACGCAAGTCCTAGTGAACTTGACGAGAACGACCAACCAAGCATACCATTAGATCAGTTAACAAATAATTTATCACTATCTGTACAATCCGTAGGTTTTGGTGATCCAGCAAGTGGTGACGAAGTTGTGTTTGATTATCGTATAGCGCAGATGGACATGGACAATGGTAAAATTAGTGAAGCAACAATAAGTGCTATTGTTGAAGTTCCTAGCGCAGCATTACTTAATTTTAATAACAACAATAACATTCAATTAACAGTGTCAAGACAAAGTGCTAACCATGCAATTATAGTATATAGAAAGGTTGCTGCTGAGGTACAACATAAAATAGTTTATGTATTAGGTCCTAAAGAATTACAAGCAAGTTTAAGTAATATACAATGGACTGACTATTATGATTTTGACAGAGTAGATTGGGCAGGAAAAGACTTTACAAATGCGTTTACAGATACTAGTGGAATAGTACACCTTCCATTAACTCCTCCAGCAAATCCAGTATTTGGTTGGCATGATTCACGCATTACAAGTATTAACCTTGACGATAATCAAATTGTATTAGACGATAGTTTTGTATCAAGTTCAGCTACTTCCACAATAGTTATTGATGATACAGTTAATGTACAAACTCAGATAACACAAGCAAAAGCTCAAAACAGAAATAGTGTTGAATTAGAAAATAGAACTTATTATATTAAGCAACTAATTATACCTACAGACTTTACATTTTACGGACAAGGAGACCAAACACAATTAATTAAGACTCCTTGGTCAATGAATAGATTTACAGCAAGTAATTCAATGTTAGTACTAGACGAAGACAATTACACTACCTTTAAAAACGTAAGTATAAAGAATCTTAGACTAGACGGAAACTTTGTAAATCAATTCCTTGCATCAGACATTGTAAACAATTATTTAAACTATGCTATACACATATACGGTAAAGATATATTATTTGAAAATCTTGAAATTGAAAATGTTATTGGCGGCGGAATTTATTCATATGATAGCTCTATTACTGAAGACCTTACAGTTTTAAACTGTGAAATAACAAACGGTACATTATCATATGTACATGAAGAATACGGACCAGTATATTTTGATGAGACTCGAAATGTTAAAATTGCACACAATACTTTTAGAAGTTTTCCAGGTGCAGTAAGTATTGGTGCAGTATCAAAAGGAATAGTTAGTCCTAACGTAGTTGATAACTGTGGTAGTGGTATTTTTGCATATGGTGCAAGTAAAATTATTCTTACACCAAATATTATATTAGGTGCTGCTAGTGAGTTTATACAAAATCCAGATGTATTAAATTCAGAGTATGATCAAGTAAATATACAGATAGAACAAAATGTAGATTATAACAGTACACAGTATGTGTATCAAGAAAACGGACAGTTTTTTGATTTTACAGCAAACCAAGGAAGACTTACATTGTTCATTAATGAACTAATAAAAACTAATAATGTTGAAGAATTATCAACAGATTATTCAAATGATATTGTAGGTAATCCGTATGGTGAGTTTATACAGTCGGACGCAGACTTAGCTGTTGGTAATTTTAAATTTAGATTGGCACAAGCTAAAGTAAACGATTTACTTGGTAGAGCTAATTTTAGCACACTACAAACTGCAAATCCAAATTCACAAGGACTAGTTTATAGAGTTGTTACAACAGAGTACGTTTATAATGGCACAGCCGACATTATAGGCGAAGGAACACAACAGCCAGGAGGACCATTTATAGTAACATTAAATGATATATCTGGACTTTCGGTAGGTACAATTATTAGACTGAACAATCACGGAACAACACCGCCCAATGCTACACAGGACGGTGAGATAACTGCAATAAATACTATTAACAAGACTATAAGTATTGACTTTGGTAACACTTTTGGTGATATCGTAGAAGTTGCAGAAGGTGCTACCGGAACAGTACTAATACAAAATAATTTTGTAGTCGTCAAAGGGAAAATTAACTAATGTCTAGCTTGAACAATATAAACAATAACGCATCAGTAGTAAACGTAGGTCGAACAACACCAGTTACTCCAGGAGCACAACCTGCTGCTAAGAGTATTCCAGTTGTTGTTGCAACAGACCAAACAGCTATTCCTGTTGTAGAACAAAATAAAATACAATCAGAAGTTGCACTATCATTACTTGGTATACCAAGGTCAGAAGTTGCACTAGGTATATTTGCTGACGTTAACACATACGATGTTAACCCAACAGAATGGTCCACAGAGCCAGCAGAGTATAGTGAGCTTTCACCTACACTTCCGCAATATACAGGTATAGGCGGAACGTTAGGTTGGGGTATTAAACACTTACCTGAGGAATCAGGTGCAATGGTTACTGCTCCACCAGATGAAACTGCTATCCTAACTTCTAAACGTTTTTTCCGTTATCAGCCAGGACGTGTTTCCGCTGCTACATTTGGTATTAAAAGTTCAAGCTACCAAGGTGAAGTATTAGGAACTGAACAACGTCCGCAAGTACGTAACCCAGGTGTAAACAAGTACGGTATTTTTGATAAGTTTGATGGTTACTATTGGGAAACAAGCGACACAGGCCAAGGCGATCAATTCCGTGTTGTAAGACGTACACAGTCTATTATTAGAGTTAACCCACTTCCGTTTGGTAACCAAGCAGGTGAGCAGTTAGAAGATCATGCACTAGGTGGCAAGCCGCCAGCACAAGAAGCAAGTGATTACAACCAGTTTCCAACTGCTACAAAGTATTTGAATGAAAATAGATTTGATCTTATTGCAAAGTCTGTTATACAAAACGAAGCAGTTAAATGTCATAGAGATGTTGGTTACTTCCTTGACGGTGCAGCATTTGACATTACACTAGGAACAAATTATAACGCAGTATTCCAAGGTTTAGCAGAAGCAAACTCAAATGAGTATCAAGATGATAACACACTTCCAGTAGAAGTTACTACTGCAATAACTAACACAAGAACAGAAGTAAAAGGACTTGACGATGTTAACACTGTTGGCGATGCAGCAGTTGATGTTTACTTTGATAAAATAGAAGCAATATGTGTTGATGCAGGTACAAAAGTAGACTATAGTTCAGCAACACAAACAGAACAAATAAACTTCTTAAAAGGTATTACATACACTAACCCAACTAGTGGCGCAACAGCAGGACAGATTGCAGCTAAAGATGCAATACTTGCTAACTTAGACTTCTTAACAGAAGAAGTAAACGTTTTCATTAATAACTATTATTCGTCGCACACAGGACAAATTGAAGCAAAGTGTGAAAGAGATGTATTGTTTGCTGTACAAGCAGTTGCATATGATATTTTATACGGCGGCAACAGTGCTACACATGATGCGGCACGTTTCTTCTTTTACGATGGATTTGGAAAAAGTGATCAAACATTAGCAGTAACAGATCAAACAGTTTTAGCATACAAGCACTTGAAAGGTGTAATTGACGATGTTATACTAGGACAAGCATATGCTCCGCAAGCACGTTGTACAAGAGATTTAGAATATATCCTAGAAGGTGTTGGATACGACATGACACTAGGCACAAACTACCATGCTACATTCTTAGGACTAGCAGAGTCTAACAGTTCTGAATATCCAGAAGACAGTTCAGCAACAGTTAGTTCAGCAGACGGAAATGTTACAGCACCGTGGGCTAGAGTTGTTGGTGCAATTAATGAAACAGAAACACAAGCAAAGCAACTAGTAGCACTTTCTGGAGGTAACGATCCAGCAGCAATTGCAGCAATTGATACGTTCTATGATAATTTAAGAGCAATATCAGTTAATAACAACACAAGAGTTGAATACTATTCAACAACACAGCAAAAGCAAATTAATTTCTTAAAAGGTATTACATTTACAAATCCAACAAGTGGACGTACAGCAAGTCAACTAGCCGCTAAAGATAAGATTCAAGCAAACTACGACTTCTTAGCAGCAGAAATTAATGCATGGGTAGCACAAGAGTATCCAAACTCAAAACACCCAGTTGCAAAATGTACACGTGACGTATTATTCATAGCAAACGCAGTTGCACATGATATGTGTTACGGTGGTAACTTTGCTACTGTAGAAGCAACAGAGTTCTTCTTCTACGAAGACTTTGCTCAAACATCAGACATACATAAAAATCAAACAGTTGCAGCATACGAAAGACTAGTAGAAATTATTGGTGATATTGTTGAAGGTACTGCAATTACACGCTCATTTGGTAATACCGAAGTACAAGTTACTTCAGGAACAGATGCAGATATAGCAGAAGGAGCAGCAGTAGAAGCTCTTGTACAAATTGTTGTAGATGCTATTGATGCAGATAATGACACAGGCTTACCAGCAGTTGTTAACCCAGATACGTCATGGGCGGATTCAGGATTAACAACTGCTAAGGGTTCAATTGATAGTGGCGCAAACGGCTTGGCGACAGCTGCAAGTACTAATGCATATGCTGGCTATACACAAAACAGTGAATCACAAAATACATCAAACACTGCTACTATTGCTGAAGCTAAAAAAGCAACAGACTTAATGGCAATCATACTAGGTGTTATCAAAGAAGGCGACATTATTAAGAGTTTGCCAGGTAACAGAGATGTACCAGACAGAAGCTGGAGAGGCGCAGGCGACTTAACTACGGCTGCTGATGCAATTATAGAAGCAAAGCAAACAATACTTGACACAGTTGCTCCGATTACGTTATCTAGCACAGACGATGTTAAATGTTTGCGTGACTTAGAATTTGCAATAGATGCATACATAGATGATTTAAGATGGGGCGGCAACGCACACACAATTACTAATGCTACTACATACCAGACTGCTGTACTTGCAGACGCAGAACGTGAAGGTGAAACACATTACTATTTCCGTTATGTACTAAGAGACGCTTTATATAAAATTGACGAGCAAGAAGCTAGAGATAAACTAGCAGAATTAGCAGGATATCATATACAAGCAACAACAGCAAATGGTACTCCAGGAAGTAAGTATCCTCCACAAGCAGGGCCAGACGGTACTACAGGTGCTATAACACAAGCACAGGTTGCAGCAGCAACTTACGGGCAGAAAGCTAAAATTGATACAATCTTTAGTGTATATAATAAGTATATGGGCTACTTAATTAGTCAAAGTTTAGTATATGATGCAGCAGACTATGTAAATGCAGAAAAAGGATTTTCATATGCAGATGCACAAGCATACGAAGATATTCTTAAGTTTAAGTGTTTACGTGATGTTAAGTATGTTGTAAATGGTTATGCTAGTGATTTACAGTACGGTGGTAATGCAGCAACAACTTACAATGCTAAAAAATATTACTCCGATGGAGAAATTAAAGTTTATTCACAAACTAATGATAGTGGCGTAGTTGCAGAAGTTGACAGACACAAATACTTATTATGGTTGTTAACAGGACAGCAACCAGGTACAGTATTTTCTGGTAGTAATCCAACATTTACATTAGCTAACTATACGGACGTATGTACACTCTTTGGATTAAGCGATACACAGAAAACAAGAATTACAGACCTAGCAAAAATTATTGTTAATAACTTTACAACTGAGTACACTGGCGCAGTAGAATTTGGCAGCGCAGGACAGTTTGGTGATTTAGTTATTTTACGTGACGGATTAATAATGGTTCACGGAGCAGTATATGATCCATCATTATTGAAGAAAAAGGTTAAGGCTGTCGCAAAACTAGATGTAGATAATAATGCTATTGCGTATGCAGGAGAAGCAGTTATTATAGGTTCTTACGTAAACTACTATGGCGATTGCCCAGACTTAATTGATGGTAAGACATACTTTGTTGCAAATGTAACAGGACCTAAGGGAACTGTAATACAATTAAGAGATCCAACAGTAGCAGGATTTAACGAGTTTGATGTTAATCCTGATGATGATGTTATTGATATTACAGCAACCGGCGATGGACCGCATTACATTGAAACTCCAGTTCCATTCATTGTACCAAAAGAATACGAAGATGTTGACCCGGCTTGGCCATTAGGTACTAGACGTTATGACGGTATGTTCCCATACTTGTATACTGATACAGGAACATTGCCTGCAGATGCTAACTCTGTTACAGCAGGATTTATTGATACTGCTATTGATACAGTATCAGATCCGTCTAATCTAAGAACACAAATTGACGCTATCAACTTTAAATATAAAACATGGTGTCGTGATAATGTAGATCCAACGTACTATTCAGTATACGAATACAGAGTAGGTAGAACACGTTTTAGTGGCGATGCTCTAGACGGATTGACACGTACAGCAGTTTACTCAGATAATGTACTTGACAAACGTGCAGGTTCTGTATTTAGAAACGGTGATGTAGCAGCAGAACAAACATCAGTTTGGGACTTTGACTTTAGTAAGGTTACCATGCTTAAAGTTGAATTTAGTTGGTATGGTGCTGTTGGTGCATTGTTCTTAGCATATGTTCCAGTAGCTAACGGAGATGCACGTTGGGTAAGAGTACACCATTTACGTTGTTCAAATCAGTTGAAGATATCTTCATTAGGTAATGCTACACTTCCAATTACATATCTAGTATATGGTGGCGGAAGTGAAAATAGATTTGGAACTCCAAATGCAAACAGACTTGCTAACCCATACGGTGGCTATTCAGAGTTCCTTGTTAAGTATGGTGCTTCTTACTATATTGACGGTGGTGATAGAGGTACAGTAAGATTGTTTAATCATAGTTCAGATACACCAACTGACGTATACGGTTCAAAATATAGACTAGGTGTTGATAGTGCTAATGCTACTGATCCAGTATCACCTTACATTACAATTACAAACCTTGATCCAGACACTACAGGTAATGCATCACCAGAAATAAGCACTTTTTATGTAGGCGCACAAATTATTACTGGTAACTCGCAAGACCAAAATGTTAAAGTTATTTGGATAGATCAAGCAACTAGCAAACTATATTTAAATAAGCCAATTAGCCAAGTTAATGCACTCAGCATTATTGTTAATAGACCAGCATTAATATACGGATTAAAAACTAAAGACAACATTGTATCAGGTGATGGCGATGATGTACGTAACCGTGTACAGGTATATCCAACACGTTTAAGTGTCGGATCATCAGGTTCTGTAAATGCTAAACTAACATTATTAAAAACACCAATATTCCAACCTAGTGTTCAAACAGTTGGAACAATAAGTGTTACAGCAGAATCAGATATAAATGTTAGCTATCAACTTCCAATAGACAATATAACGTACTTAAAAGAAAACGGTAACTTTGTATATGGATGGTTCTTAGCAAGTCTTAATGGCAGTGAAACATTATTTAATGTGTTAGGTAGACTAGAAAAAGAAAATGACGCATATCATTTTTATCCAACAGAAATATATAACGGTACTTTGGTTATTGCTAGTGGCGCAACATTCTTAAAAGATGGAGTGTTTGATCCACAAGGTAATACACTACTTCCAAATGAAACTACATTTGAAAAAGAACGTTTAAGTTCTGTAGAAGTAGCACTTACATCACAAACACCAATTCCAGGAACTGGTATATCGTTAGCAAGTTACTATATTGCACCAGGTGCAGAAGAATTTGATTTAGCAACATATTTTGATTATAATAAGGAGTATATAAGTTATCCACTTACAGACGAGATTGCAACGCTTTGGTTAGCAACATACAGTAGCCAAACAAATACTGCAAGTGAACAGGTTTCGTTAAGTGCCAGCTTTACATGGGAGGAGCAATAATCCATGCCTCAAATTAAGATAGGTCATGACATTATACCGATACCAACGGTTAAGACACTTGTTCCTCTTTACGATATTGTTCAAGGTGTTCCGTTACGAGACAGTAACGGAAACATTCTTGTAACTGAAGAAGAAGGTCCGGTTGAAGCGTTATCCAAAGCAGAAAACTCGTTAAGTGTAGTTGTAAATAACGAAGCCGAAACCACAGCGTTAGGTATTGAAGAAATATTTGCTGAAAGTTCAGAAGTTAGTACAACACTATTAGGCATACCAAGAGCCGAAGTTCAATTAAGTTTATTTTCAGATGTATCAACATACGGACGTAATCCAGAAGAATGGGAATTCTATCAGTTCAATGGCGTAAGTGGTAGGCCACCAGGTTGGTATAGACGTAATAATAGAATCTATGGAGATCACTATTACACACGTTTAGTTGAAAATATTAACGAGCAAGCTCTAACTATTGAAAGTTTTCCAGTAGCATATACTTCACCAAGTGGTCCAAAATTTCCTAACTATAATGTCCAGCAATGGAATAGATATGTAAAATTTATTGAACTAGGAAACATAATGTGGCAAGAGTTTATATCACAGTATCCAGACTTCACTAAAGAAACTTTCTTAGATCCTACATTAGTTTACGAACAAGATAATGAAATTATGTATCCAGAAGATGATGAGCAACTTGGATATGATCTTGTAGAAACGTGGTGCCAGGCTTGGATGCAAATGCGAGACAGTTTGTTATTACATCCTGCTACAGGCAAGCCTATTAAATTTCCTAGTGGTTATGATGCAACAAATACTCGTCCGGGAGCAACTAGTACTAATAAGTATTACGGTCAATTAACAAGTAAAAAAGCATATCGATATCAGCCAGGGCGTATATCAGGATTTACATACGGATTCCGTTGTTCACGTGATGAAGCATCATTAGAAAACATTGTAGAATGGGGCATTGGTAATCCAACAGATCAATACGTATTTCAAATCAGAGGTCCACAGTTTAACATTGTAAGAAGATCAACTGTAAGATTACCAGACGAAGTTTTAAGTAATATGGGTTTTCAACCCGAAGATCAAAAAGTTGTAGCATCTAGAGAACCGTTTGTTGATGATGAGTTTTTTGAATTAGTTATTCAACGAGAATTTTTTAATGGTGATCCATTAAACGGTAACGGCCTAAGTGGTTACTTACTTGATCCAACTAAAGTTACTATGTATAAAATTGAATTTGGTTGGTATGGAGCAATTGGTGCTAAGTTTTATGCTTATGTTCCAGTACAAAATGGTGATGCACGTTGGGTACTTATTCATACAATAGTAATTGAAAATCAATTAGGCGAACCGTGCTTACAAGATCCTTACTTTAAATTTTTGTACTTACAAGATATAAATGATACTTCAAGTGTTAGAACACCGCAATACTTGTATAAGTATGGTGCTTCGTGTTACATTGATGGTGGCGACAACTCAGCTGGTAAGTTTTATACGTATTCTGCAGAAGATAAACCAGTTAACTCTGCAAGAGACAACAGTATTTTAGGAGTGTATCCTAAACAAGTTATTAAAAACTCAGACGGATATGAAAAACCTAATAAGAAAAATGTTTATCCTGTAGATTTAAAAGTTGATGCACAACAGCTAACACAATTAGAAGTTAGAGAAATTGACGGATGCCCGGGCTTTGGACATCATTATTCACCAAGTTTAAAAGCAAAACAGTCTGGACAAATTAGAAGTATTAATATTGACTCGTCTGGACAAAACTTTACTATTAATCCACAAGACGCAGTAGCAATAACAGGAATTACCAAAGACAGTTATGCAACAGTAACTACAGCAACAGCACATGGGTATTTCTCGCAACAAAAAGTTACTATTGAAAACGTAGTTGGAATGACCGAAGTTAACGACTACGAGTTTTATGTATATGTGTTTAGCGATACTACATATGGTCTTTATACTGATTCTAACTTAACTATTCCAGTTGACAGTAGTTTATATGGCACATACGTAAGCGGCGGTGATTCATTAGGTAATCCTATACTTAGAGCTATTGACGATGATGCTAAACTCATCAACGAAGGTATTTGGAGTACATATGTTAATGCACAAGGTGAAGACGGCGGAACATTCCAAAGACGAGGACTAGAAGGAACCTATATTAAATCACCAGATGTGCTTCCACAAGAAGTAAGAATTTACGGTGGCACCGAAGGTGTAGTTGAATTAACTACTGTTGACAAAACGGCAGTTAGATTTTCAACATATTATAATGCTATAGCCGGCGCAACATATCCTATTACAGGTAATGCATTTGATGTTAACTATTTAAATCCTGTTAACAGAGAAAGTACAGGACAATGGTGCGAATATTTAATAGGTGTAACAGAGAAAAAACCAATATTAGTATCTGAACAAAATCCACAAGGTACTCCAATTGAAAAATTAAAATTCCAAAGAAAAGATGGAGTAACAAACGACGATCCAAATTTACAAGATGTATTGTTTATAGAATTTACCCACTCTTCTATATACCGAGATAGAGACGGTAATGAACAGGCAGAAGGCGATTCGCCAGCAGGTGTGAAATTAGATCTTGATTATAGACTTCCAAGACCTGCAGGAGCAGATAGTGGCGTTTGTAGCGGAGTGTCTATTGTAATTGAAGATAGGCTTGCATATGATGTTGGCTATACAACCGCAAATCCAATTACTGGTGCCACAGACGGGCATTATATTATTTGGGAAAGTGAGCCAAGTGCATTGCTAGGTAACTTTAGTCTTATAGGCGGCGAGTTTGGTATTGACGATACATCTAGTGGTTTGTTCTTTACAGGCGAAATAAACAGCTACATAGCAAACGTACAAAGTCAAGCATTAGCATACTATGCTCCAATTACTGGTGATCCTCAAAGCGCATCATTTACATTAAAATTGAGTCCAATTAGAATTCAAGATAGAGCAACTACAGGTGACCCTGTTAAGAACGAAATTAAATTACAAATTTTTAGTTTCCAACCCAAGCCATTATATTGCACTATATGGCTACGAGATAATGCTGATGTAAATAACATTACTATCACAGAATATATTAATAGCACTACTAGAGCGTTTAGTCCAGAGTGGCTTACTAACGACGGTGTTGATGTTGTTACATCTGGAAGCTCACTAACTAATGTGCCTGCTGCAAATTATCTTGAAAAAGAAAGATTGGCTAGTACTAGTGTTGATATACAAAATGTTCAACCTTTGCGACCAGGTACACTAAAAGATACTATATATGTTGCTCCGAATAAAAGTAATTCGTTTAAACTTGATAGCGTTTATGGACCAGATAGAACAACCATTTCGCCAGGAGTGTTAAATACAACAGCAACTTTCGTTACAGCAAGAAGTTTAGAAAATAATGATGAAAATCTTGTAAGCGTAAGTATTACAACTAAGGAAGCATAAACAGATGGCAATCCAAGGCGATTTAAAATTTGGTCTTAACGTAAACCGTAACTTAGCGGATGTAGTCAATAGTACCGAAGCACTATCAAATATTGGTGTAGACATAAAAGACTTAGATGTTATTCGTGACGCTGCTGGTACATTAGGTATTACCTCAGACGATGTTAGAGCATTAAGCGGGTTGAATGTTTCTCTACAAACGTACTTAACTAAATTATACACTGATACGCAACAATATGCAAGTATTATTGAACAAACAGCAGGTACCACAGAACCACTAAAAGGAAACCTAACAATTAACGGACAGTTAGGTGCATCTAGTATTAAATATCAGTACATTGATAATGAAGACGATACAACATTAAAATATGCAGATATTTCTACCAGTCGTATATCTAGTTGGAGCTCACCAGACAGTCCTAACTCTACTGAAATTAGTCCGATTTTCTACGGTGGCGCAGTTGAAATAGACGGACCAGTAATAACAGGTGAAATTGAATTATTAGAACCTGCTATTGAAGTAAGATTTAGAGACTCAGAAGTACCAACACATAAAATTGAAGTAGAAGTTAACGGTAGTACTATATACTTTTATGCTATGAAAGGCATTCCGCTAGTATTCAAAGGATTCTTTAGAAACTTTAATAGTGATCTAAGACTAAATTCAGCAGGCGCAGTTAGTTGGAGAGTTGTAAATAATACAGCATCCTACTTAACTAGAGAATATGAAAACGTAGGCGGGTCAAATACAACTAGAAGTTATTTAAGATATCGTGATACTAGGGCATCTAGTAAAGATATTGAAATTTATCATAATCCAAATAACATTCGTACATTGCCGCTAAATGCAGTTGGAATAGAAAAATTACCTCTTGCAAGTTTAGAAGGTCTACAGTATCTATACATATATAGAAACTTAATTAAGACAATGCCAGACTTTACTGTCTTTTCACCTAATCTGTTGTTACTAGATATACGTGAAAATAACTTAACATTAAGTGCAGACGCAAATTTAAGATCGTTTAATCAAGCAGTGGTTGACAGCATTCCTAAGTCTGTAACTGAAATACGTTTTGGAAATACTTTTAATGGTTCTATAACAGGAAATCTTCGTCCAGATACTATTACTGACGGTAATCTTATTTTAGGTAGACAATATACTGTAATAAGCATAAACGACGATCAAGGAGGAGCCGACTCTAATTTTGTAAATGTTGGCGCTGGTTCAAGTGCGTTATATCAAATATTTACAGCAACAGGTACAGATGCAGGCGGCACTGGAACTGTTGCAGATATGACAACAGGACTACCGAAACTAGTAACAATGAATTTAAATAGTCATAGTAGAGGCGGCCCGAGAACATTCTTTGGTAGAGATAGTTTGGACCCAGATGGTAACTTACCTGAGGTACATATTACTTGTAAAAATTATTATGCATATAGAAATGCTTTTGATACGCTTCCTGAAAGTATAATGGCACTACCAAATTTAAGAATTATAAACATTTATGCTAATAGCATATCACAGGGAAATTTTAGAATTGACAGTGACGATATAGACTATGTCAATATTGGTAATAATCAAAGTATTAATAATCCAAACCTAACAGGTAAAGAGAAGATAAGAAACTTTTATAATCACTACAGTCGAGGAGAAGGGTTAGAGGACAACGGACTTCTGTATACACAAGCTGGTGATTATAAATTTACTAACTGTAGTAGTTTACAAAGAATTTATTGCTATAGTAATAGATTTTACGGTCCAGTAAGTAAATTTAGCGGCAACAATGCTCTTTACCAATTTGAGTCACGTTATAGTCGTATAACAGGTGGCAGATTAATTACTGCAAATCAAATGGAAGACGGCAAAGAGTATTATATCTGGTTCAATCCAGAACTTCAAACAGACGATATTATATTAAATCAATATTATGAAATTGTTGCAAACGATGATTTTGACTTTACAACATTAGGCGCACTTAATAATAATGTAGGAACAACATTTGAAGCTACGTCAATTACTGCTTCAGTCGCAGCAATTGCTAGAGTAAGATTAGATTTTACTTCAGTTGGTGCTACAACTAATGTTAAATATTCTACATTTACAGCAGACTTGACTAATAATTTTATTAATAATTCTTTTGCAAAAGTAGTAGACAAGCAATATGTACTATTTGACGATCTATTTGACGACTGTAAGGATACTATGCAATATTTTAGAATGAGTAGTTCTAGTTTATTCAATGCTCCATTACATCCTGATTTGTTTAGTAAAACATATAATATGCGTGGTATGGAAATACGTAGCTTCAACAGAGGAGTATCAGGTAATATTCCAAGTCTTGCATCAATGCAACGTTTAAGATACATTGTATTTTTACAGAATAACTTTACAGGACCAGTTCCGAGTTTGTTTAATAACCCTAGTGTTTATTATGTTCATTTGTATCAAAATTTACTTACTGGCAGTGTGCCTCAAATTGAAAGTACTGAGCTAAGATATCTATACTTACATCGTAATCAATTAACTGGATTCAACGGGCTTAATTGTCCAAATATACTAAGAGTGTTTATAAGTTATAATCAAATAACTGGTAATGTGCCTGACATGAATAACTTAGAAAAATGTTATGACTTGTATATGAATAATAACTTATTCAGTGGTTACACAGTCGGCGCAATTGTTGGTATGAGAGGATTGAGAAGATTAGATTTAAGTAATAATCCAACATTAACAGGACAATCAGTAAATGACATTATTAGTGATGCTGTCCTAAATTATGAAAACAATCCAAGAGGCGGTGTGAGTATTAACTTAGCAAACACTGCAACAGTAACAGGCGAAGCTGTAGAACAATTGGAGTTCTTAAGAGCAGCTGGCTGGAATATAAGGAACTAATATGGCTGGTGCATTACAAGGGTTTGTTAGATCAGGAAACTTAATTGAAAACACACAAGATAGATCGGCGCTAAACAACTTAGGCGAGGCGCCAATTGCTGATGATATTTCATTGTTTATTAACAATAACTCAAACGAATCAATCTTAGAAATAAGTGCTAGTGAATACGATAGGATTAGCGGATTAGTTACTATTGTTAATACATCACAAGAATTAGCAAGACTACGAAGTGCAGTATTTACTAATGCTGATCCAATACGTATTGAATATCTTGATGGTACAATTATTAAGCAAGCGTGTTTTGTTAGAGATAGTGACGGAGAAACACAGTTTGGATTTTCAAACAATGTTGAAGGCACTGACGATTTTACTTTTAGACCCGAAGCTGATTTTAGAGTTGTTCGATCAGATAAAGTTGTATTAGAAAACCTTACATTCTTAGGTGTAGAGCAATCTACCTCAAGTTTCAGCACTGGGTTAACTGATGGTAGTGGAGCAGATAGCGGGGGTGATTTTGGTATTACAGGTGATTATGCTTCAAACTTTGAAGAAATTTATCAGTATCTTGATGTTGCGAAATACCAAGCAACAAGAAAATTTGTTAGCGATGAGGACGTTGCAACAGATGACAACTTTGAGCTAGAAGGTGTATTTACTATTAGAGATCCGGGCAATACTATTGTTGAAGAAGGTCTAAGTGCTGTAAGTCCGGGATTGTATATTACTAATCCGGAAAGTCCGTTATTTAATATTCAAAAGATCTTAGCATTCTCAGATACATTTAATCCTTGGGAGCAAGTTAATGACGGTACTTACGATTTACTACAGACTAGATCACTAAGTGTAACTGCCGGCGATTTAATACTCAATCAAGGTTTTGATGTACAGGGAGTTAGTACAATAAGTGCTACAGGTAATGTTGATAGTAATAACTTTACACACAAAGTTCCGTTTAATCTAAACGGTGTAACATACTTCCTTTGTTTATCTAATACTTAACTTCCATTAGTAGTACCTAAAATGTAAAACTGTGAATTCTGTACTTTTACTGGAAATTTATCAGTGAAAGAAAATGTTCCTGAAGACGGAAGCTCTACAATATTGCTAGCCGATTGTACAGTAAAACTAAGTACCCTTAATATAGGATCGTCATCATTTGGGTCAGTTGATCCAGCAAGTTTTAGACCTACTACTGAGCCGCCTCCGTCTGTTGTGCGCAGACCAGCTGGCGTTCCAATAAACGGTGGTGCAGTATTTAACGGTATAACACACGCTTCTTTATTTTGTACAGTATTACTTGGACAAATTACAACTGTTGTACCAGCTACCATATCACCAATAGGATTACCATTAGCATCTGTTGAACGTATATTTTTACTTACTCTAATAGTATTAGCTGGATAGCCAGATGGATTTATTTCAGTAACAACTGTAAGTGTTCCAGGATCATATTGATCAACTGTTTCAATAAATGGACTACTTTGTATAACATTACCGATTCCTATATCGTCTACGTTATTAAGAGTTATATAGTCTTGTCCACTTAGTGACGTAGCATTAACTTCTTTACCTATTACGCCTATACAATAATTATCAAGAGCATGATTACTTAAACCTACATCTCTATAGATATAGATTCTCTCAAGTGAGCTAATATTAAGATCAATGCTAGTTGTAAATTGTGTATTTCCTAATACCTCTGTTACACGTATGTAAACAGACCCACTATAAGTTTCTGTAACAACAACATCGCCTACTCTTATATTAGCATTACTATTAACAGATACTGTATTGCCTGTACTTGTACAAAGATCACTTGCAGCATATCCTCGATGGTCAATAAATTTTATATCAAGAGAAGCATCTGATTCAGCCATATCTTTAACAATTACAATGCTATTCCTGGCAATATCAATAACTTCTGACACAGCGTCTGGTAAACTATTAGCAAATACAATGTTTCCGATTTCAATATCATCAGTATACGGAGAAGTAGTAGATACCGATAGTACTTCACTATCTTCTAAAGTGCTATATCTATACTCTGCTCTTAAGATATCAGCATAAACTAGTGGCGGTGTATAACGCATAGCAAGAGGAGAAATACTAGCAAACTCATTATACTGAGTACTGTTGATAGGATCTTCAGGTCCTATTATTCCGCCGCCTGCTAATAGTCTTTTATCATAGAATCCTTTAAAACTATCGTCGGTATTAATCTCGCCAACTTCTGTATACAAATACCAGTATGGAAAACTGCCGCTGCCTGGTCTTTGTAGGGTTGATAAATTAGCATCCAACACTTTGTTAAAATAATTTGTTTCCTCACCGGGCCACCATAACGTTATTCTAATTTTTCTTGGGACATACTTCTCTAGATTAGTTAATGGTATGGTTAATCTATATTCTTCGCCGCCTATATTTTCTGCGTTACTAAGGTCTAATCTTGAATCTTCAGGTAAAGTTACATTTTGATTTAAAAACATAGCATTACTGCCTGCGCTGTTGACATATAACCCTGCTTCAATTTCGGTTTGTAGTATTGCTGCACCGTTGTTGTCGAACGCAGCAGTAACTTTGTCGCCGTTTGCTACAGTTTTCGCTTCTTGCCTAGTAAGGTTAACTCTATCATCATCACTAGTTCCGTCTGTTGCAAAAACTCTTCTTTCTTGTTTATACACATTTTTTTTAATTTCGTAAGTGCCTTCTGCATTTCCAAATTCAAGAATAAAAAGACCAGTTACTCCGACATTAATTGTTGATGTACCGCTCGAGTCAGGTACATAAAAGCCCTCCCATTGTATAGCACCATTAGCACCATCTAGGCCTTCGTCTAGTTTGTTTGAAAATTCAAACAATCCAGTAGTCCAGTATTTCTTACGTACATTTGGGTTTCCAAATACTACATCTGATCCTCTAGAGTTGATATTTAAATTATCGTTAATTTGATCCCATTCATAAAAATCAGCAAATAGACCATCACCACCATTAAAGAACGGTGGATCACTAGTAGTAGCAGTAATAGTATCTAACTGATTCTTAACTGTAATAAGAGGTATTGCTACTTCTTCTACAATTTCTGATGTTTCCGGATCTAGATATGCATTTTTTACTGCTAAGTTTGCCATCTTTCCTATATCAGCATTTGTTACTGTTGAATTTGCAATACCCTTAATAGCATCTAAATCTCCCCCACCGAAGGTCTGTCCTTCGTCAGTAACAACAAGGTTGTTAAGTAAGTTGTTTAATGCATCTTCAGGGTTATTTACGTCTGCAAGATTTAGGTCTCGTCTAAGCCCTATATTGTTAAATGATGGTCGTGCCATGAATCTCTCCTGTATAAACTATTTATCTTAGATAAATACATATAACAAATAGGAAGAAGTCCATGGCAATAGAATTAATTAACATTGGTAGAATAGCAAACGACGGTACTGGAGACGATTTGCGTGAAGCCTTTACTAAAGTCAATCGTAGTTTAGAAGACCTAGATTTACGTATTGATGATAATACTGAAGGTTTAAATGTAGGCGCAGGCGCTGAAGTTTTTAAACGAAGAAATGGGTATGACTTAGAATTTAGAACTATTGTAAGTGGTGCTAATGCGGTAGTTACCGAAAATACTAATACAGTTACAGTAGCAGTTGATCCAACTCTTGCTGACAGAGATGTAATTGCAGATGCAGGCGCAATGACAGTACCTGCAAGGCAAGGTATTAGAGTTATGGGTGAACAGGGTATTACAACATCAGTAGACCAAGCAAGTAATTCACTTTTAATATCAGGAAATGCTTCATTATCAACAGATACAAATCCTACGCTGACTTCGACACTAAACGGTAACCAAAACGATATTGTAAATATTGATCTTATGACAGCAAATAATGTTGCTTCGTTAGTACATAATATTGATATTAGAGATCATGAAGGTTTTTTCGAAGATTTTGATCTCGGAGAGGTAAGGGGAGCAGGCATTAGGTCATTCCTTGACTACTTTAGATATTATATTGATATCGAGTTTGGAACAGTAGATAACCCAATAGGGCCAGACTTAGACTTTGGCGCATTTTAAACCTAGGTTGTCTATCTAAAAGGAAAAAGTTTATATGGTAAATCTTTGGAACGTACCTAACAATCACACTATAACACTTGCTGAAAGAATTAGACTAGATCCGGGTGATTTAACATTACCTGTATTACCAGAAACAACTAGTATATCAGTAATTGCAGGTAAACTGCCCAGCGGGTTAAGAGTTGAAGGTCTTGACATTAGAGGAACACCATTTGAAGAAGCAACTACTACTGAATATAAAATAGTATTTAGAGCATCTAGTCCAAATGGATTTACTGATCGTACTATTATATTTTTAGTAGGAGACGAAGACGAACCGTTTTGGGTTACTAATCCAGACTTACTAGCAGTAGGTAGAGGTAATAGTTATTTTATTCTTGATAATGAATTTATTGATTATCAATTAATAGCACAAGATCCAGATGTTAGTGCAGGACAACCATTAGAGTATTATGTGCGTCCAGGAGACGGCAATCTTCCTCCAGGAATTGAACTTACAAAAGAAGGAAGACTAGTTGGTGTAGTTGAGCCTTTACTAGCACTAGATAAACGTGCTGAATCAGGTGGCTGGGATACATCACCGTACGATGTATATCCGTCAGACTTTGCTATAAAAAGTGATAATGGTTGGGATAGTTTCTTTTACGATACATTTACTTTTGACTTCAATTATAAAGCACAGACACCAAAAAAATTAAATAGATATTATGAGTTTAGAGTAACAGTTAATGACGGTTATACTCAAACTCCTCCGCAGCGTATATTTAGAATATATGTAGTAGGCGATGATTTTTTACGTTCAGACAACTCCATACTAAAAGTTTCAACAGGTATTTTTAGAGCTGATAACACAAACGTTAGACAACCTGTATGGTTAACACCTGCAGACTTAGGCTACAAACGTGCTAATAATAATATTATGATATACTTAGATGTATATGATTCTAATACATTAGACGGTAAAGTACTATATAATTTAGAAGATTTTAATGATGACGGTACTCCAAGTGTTATTCCGCCAGGAACAAAGATTGATACTATATCAGGAGAAATTGGCGGCACTATAGGATACCAACCTGCAATAACAAAAGAATATAAATTTACAGTAAATGCAACTAGATTTTCACTTGATATAGACTATGCGTTTGTTACTGGTACAATTTACGAAGACGTAATGTCTGGTAATAGATCGTTTCAAATTTATAAACTTCCGTTAACTGTACAAGATGGAATAACACTTAATGACGGAATTGAAGATCTTGCTGTCCTACGAGGATTAAGATTATCAATAGAAGGTCGATCGTATCAAGTTGAAGCAGTTGATGGAACAAATGAAGACTTTGATATCATAACACTTACTACACCTTTAGAATCTAAAATTGAATTTGTAGTAGCTGAAGCACAGTCATTAGAAACATACTATGTGTATGCTGAACGTATAAACTTTATTGCAGCTCAAAACTTTATAGGTAAAACACTACGTTTTGCTCCAGGAAATAGTGGCGAAAGATATAGTGTAAAACAAATTATAGATTATGTAGAGTGGGAAATAAGAAGTCCTAGTAGTAGTATTGAGATTAATCTTGCAGCCGCAGATGTATCTCCATTAATAGGAGGCCTTGTTGAATCAAGACCGGATAAGATTAGAAGAGTATTTAAATTAAATGATGACAATACTTTAGATCCTTGGCCAGTATCTGTAACTGCTGCTGATGCAGACCTTATAAGATTTAAAGCCCCTAAGAGCTTACTTACAAGCGAATATAAGATCAAAGATATATTTGTTCCAGCATCAGATGGTGAAGACGATTTAAAATTTACACTAATTAGCGACGATCTTAGTGTTGTTAAGTTTAACGAAAACTTCCAAAACGGACGACAATGGAACGTAGGACAACGTGTAGGACTAGCATTATTTTCAGATGACTTCTTTGAGAAATCAATTGTTAGTACAGCAAATACCGATATAACAAATCCTGCTACTGCTAAAACATTTAGTCTAAAAATACTTGGAGAAGTTGATAGTACAATTGAATGGTTATCTCCAGCAGACTTAGGTACAATTACAGCAAACTTTATTAGTACTCTTAGAGTTGTTGCAGCAACAACAGTTCCTGATGCAAGATTAGTTTATACACTAGAAAGCGGATCTTTGCCTAATGGATTAACACTTGCTTATAATGGTGAAATTATTGGTAAAGTGTCGCAGTTTGGTACTTTAGACAACTTAGGCTTAACAACGTTTGACAGTGCTGATTTTTCATTAGACGACAGTAGTACTAGTATTGATAGACGTAAGCGATTTACTATTAAAGCAGCAGATAGATTTGGATACAGTGCAATTACACAGGAGTTTACTGTCTTAATTAACGATGAAGACGATACACTATATAGTAACTTGTATATGCGTCCTATGTTAGCACCTTCAATGCGAGATCAGTATAGAAGATTTATTAGTAACCCTCTTATATTTCCTCCTAATACAATATATAGAGCTGCTGACAAGAACTTTGGTATACAACCAACAATTAACATGCTGGCATATGCAGGTATCGAAACTAAACAAATAGACGAATTTGTTGCTGCTACTGCTAAAAATCATAGACGTAAACAGTATCAAACTGGTGCTGTAAAAGTTGCTAAGGCTAAAGAGCCAGGAACAACTGATGTAGTATACGAGGTTGTATATTTAGAAGTAATTGATCCTCAAGAACCTAAACAAGGAAAAGTGTCAGAGTTTGTAGTAGCAACTCCAGATCCAGCAATAACTGTTGACAGTGTAGGTATTGAAGCTAAAGATGATAGTACTGCACAAGACACTGGTGCTAATACTGTTCCAGTCGACGGAAGATTTAGGGACCAATACGTTGTAGTAGATGGCAACGAGTCAATGACAGTTAGAACACGAGATGGAACGCCTTTACAGCAACTTATTGACAACGACGATATTGATATTACACTACGAGACGGAACAACAGAAGTAAACATTGATGTTGATATTTCAGATGCTGAGCCGCTTAGACAGAGATTTAGAGATACTATTTCTAATAATGTTAAAGCAGATACTGATGCTGTAATATTAAATTCATCAAACGAATTAAGATACTTTATTAGTAACATTACTAATATGCGAGAAAAACTAGAACAAGTAGGAAAAAGTCAAAATAAATTTTTACCGTTGTGGATGAGAACTCCTCAAGATAATACAATACAAGAATTAGGTTATACATTAGCTATACCGTTAGCGTATTGTAAAGAAGGACAAGCAGAGCAAGTAAAACTTAATATTCAAAATGCCTTGAAAAAAGGTGAATTTGACTTTAAACAATTAAATTTAGATATTGATAGATATGTATTAGATAGCGCCATAGGTATAAACGAAGAGCGTTACATAGTGTTTCATAATTATATCTTTAATGTTTAAATACGCTAAATAATACATAATGGAGAAGATACAAAATGGCCAGTAACATTACAAGTTTAACAATAGATAACGAATATCCTGTGGCAGGCGTCGATAACGATAGCCAAGGATTTCGCGATAACTTTACAATTATTAAAGATAGTTTAGCAGCAGCAAAAGCTGAAGTTGAAGATTTACAAACAAAAGTACTTTTAAAATCTGCACTAACAGGCGACGATACTTTACTAGAAGACATTAACAACATGTCCGGCGGTACTATATCACAAGTTAATGTATTACAAGGTACCGAAACAGTACTAGTTAGTGACGGCGTTTCATCTCCACAAAACATTAGTTTTGGAAACGGACACTACCAAGCAGTATCATTAACAGGCGACATTACACTTACACTTTCAGAATGGCCAGACGAAGGGTATGCTAAAATGCGCATTGAATTATCAAGTGATTCGGCTTCAACAAGAACCATTACACTATTAAGTGAAAACTCCGGAGAGTTTAAAGTATTAGCATCAGACAGTTGGGCGCAGGTAACTGCTAGTTCACTGGAAGTTACCGTACCAAATTCAACTGATCCAGTAATTATCGACTTTTGGACACGAGACGGTGGTAACAAAGTGTTTAGTAAGCTACTTGGACAGTTTACATAATAATGTTTAACCCGCTTGTTGATAGTTTAACTGATTTAAGTGACAGCGATTTAGAACAAAAAACCATTGAGCTAAGTCGCAAATACTGGATGACCAGCAACCCACAATTACAATCCCAAATAAATACTATTCTGTTTATGTATCAGGACGAACTTAGCGCACGTAGAGCACAATCAATGCAAAAAAGTTCCGATGATCAGCAAAATGGACTTGACAATTTAATCAATATCAGTTAAAATAACTGTATGCTTATGAAAACAGACGAACTCGGTATCCCACGATTTACAAATAAAGACTTAGTTGATATGATCTATTCAGGTCATGTTGACAAGTGTCATGTAGTATTGTGTGAACAATCAGACGATGTAGACAAGTTTAATGCTGTTATGGAAGAACAGGGTTTTGACACGCTACAGAAGTATATTCCATTAGATGTAGATCAAAAGACTTTTGACGGTGTATGTCAAAGTGAATGGTTTATGCCTGATGAATACAAAGACATTAATGTATACAAATATGTACTAGGTAAAGCAGAAACACCCTGCCCACAACACGTACAAGATCGTATATGGGAAGAACTACAAGAATATAAAAAACGTGATATGCATAACTTATTACGCTATATGATCTATCTTGTAGACTTTATGCGTGAGAATGATATTGTTTGGGGAGTAGGCAGAGGATCAAGTGTTGCTAGTTATGTACTATATTTAATAGGTGTACATAAGATAAATTCAATCCAGTTTGACCTGGATTGGCGTGAGTTCCTTAGATAAATACGTACATAATTCATTAGGAGAATTAATATGGCACAAAAAATGAAAGGTCAAAAGACCTATACATCAATGCAAGGTAAGAAAATTGATATGGACTTACTACGCAAAAAGAACGAACTAACACCAGCAGTAGGCAATGTCCGTGTAAACGCTCGTGGCGATGAACTAGGCGCAGGTGGAAAAATTATTAAAAAACGTGAAGACGTTGTTAAAGACTATTACAACAATTCATCAAGACCCGTTGCAGACGAGCCAAGTCATTTAGAAACAGCAGTAGCAACTCCAGCACCAGTTGTTGCAGAAACTACAAAGACAAAAACAAGTTCTAAAAAGACATCAAAAGCTCAACAGAAAGTAGAAGCTACAGAGTTATCTAAAGAAGAACAAGAGATGTTCGACGAGTGGGTCGAAGATGAAGACGGCAACTTTGCAAAAAAGGATAGTTAAAAGAAATGAAATCATTCGACGGTGATGCAAATCCTGTTGGCAATCGTGTATTCGTAAAAGAGATGCACTTTGGCGAACAAAAAACGAAAAGTGGTCTAATTATTATGGACGACGATGGTAAAACTCGAGGCATTTATCCTCGATGGTCACAAGTACATGCTAAAGGACCTGAAAACAATGACCCATATAATGTTGGTGATTGGATTTTAGTAGAGCATGGACGATGGACTCACGCATTTAAGGTCAACGATATTGAACTTAGAATGGCAGAAGCAGAAGCAGTAATTGGTTGGGCAGACGAACGTCCAAACAGTGTTCAAATTGGTGCAGAGTATGGCGATGGTGAACACGCTACTATTGACCCAAGTTCATTTATTAATCAATAAGAGGTAGACATGGGCGTACATTACGGACCAACAGCAGAAACTAGAGAACAAAATAATGTAAATGTAGAAGTAACTCCATTTGCAGATCAACAATCCTTTATGGAAGCATGTGATCAAACAACACAGCAGTATAATTCAGATCAGTATGACTTGTATTTGAATCTTATTGATGAAGAAGTAGAAGAACTAAAAGAAGCACTTGAAGCACACGATCGTGTAGAACAACTAGATGCATTAATTGACATTCTAGTTGTTACAATTGGTGCTATACACTCCGGCGGATTCGACGGCGAAGGTGCATGGAAGGAAGTAATGAGTACAAACTTTGCTAAAGTTGACTCATTTACAGGTAAAGTTACCAAAAGAGAAGATGGTAAAGTACTAAAGCCTGCAGGCTGGCAAGCACCTAAACTTAGACCACACGTAAAAGCCTAAAAAAACATTAAAAAACACTTGACATAAAGTCTCTCTTATGCTATTATAATACAGTAAGTATAATATTAGGCAAGAGAGGCTTTATGATGAAAAAAACAATGTTAGTGGACGCAGATGGCGTTCTATTTAATTGGGAATATGCGTTCAATTTATATATGGAAGAGCATGGTTTCGAAGAAACACCCGATGCTCGACTAAAATATTCAATAGGTGAGCGTTACAATATTTCCAACAACCAAGGACATACAATGGTCCGGCACTTTAACGAAAGTGCTATGATTGGTTTCTTACCAGCATTACGTGATGCAGTAGAATATATTACAAAACTTGCCGACGAAGGTTGGGAGTTTAAGTGTATTACAAGCCTCAGCACAAACAAGTATGCACAAGACTTACGTCAAAAGAACTTAGATAAAGTATTTGGAGAAGGTACATTTACTGAACTTATTTGTTTAGCAACAGGTGCCGATAAAGACAAAATATTAAGACAGTTCGAAGGCAGCAACCTTTGGTGGGTTGAAGATAAAGTAGAAAATGCAACAGCAGGTGCAAACGTTGGTTTACGTCCGCTAGTTATGGAACATGGTTACAACATGGACGATGATACTTGGCCAAGAGTAAAGAACTGGAGTGAGATTTACGATATCGTAACAGGGGAATCTATATGAAATTACCAACACAATTGTCAGGACTAGGTACTACCGGTTTAACTGGTATTACTTTGATGACGTTGCATATTACAGGATACTTAACAGGATGGGCATGGCCTTTGCTGTATGTATTCTTGATTATTTCGGGTATTGGACAAGAAAATAGGAGAGGCTAAATGGCGCAAATTCATGGTATGATTGACTTAGAGACACTAGATACACAACCTAGTTGCACTGTACTAAGTCTCGGAGCAGTAAAG
>Ga0098049_1000023_pt1 | contig 55800 bp, 48 predicted proteins | sample 13BtaG_FD_92582 | JGI IMG/M metagenome (GOLD analysis project Ga0098049, IMG submission 92582) | Marine viral communities from the Subarctic Pacific Ocean - 13B_ETSP_OMZ_AT15268_CsCl metaG | ecosystem: Environmental > Aquatic > Marine > Oceanic | place: Subarctic Pacific Ocean | collected...
ATTTGTTGCAAGCTCTGTGGATGTTTTAAAAAGTTGTTAATTGACTCTACTTGATAGTCACGCAGAATAATTTCTTCACCTTCTGCAGGATGTCCTTTTGGCCAACGTACATTTTGGTCAGCCCAATAACGTTCTGTTACTGGTTGGAAGTCAAACTGTATAGGATGTCTATTGTCTTGAATGTCTACTATTTGTACATTATTTTTTTGTAGCACTTGACTAACAACGTCAAGATGATTGACATAGCCAGTACCGCCAATACCAAAGAAAGCAACCTTTCCATCCCAGCGACCAAGTTTATATTGTGGCATATATCTTGCGTAAGGCACTTCAAACTTGAGAGCGTTCGCGAGCTTCCTTCGTACGTCAACTTCTAGTCCTTCTAGTTTGATGTTTACTTCATCTTCAATAATTAGTCTACATGTTGCCATTTATATTGTCTCAATTGATCTCATAAAAGGACTTAGCTGATTGTCGTAATGTATTATCAAATCTAACTCTCCTATGTATGTACTAGTTTTTGCATCACCATATGCTTTTCCAGCAAATGTTGTTATAGCCGCGCTAGGAAACCATTCACTCTTTAGTAACGGTTTCGGTATTTTATTACTATTAATATACACTATTTTTGTGTCTTTGTCAACCATATTATTAAGATTGTTTTGTTGAATGTATTCGTTAAACGGTTTTCCTTCTGTAGTGTTGTCTAATCTAAACATTACAGACATACGCTCACTAGGTATAATATTTTGGAAAGCCTTATTAAATTGTGTTAAATGATCGTAGCATGTATCTTCGTGTAATACAATAACTAACGGAAATCTATATAATTCTAATATTATTTCAGCAAGATTGTTAACAGTATATTCTCTATTGTTTACAAATATATTTGCTTGTTTTCTGTTTACTACTTTTTGTGCAAGAGGGGTTAATGATTTTAAACTTTGTTCTAACTCTTCATGATCAAAGTGTTCTAATCCAAACTGATCTTTTTTGTCGTAATAGTTACATAGGTTATCTAGACTAGGTTCACCTATACTGCTAATAGCAAATTTAAAACTTTTCTCATGTAAGTTTTTTAATTTAAACGAATATATCCCTGGCACATATTTGTCTTGATTGTTTTTCATTTCTAATAGTTTCTCATAATATTCTAATAACTGTTCCTCAACTTCAAAGTTGTTATTTTCGTTAAATGTATTAATTATTTCGTAGCAAGTATTTTCACTAAATTTAAAGTAGTGTATCTTTTCTATTTTATCATAGTAGCCGTCACCTAAGAACCTATTCATTCTTTCAATAGCATTAATAAGTTTCTTTTGAAAAACAAACCTTACACCTATCCAAGGACCTTCTTCATCTGAAACTAAATGTTGTTCATTAAATACTTTTACCCAACGACTTCTATCTATTGAACGTAAAGGCATTCTTAAATTACTATAAGAATCTTCAATGTTATATCCGTTGGCATCAAACTGATCTTTATATTGCAACAGTTTTTGTTTAGCAAGTTCTGCTTGCCTATCTGTATATGCTGTGCCTTTAAAAGTCTGACGGGCGAGGCTGGTAAGTAAGCTATAGTCGCTACGATCTATTTCAAACTTATCTGTTTCTCTTGACTGTATTCCGACAAGATGTTCTATGCAATCTTCTAATGTTTCCATAGTGTTAGTATACGCTATTTTAACTTAGAAGTCAAGCGTTTAAGTGGTATGCCCTGTGATATTTCTTCTAAAGTAAATTCTGTCCAGGCGTAGTCATTAAGCCATTTAGTTCTGTCTGTATAAAGAGGATTCTCAATATTGCGAAAGTTTTGTTCAGCAACATCAAATGCTAAACTACTTGGTCCTGTAAATGCAGGTACACCATTAATAATACTGTGTATGCCTGGATTGCTTGACCAACTTATAGTAGCCCATATGTTATCAAACTTCATATCGAAGTCGTCATATGAACCTAGTAGTTGTCGTGGTTCTTGTCTTATTACATCTTTGAAGTCTTTTTCGATTGCTTCAAGTCTGCATCTAGGGTGAGGTCTAAATATGATAGGACGTTTCGTTTGAGCTCTTATGAAAGTTATTGTGTCATGTACCCATTGAGACATTGGAGGCATACCTGCCCATTGCAGACTTTTGTCGTGTTGCCCACAGAGTAAAATGTATTCGCCGTTATAGTTCCAGTCTTTTAACTTGATGTTAAGACTGTTAGCACGATTGCTATCTGTGCTACTAGGGCCAAAGTAAGCGTCCCTATTAATGCCATTTAATCCAACCTTCCATGTTGTACCTCTACTTATGCCACCGACTTCTAAAACTATTATCGGTTTCGATTGTTGTACTGCTTGTTTCCAGATATTTTCATTTGGAGCCATTCTACCACTCCAAAGAACGCTCCAAATAACGTCAACGTCACAACCACTAGTATTATACAAAACGTCATGCCCAGCAACCACAAGGCTGTGAGCAAAGGCATCAAAAACTGATTTGCTATTTTGTGCGCCATATTGTGTCCATAAACTGAATCTCATAAGTTAAATATTCCTATAAGCTATTTACAAGAGAGAGTATAATGTCAGACATAACTGTGGTTACAACGTTTCATCGTCCGGGTTTAAAATTATATGGACAGCGTATGATAGATTCATTTGCTGAAAATGTAAGTGATAAGATCAAACTGCTAGTATATGCAGAAGATTGTAATCCAATTAATCCTAAGCCAGAGCAAATTACAATACTAGATGCAACTAAAGAGTTGCCCAAACTTGTAAAATTTAAAGAGCGTTGGGGTAATGTAGACAAAGCAAATGGCATTCCTCCAGATGATATTAAAGCACGTAGGCCAAGAGATTGGCAAAAGAAGTTTAAGTGGGACGCTATACGTTTTGCTAATAAAACTTATGCAGTGTTTGATGCGTGTGAACGTAGCAAAGGTTGGTGTGTATGGATGGACGCAGATACATTTATTCACAGTCCTTGGAAGCACAAAGACTTTGCTCGCTTACTACCTAACAATGCGTACATTACATATGTAGGCAGAGGTAAAGGATCACAGACGTGGCCAGAGTGTGGCTTCTATGGTATGAACTTAAATCATCCTGTGTGCCACGAGTTCCTTAAAGAGTTTGAACGTATGTACGAAGATGCCGATAATGGAATTTTTGAATTAGAAGAATGGCACGACAGTTATGTGTTTGGACACATACTAAAACATTATAAAGCATTTGATGCTAATGCATTTGACTATAGTGCTACTATGTATATGCGTGAAGCACGTACAGGTGGAGGCGGACATCCATTAATTAATACTGAACTAGGTAGATGGATGGATCATATGAAAGGTGATCGTAAAACTGCTGGCAGGAGCAAACGTACAGATATAATGGTTAATAGGAAAGAGGACTACTGGACTAAATCGTAGTCAATACGTTCTTTTAATCCTGCTTTATTGTGTTCAATAAATGGTGCTAATGGACTTCTAGGCACAGGTGTTTTTACACGATCCCCGTATGTCATATTATACATTTTAAAGTTTCTACTGTGCATTGCTTGTACAGTTTTACCGTAAATTTCTCCATCATAAAATCTACGCATGCCTTCACGTTTGTCATTATAATAAATGTCTTTGTATGTATCACAAAACTCTTTATAGCCTTTGTGTCTTGTATTTAAAACAAAGAATCCTGTTTCACAACTATAATAGTCAACATCATTTTTGTTATGCCATACTTGTAAGTGCGAACTTAAAAACTTATCTTGTGTAATATTTCCAAACACTGCTAAGTCAAAAGGTTTCTTAATTATTGTATCTGCATCAATCCAAATAATTCTATCAGCATCTATATTATCCATAGCATGTATAATACTAAAACCTTTTTTAGCAAATGTTTTTACTCTTTTATTTTTATGTCTTGCTTGAAATGATTCGTATTCATTGCCTAAGTCCCAGCCCATTTCAATAAACGTATCGTCATTTAATGAGAAGTTATCTTCATTATAAACGTGCAAGTTTATTAAGTGTGACCAATGTTTCTTAAACGTATTCAACATATTAGAACCACAACGATCATAATATGATTGATCCATACTAGTTATACCTGCGTATTTCATAGGTACTCCTTAATAATATTCCATGCAGTTCCTTTTTCTAAATCTGCAAAATTAAAATGACTCATTGCTAGTTTTTCAATCCACTGTTGTCTTTCAGGACGTATTGGATTTTCTAGTTGACTTAAATCTGTATTGCCTATATCATATGCTTGACTAACTTTAGCATTAGGGTCTGTTATAAACACAGGAATACCCTCTATCGCCGCCGCTACGCCTGGACTACTGTTGTATGTAACTACTGCCCAGCATTTTCTAAAATCGTCTAATATAGACGGTGCTGTGCTTATCTTAACGCCCGGATAGTTCAAGGTCAAGTATTGTTTTGCTTTTTTATCTCCAGGGTGCGCTCTAACTATAATATCTCGATCAGTATGCTGTTGTATTTCTTTAATAGTTTTATTACACCAGTCCATTACGTCATAGCCGCCCATACTCCATCCACCGTTACGTTGTAAACATAAAAGTATGTGCTTACCTTTATTGGTCCACGGTTGCAAATCAAAACCTAAGTTGCGTTTTAGTTTTTGCCAACGTTCAGGATCTACATTATCTGTAAAGTAATTGCCTGTAGTTGGAAATACATCATCTAAACTAAAACGTAGATACTGTTTAGTATTTCCAGGGTCTCTATATAAAAATAAATTACTATCAATAGCAAGTGTATGTTTGCCAATAAGTTTCTGTTGTTGTATTACTTGTCTACGAAACATTAAGTGCGGAGTGTTACCACTATTTGCATGTACCCATCCTTGTATAACACCCAAGTCACTTGGTTCCCAATTAGCTGATTGAATTTCTAAACTTTCACCGTCAGTACCTACACCGTTATGAAAACTTGTTAGAACTTGTCTTTTTTCTAAGTTTTTATTATGTGCGGGAATACCTGCATAGTAAATTCTTACAGACTTCATGTTGATGCCAACGTATGTTTAAGTTTGTCTTTATTAGTTTTATTAATATGATGTTTGAGATATAAACTAAAGCGTGTATTTTGTAATGCATTTACATTTTCACATACGTCATCACATAAATTTAAGAAGCCTGCTTTTTCACCTTTAGCAAAGTTACCAAGTACTATAGCATCATAAGGTTTATGTAAACTTTCTAGTTTACTTTGATCGTTCCAAAATGCCCAATACTTGTTTGACCATAATGTTAATTTTTCGTATTCTTCGTTAAAAATTACAAGTCCTGATTCGTAACAGTCAGGATGTGAATTGTTACTTTGCATCATAGCAACTGGATTTATAAATGGAAAACTAAATGCTTCTTCGGGTATTTTGCGTGTTTGCTCCATGTCAGCATCTAGCCAAATTATTCTTTCGCCCATGTCTCTATTTTTTATAGCATGTATTTGTGCTACACTTTTGCCCCAGAACTTTCTTATTTTAGTATTAACATCAAACTCGCTATCAACATCTAATGCAGGTACATGCAACAGTCTTTTGTTGAAAGGTAATTCATTAAACCATTCAACTTCACCTTCGTGTTGGTCAATATATATTTCTACTTTGCCAGGCAAGTCCCATGTACTAATACAATGCTTGCCAACACTTTTCCAATAGTTTTTTGATATACTTGTAACAAATTTTAATTTCATACTAAGCCCTTTATTATTCTATGTGCTGTACCGTTTTGTAATTCTTCATTATGGAATTGTCCGTATGCTAAATGACAAGCCCATTTATATATTTTATGCGAGTCTTGTTGTGTTGGATTTTCAATGTGACTAATATCCTTATCGCATACTGGATCAGCGGCTGTAGGCGCTGTAGTAAACGCTGAGACGCCATATAACACACTTTCTACTGCCGCTATGCTTTGATATGTAACCATTGCATGACAGTTATCTAAGTCATCATATATAGTTTTGTTTATGCGATTTTGACGTGGTGCTTTGTCTCTAATTATAATAGTTCTATCTGTATGCTTTTCTATTTCGTTAACAGTATCTTTGACCCATTGATCTCTATCAATACCATAAAACTTACAAGGCTTTTCGCTAGGCGTGACAAGTAATATATGTGCGCCACCCTTCTTAGGTTTGTGTATTGCTTGTTGTAGTCGGTTCCATCTGTCGTTTGGTCTGTCTATTATTTCGTTGTGTTGCACATCGTTCTTTACTATACGGTGCCATTGTTTCCAACCGTTTGGATTTATTGATGACTTGTAGTTTCCTACATAACCACTATCCATGTAGTAAAAGTCTCTTTTGTTTTGCCAGCATTCGTGTATAAGTTTTCGCTTACCCATGCTACGTATTACAATAGGAACATTGTCCGGAAAGTCGCTGTAGTCATATATAGGTAAGTTTGCACTTTTAGCAAACATGTTTATATATTGATCTGTTTTATTTTTACTTAAACATATCATAAAGTTCTTGTTTCCATAACTCATTAAATTCGCAGTCTCTGTAGTTTTCAAACCACGGTCCGCCTTCAGTATAATGTATTAGTTTTGGAGTTTCAATATCATCATACACACCTACTAAGTAGTTCCATGTATGATCTAGTTCACCAATTTCTTTATCTTCTAACCAACTAAACCTATGAAAGTATGCGCCATTTAATTCTAAACTGTTAACTTGATCTTGGTCAACAACTCTATTACTAGGATGTCCACAGTTCCATAACACAACACTTGACCAGTTCTTGCGTGGATAGATAGTTTGCTTTTGTCCATCCATTTTAAAACCTTCTTTAGGTGTGTAATCATGTTGCACACACATAACAGCATACTTGTCGTCTGCTTGTGCAAATAGTTCAGCAATGTCTGTTGTAAGGATCATATCACAATCCATAAACAATGCCCAGCCTCTAAAGTTAGTAAGCTCTGGTATTAAGAAACGTGTAAATGTAAATTCTGTTGATGCAAGTTTATCTTCAGGTCGACTGTACCAACCTGCTTGTCGTAATTCTTTTTGCACTAATGGAATAACTTCTGCATCGGGTTGATGCTTTAGTATGCTATGCTTACACACTTGGTAAGCCATATCTTCTCTTGGGTCGTAGCCGATGAATACTTTCATTAATCTCTTCTTTCTATATCTTCTTCATAACAGTCGCCCCATTGTACTTCTAGTATATGAGTGTTCTCTGTTCCAGGATTGCTTGCTTTGTGCCAAACTTCCTTACCAATTTCAAATGTTCTACTTTTTTGTTCTAGTAGTATACTACTTTGTATACCATTCCACTCAGTGTCCATTTTAACTGTACCTTCTAGTACATTCCATTCTTCTGAACGCTTAAAGTGTTTTTGATCACTTAAACTTTTGCCCGGATATATTACAAGCTCTTTTACTTTGTAACCCTTTTCTGGTTTATGATCTAATACACGCCAGTAACCCCAGTCACGTTCTGTCTTTTGTGTTTTCCATTCATCAAGTATCCAACTACTTGAATTCATTTTATTAGTGCCGCCTATACCAAATGCAAAATCAACATACGGCATATCTCCGTAAATTTTGTATTCAGGGGTCGTGAAATTTGTCCTGTCGCCACCGTTAGCAAAGATAACTTTTGTTCCGCTACCGTGTGTACTAAGTGTATGAAAGATAGCCTGACATGCGCTATCATCAGTATCATCAAAACCAATAACTTTGTCAACAATACTAAGTTCTCTAATGATAGCAACTCTATCATTAAAAGGCATAAAGTGTCTGCCTTTTTTACGTGCTAACCATTCGTCACTATTGACGCCAACTATAAGTTTACTTCCTAGTTTACGTGCTTCTTTAAAATATTCTATGTGTCCTGAGTGTAGCGGATCAAAGCCGCCTGTTACTAATACTACATCCATACAGATATTTATAGCATGATTTGTGTATGCTTTTGCGTCTTGGCTTGTTCAAATAAAGACTGTAGTGTAGGCCACGGATCTCCTCTTTGTATCTCTTCACCTGTCCACTGTGCATAACTCATATCGTTTAACCATTGTTGCCTATCAATAGGCTGCCAAGCAGTCTCAATATGATGTAAATTGCTTCTAGCAATAGGTGATGCTACTGAACTTGGGTCTAATGTATACGTTGGTTTGCCATTAAAAATGCTCTCAACTGCCGTTAAACTACTAAAAACTATAACGCATTTCGAGTCTAAAATGTCCTTTTTAAGCCCACCGCTGGGTGCCATAGTAACACTTCCGTTGTATTCAAAGTTGCTACTCATTACCACATTTGTATATTTGCTTGCTAATTCTGAAAAATATCTTACTTGTGGTCGCATGTTATTTGGGTGCGGACGTATTACAATTTTTCTATCTGTATTACTACGTATATCGTCTAGTGTATCTTTTAACCATAAGGTATATGCTTGCCAGGCTGTGTCAGTATTGTACTTTTTATACAAATGATTTAAACTACTATCGCCTATTTTCTGTAAGCATAGCAATACATAATCGCCTGTATCGTCCCAAGGTTTTATTTGTAAATCAAAATCCTTTTGCATCATTTCCCAACGGTCACTAGGACAGTTTTTTGGGTATGTGCCGGTATTATAAAAATAACTATTCCACGCAAGCCTGTGCCATTTAGTTAGTTTACTGTTGCCTTGTAAATCTCTAAAGATAGGACTTTCGTTTACAATAGAAGGTTTGTCACTACGTGCAATAAATTCAAATGCATCTCTAGTTACTTTATTTCCTTCATAGTGTTTTAAAATATTTGTTTGAAAATAAAAATCAGCATAGTTAGAATCTAAGCAACTTTTTAAATCAAAGGTATGTCCGTGTGCATATAACATACGCTTTAGTATTCCAGATGACTTACTTGCGCCTATTACTGCTACGCCCTTCATTTCTTTTTCTCGTTAAACTTTGCCCATTTAATATTTGTAGTTGCATATTCTTTGCTGTGCATACGTTCAACAAACTTTAATAATAGTTCTTTGTTAGGCTTAGGTTTAAATAAATCGCAAATTGCGATTGCACTAGCCATTGCATTATATTGTATCTTTGCAACGTGTTGAGGATGATCGTTTGGTCCTCTAATAGGTCCATCTTCGTCCCAATCAATTACTGGTCCAAGGTGATAGCAGTTGTGTTTTTCTAAACTTTTTGTAGCAAACGGTACAAGACGATCAATATAAGGAAGTGTCTTTCCTCCTATGTATATTGTATGCGGCGGTGCTTGATCATAAAATTTATAAATGCTATTACCTTCACCTTGTAAATCTACTATAGTTGTGTTAGTGTCAACTGTTCTATCTATATATTTTTTAAAATGTTCGTTAGGTTCTAAATACATTTTCCTACTAGTAATAAGCATCTTACTTTTCTTACCAGTCATTGCTTCGTATAATGGTTGCCAATTACAACAGTCTCTATATGTAAAAGCAATATCTCTATCTGGTAGTTCTAGTGTAGCAAGTGCTAGTACAGGCAAGTTTAAGTTTGCTTGTTCGATCCAATACTTCTTTGCATCGCCTGTATGTGGGCATAGTAGCCTAGTTTTACGCATCCAACATGCTAGTTGTGGATCTACTTCATATGCCATTTGTTCAAGCTCTGTGAAGTGTGTAAGCGTGTCTAAGACGCCATTAACTCCATTTGCTTGTGCAGTTTTAACATCACTGTGATTGTTATCTCCATAGTGTGTATCTATGTTATACTTTTGTTTTACACTATCCCAAATGTATCCGTGACGCTTGCCATATCTAGTAACAATAATATCTACATTTTTTGTTAGTCCGCAGTTGCGTAATATTTTCATAATTTCATCTGCACTAAGATACATGTCACTTAGTATTAAGTCACCGTCTTTGACTTTGTTTATATTTTCTACTATTGGAAATAAGTGTTCAAGTTCTACTTGTAATTCAACTTGTGGATCGTACTCGGGTAATAGTTTATAGATGTCTTCGAAGTTACCTTCGTCTTTCTTAGTTGCTTTTTCAGCACGTATACGTTTTTTAACGTAGTTAGAATCGTTAATACGTCTAGCAGTTTCTTCATGTACTGTTTTAGGATAAAAGAATCTACGTGCAATTAGTGTATCAAATACGTCCCAGCTATTCATGCTCAAATTCTATATCCCACTTGTTGATTCTATGTACTTTGTATCCGTGTGGTGATAAGAAATTGGTTAACTTTTCAATCATGCCTTTTCTATTACCATGCTCAATAGTCATAAACTTTATTGTAATTTTATCAAAGTCTATACCTTGCAGGGCTTCTAGTTCGGCACCTTCTGTATCCAAACTCATGTAGTCAATTGTACACGGCACTTTATAATTCTCTTGTAATATTCTAGTAACAGTTTTACTTGTTACTGTTGTAGTTTCTGTCTTATCTTTAAAATGTGTTTTAAAGTATTTTTTATTTCTAGCATCTAAATCTGCATTTGTAATTCTAGATAGCAAGTCGCCTCGAATATCTTTATGTTCGCTTAAAGGAATTTCAAAAGTAACTGTACCGTCAGTATTAAAAACAGCACAATGAACTACTGTACTATGCTGTCTGTTGTTTTGCAGTTGTGGTATTAGATGCGGATTTGCTTCTATACAAATACCTTTCCAGCCAAAGGAATATTCTAATGTAGCAGTATTACTTGTAAATACTCCATCATTAGCACCAATATCTAAATAGAATCCGTCACGTTTGCCACGTGATATATTTTCAATATAATACTTGTCTTGTTCTATTTGACTGTAGTATTGTGTCATAGCGTGGCATCTTCCATACCCGCTACTCTAAGTTTAACTACGTTTGTTATTTGCCATTGCTTTTGATCAAGTCCTTTTAAGACACCTAACCACTTGTTACGCATTAGTGCAAACTCGTTAATAATTTTTTCGTAATCAACAACGTCTGCCTCGCCGTCAACGTATTTTTCTACGTCACGACTAGACAGAGCTCGTTGATAGTTTTCTAAGTATTTTTTAAAGTATGAACTACGCAACCTGCGTAGCTCAATATTTAGATAGTTTAGGATTGCTTCAATCTCTTGTAATTGATTGAACCTGTGTTCTACTATGCCTGGCATTGCCGCAGATGCTTTTTCTACACTACCAACTAATTTAACTTCTTTCTTTGCGTCAATTAGTTCAGTTTCATAAAATGTAACTGCATTAGGTATCTTGTTAATGTCTCTAGATACTTCGCTATACCAACCCATAATTTAATCCCAATCTATTTCTTCGTCAAGAACATCTTCTTCGTCGATGTCTAGATAATAGTTTATTGCATTATCTAATGCACTATCACTTCCTAGTGCGTTAGTAAACACATCGTCACCTGTACCCATATCGGCCATCAAGTCTACAAAGCGTTCAGCGGCAATCTCAATATGTTTTTTATCGAGATATTCCTTAAACATATTCCATGTATCTACGATTTGTTCTTCTTCCATACTCTACTCCTCGATTGTTTGTATGTCGTCTAATTCTACTTCGTCATCGATAATAGTTTCGTCGTCCGAGGTATTTACCAAAGTCGCTTCTTTTATTAGATAATCTGACATAACAGTATCGAGGTTTTCGCCGATCCATTTTTTACGATATTCTAAGATTTCTTCGCCAGTGCTGGAAACATACTTTAGTCTGTTGCCTTGTTTTTCAATGACGCCTTTTGCTTCAAATAACTCCAATAGTCCGCTATATGGATTCATGCCTGTTTCATAAGGAATTTTAACTTGCACTGCCTCGAAAGGTTTTGCATATCTAGTTTTCATTACTTTACAGCCTGCACGTATACCCATAACTTGACTGATCTTGTTACCGTCTTCATCTTCTTTTAGTTTTAGTTTTTTCATTGCTACAACAATTGAAGATGCATAGATAAAGCCTTGTCCACCTGATATCTTATCATCTGGATCAAACATATCTTGTGATGCATATGTATGGTTAGTACACACTAAGCCTACGTTATGTGAACCAATCATGTTAACAGTATTACGTACAAGTGATGTTAGTGCTTTAGGCTTACGACCCATATCACCTTTCATATCACCCTTGTTAAACTGATCAACATCTGTTGGTGTTAATAGCATACCTAGTGAGTCGATAACAAACAATACCTTAGGACGTTCTTCTTCGTCCATTGCTTTATAGTCTGCCATAAATGTTGATACTGTTTTAGCAACATCATCAATCATTGACATATTAAGTTTTAGTAGTTTGTCATCTGCTGTGTCTACATCTAATGCTTGTAGCCACGCTTCGTCAAGTGCGTTCTCTGAATCAATTAAGACTACAAAGATGCCTTGTTCTTGTGCCGCTTTTACAATGTTACCTGCACAGATATATGATTTACCTGCACCTGATTCACCTGCAAAAACAGATACCTTACCTAGTGGAACACCTTTGTGGAAGTCTCCTGAGATAAGATAGTTGAGTGCATAATTTCCTGTACTAATCCAATCAGTCGGGTCATTGAACCCTGCACTCATTCCTGAAATGGATTTAGTTAGTTGTGTCCTAAACTTAGTAGGATCAAACGCTTTATTCGCCATGGTATCTCCTGTTTTAAAAAGCCGTTAATGTGTGAGTTACAAGCATAATACTTGTAACCCACGTTATATTATTATTAACTTTGACGTGCTCTGATCATTGCTAGAATGTCATTTGCATTGCCGCCACCTTCTGCAGGTGCTTCAGCAGTTGGTGCTGGAGTTGCCGCAGGTGCCGCTTCTGCTACTGGAGCAGGTGCCGCTTCTGGTGCTGGTGCCGGAGCAGGTGTTGTTGCCGCTGGTGCAGATGTCTTTAATGGATCACCTGTACGCTGTTGCATACCTGCTGGACGGAAGTATTGTCCCCAACGATCTGCATCAAATGCTTCACCGTCTACTGACGCTTCGAACATTTCTTGCATTACTTTAAGTTCAATCTCTCCTGGCTTTTTAGGCAGGAAGTCTGACAAATTAAACAGACCGTTTGTATTAACTGCATTCATTTCTTCATCACCTAGTGGTCGATCTCTACGTGCCCAATTACTTGTGCTGTAGTCTGCGTATCCACCTTTGGATGTTTTGTTTAGACGAAAGTCTACGCCTGCAGTGTAGTCTGTTGGCAATTCTTCCATGTCTGGATCCATAAGCGCCTGCTTAATGATCTGGAAGATTTGTGGACCAATAATAAACCTACGAATTGGATTCTCAGGTGTTTTATCGTCCGTTAGTGGGTTATCCGTTACAAAGCCTTGGAAAATGTACGAACGCTTTTTCCAATACTTACGACCCATGTCTTCTAAACTTGGATCTTTAAACCAGCCACGTACTTCGTTAAGAATGTTACATGTCTCGCCATACATTTCCATACATGGAATTTGTACTTGTGTAGGGCGTGAATCTGTTTCACCTTTAATGCCTGCAAATGGAAGTTTAATAACGAGTCTTTCTTTCCAAAAGAAAGTGTTATCTGCATCGCCATCTGGCAAGAATCTCATCGTTGCCGACTCGCCTTCTTTAATATTCCAAAATGGGTAAATGCTGTTGTCACCGCCGCCTGCGCTACGGTTACCTGAAGCGTTTGCTTCTTGCTCTTTGAGCTTTGCTCGGATTTCTGCTAATGATGCCATAGTTGTGCCTCCTATATGATTGTTATGCCTATGTGCTTTTGTGCCTATTTGTTTGTAGCACAGTATATATAATACACTCTACTACTTACCTTGTCAAGTCTTTTTTAAAGAAAAACCTGAAAAACTTATAACCAATCTATCTTAGACCGGCTAATTCTTTCATTCTATCCATTTCTGGATTCGTATCTTCTGCCTGTTTGTATCTTTCCGTCATTTCATATACACTTTCAATAAATGCTTTTGCTGGATTGATAAACTGTTCACCGTAATCTTTTTCTACCATTGTTAGTACTGCTGTTTCGCCTTTTGGAAATGCACCTGCTTCTTTATCGTAGTAAGAAAGTATAAACTCGCCTAATGGTGTCTTTTCGTCCTTTTCAAGTGTTATTTCGTCGCCGTCTGGACCGTCTATCTTATCGCCTTTTTTCTTGCCATTCATTTTGGCTTTCTTTACAGCGTGTGCGTATGCATTGCCTTCGTCAAACTCAATATCGCCATCGCGCATTGCATCCATTGCTTGTTGCTCAATATCAGCATCATCCCAATAAAGCATATCTTCTGGTCCAGGTAATGTATTAGGATCAATCTCTGGCTTACCATTTACAATTTTAACTTGAACTTCTACTTCGTGTTCGCCGCCATCTTGATCAGTAACAAATAACGCCATAGTTCCTACTTTGCCTTCATCTGCTTCGTTAGTAGGTGTTTCAGCAAACTGTCCCATCATTGCTTCAAACGCTGATTCAATTTCCATTTCTTCTTTACTTAGATACTTGTCTTTGATTGCGCCTTTTTCTTCTTCGCTTGCACCTTCACGTCCAGCTTTTTGTAATGCTTCAAAACCTTTTTTGCCGTACTTCTTAATACCTGTGTAACGTTGTAAGCCTGACTCTTCTACTTCTTCGTCATCTTTTTCCCACGGTGCTTTTTTAAGACTAACTTTTTTCTTCTTCTCACCACGTGGAGTTTCATCTGCATTATAACGGGCGCGATCTTCTGCACCTTCAATTTTTTTACATTTGTTTACACGTTTGCCTTTGTTCTTGCCAGTACCTGCTTGTGTACCAACTTTTCTGTGTCCAGGCCAGCACTTGTCTGGTCCTGCTACTTCTGCCATTAAATCTTCAGCAGTTAATTCTTCAGCTTTGTTTGCTTCACTTACTAATTTATAAATGTAGGGGAATACATCTGATAGTTCTTCATTGAACTGTTTAATAGTAAGTTGATCAATCCAATTTTCAGCAACATCAGTAGGAACATCTTCAAGTACGGGGGTTTCAAATGCTTCAAATGTTTCTTTATAATATGCTGGCTTCTGTAATGATTCTAGTGTTTTCTTAATTGTACCTACACGTTGCTTAACAACATCTACATACTCTGCAAGGCTTTCTGCCATTACTGCTGAACGACCCATGTAAGATTTAAACTTACGTAGTTTATTCATTTCTTCTGACATACTTACAATATGCTTACCAAACTCATCATGCGGTACTCCGCCTTCTGATACATGTCTTGCCATTGCTCTTGCACCAGTAAGATGTTTGAAAGGATATTTAAATCTTTCACCTTCTGAGCTTTCAACATATATTGCGCCAATTTTTCTAGTGCGTCCTGCACTGGCTTCTTGATCAACACCTTCTGTATGTTTGATCATTAAACGTGCTCCATCAAAGTCTTGATAAGACTGTCTTGATGTGCCATATAATTTTGATTCGTTCATTCCGTTATCCCCGTCACGATTCTTTGCCAAAAATTTGTAATCTCTTTGATCTAAATTAGATTTTGTTATGTCTCTTGTGTCAAATTCTAGTGTTCGTTTTCTTGCAAACATGCGTAGTTCTTTTAAGAAATCGTACCAGCCTTTTTTTGCTATATCAGACTCAGTAGCAACTAAGTCGCCACCGTATACTACTGCCACACTTTTTTCATCTAGACTTACACTAACTTTACCAATTGGACGACCTTCATTTACAAAGTCAAAATCAAAGTATCTACCTAGTTTAGGTTCGTTAGTTACATTGCCTTCAGCATCACCAATTGTAATACTTGGAAAGCGTCCACGTATCTTATTAAATAGTTCTTCTGCTGTTACGTCTAAATTCTGCATAAATGTATTTATCAATAGTTACTACTAATGAAGATCGGCATTGGTGCTTCATAATCTTCATCTTGTTCGGCTTGATTGAATGTATTATACACTCTTGGATCCCAGTCTTTGAGAACAGCCATCATTCTTATAGCAAGTAATGTAGCACTTACTAGATCATCTGTCATTCCTGATTTTGCTTGGAAACTTGATCCTGTTGCAACAAATCCTTTTAGTTCTGATAATAAAGGTTTACTTGTTATAGACATTTTATCGTTTTCTATCATAGTTTTAAGTCTACTACATGCAGTAATTTTTGTACCGTGTGTAGTATTAAAGCCTTTGCGGAACTTACGTACATGTCCTTTACGTATAGGTTCACTTACAAATAGTCCTGGTATGTTTTCTTCACCAAAGTCATTGATAACAATAAGTGCGGCTTCACCTATACCATTGTTTTCTACACTCCAATATACATTAGTATCAGACTTAGTTTCAGTAGCAATGTAATTACATATATCACTTAATACTCTAACTTGTCCTGGAATGCCTGTTTGGTTATGTTGCCACTCTGCTACTTGTTCATAACTAGGTAATTCAAATACTTCGATTGCGGCATTATCTCCGCCTGTACCCATACTTGGATCTAGTGCAACTGCATATGTAAACTCTGAGCTTGGCTTTTTATACCAGCGAGTCTGACCCATATTTAATATAGGATTTTTACCATCCATTGCGGCCAACTTAATACTGTTAATAAGTGTTTCGTCAAATACTAGGAATTCACAACCATACTCACGTCTAAACTTTTCTTCGCCTATACGTCCAATTTCTGCTTCTTTCCACTCTTCGTCTCTGTCTGGATGTTCTTGCCATTCTGCAACAAAACTATGAAAGCCATTTGATCCTAGTTCTTGCTCATTGCCATGTGCATCAAACTTTTCTTCTGCTTGTTTCCAAATAGTAGCAAATGTATCTTCATCACTGTTAGGTGTGCTAGTAATAATAGCACGACCACCTGTTGCTAGTGTAGGTGATATTGATGTCCAAAACTCTTCTGCGATGTTAGGTTGCACAAATGCAAACTCGTCACAGTATAGTAATGATATGGACATACCACGTCCAGTATTTCCAGTAGTTGTTTGTGATACAATTCTACTACCATTTTCAAATTCAATTGAGCCTTTATTATAACTTGTAACACCTGCTCTAATATGATCTTCACACGTTTCATATATGTAACGTATACGTGCCATAATCTCTTGAGCACCTGTGTACTTGTGTGCCGCAATTAGTATAGTTTGATCAGGTACAAACATTGCATACCATGCTAGGTATATTGCCGCACATGTAGTTTTACCTGTTTGTCTAGGCATCATGTTTATATTAAAGCGATAGTTGTGATAACTGTGCATCAAACGCAACTGATACTCATAAGGATCAAACAACAACTTACCTTGTACAGGGTGTTGTATGTAAGCAAACTTCTTAGCAAAGTACAAGTAACCTTCGTTAGGATCTGTACATGCTAGTAAGTCAGCAATTTGTGCTTCGCTAAATGTTTCTGTTTGATTGGCCTTTTTGGTAAGGACACCGTCTAAACTCTTGCTCATACTGTATTTACTCAAAAAAATAGGGCCCGGAAGCCCTATTGAATTTGTGTATTTTAGCTACAGCCGCAAGAGCCGCAAGCCATTAATTTCTTTTTGCCTGGAGCACCGCATTCTGGACAATCATGTTCTTCGTCATCATCATGATCGTGGTCGCCTGCTTCTTCTACATCGCCAGCCATTAACTCTTTGAGTCTAGCCGCTAATTTTTCTTTAATTTCGTCTTGTAACGCCATTGGATTGTCGCCACCCTGTGTTGCAGGATATGCCGCTTTAGACTTATGTAAATCATCACCTGAATTAATTACATCGTCAATCGCACCGTATTTTTCATCTGGTTCGTTAGCATATGCTTCATCAGCTTCAATATCGTCCATACAACTACTTGCACCAACATGTTGCTTACCGCAATTATCACATGGTTCGTCTTGTACGCCTGGTTTAAGATCGTCCATATCTTTATCCATATCTGGACCTTTAACTATGTCACGTAATCTTTCCATGTCTCTACGCATTGGCATAATATCAGCGTCAACTTCTTTAGCGCCTTCCATGCCTGCGTTTTTCATCATATCAATTAAATCTGCAACATGTTCTTTGCCGCTTGCATTCATTGATACATTCATTGTTACTGGGTTACCTTTGTCCATCTCTGGTGCTGGACTAGGCATAGGCATTGGTAAGCCTTCCTGTGCAACATCAATCGACTCTATTAACTTTTTCATATTCATTATTTTGTCTCCGATACCGCCGCACTTGGATCGTGCTCACGTTCTGTTTTTACTTTTTCAAGTTCTTTTAACAATTCCATTACTCTGTTTTCACCAACTGAATCTTGTGCGCTTTCGCCGCCCATGTCTTCTGTTGTTAACTTTGCTTGATACACAGTGTCTTCAGGCATTTCCTGATACTTCTCTTGCATCTCTAATGGATTTCTTACAATGATATGTGCTTGATCTATGTTACAGCACTGTCCAATATATTCTTGTAATACTTGTTGTGTGGAAGGATAGTTAAGTTCAACTTCGAAGTATGTAACTTCCATGTTTTCTAATTGTGGAAAATCTAACGGACGTTCTGTAATAGGGGTCTTTTTACCTTTGCTCATACTAGCAACATCATACTTTTGTAAGCATGTTTTGATGCTGTCTTCGCAACCTTCAGGTAAATTACCTGCAATACCTATTTTAAATGCATAAGTCTTTTTAGACTCGTTTAGCAATTCTTGAAATCGTGTTTCCATATTATCCATCCTATATAAGTTATTTATCCTTATCGAGTCCTTTGAGCTTTTCTAAGAGGCTGTTGCGATCTGTTACAACATAGCCTTCTCCAGCAATCATACCGTCTTCTGTAACACCGCTGTCTTTATCTTGCTTTTCTTTTCTAAGTTGTAGTTCAACCATTTTTAACTTATTATTAAGTTTTGCTACCTTTGCATCTAGTCCTGTTTTAAGTAGTCCGCCAGCAACTTCAAATACTCTACCGCTATAACGACTTTCTACATTCATACCAAGATTCATTAAATCATCATATGCTTCAAGTGCTTTATCTGCTATTTCATTTAGCTCACTATCTGCTTTATCACCTAAGCCTTTAACGGCTGGTAATGCACTAGTAATTTTATCAAACTCTGCTATATCACGAAAACTATCTTCATGAGCTACTTCGTGTTTAGCTTGCGCTTTTTCTTGTTTTTCTGCCTGTTGTATAATTTCTTTCGAATCAGGCATGTTGAGTAAATCTTCTAGTTTTTTGGTCATGTGTCCTATACCATTATATGCTACTATTATTTATCGTCTTTTGCCGTTATGGAATATATCTTGTTCTGTTATAACTCTAAAAAATATACCTTTTTGTTTACAATATGCCCTTGCGGCTTCCCATTTTGCTTGGTTAACGACCCAAGATGCTTGGTTATGCTTACTTCGACCTAGTTTTTCTTTTACTGCTTGATTCTCTGGTTTTACTTCTATTAGTTCTACACGTTGCTTGCCTTTACGGTCTGCATATGCAATAAAGAAGTCCGGAACATATATTGTATGCTTTCCGGTTAATGGATTTTTGTATGGTATTTTAATTGCTTCACTAGCCCACTTAGCAACACTTGGGTGTTCGTCGCAAAAACGCATAAACGTAAACTCCCAACTACTTCTATAAGTTGGTGTTTTTGTACCTATATACTTCTCAGGATTTTTGAGACTATATTTTCCCTGTGCAAATCTTCCCATGGCATTTTAGTATATGATGTTTCGCTTTTCAATTTTTTCGTAATTTGAAGTTACTTTAAAACCAAGTGTGCTTGTTTTTTCTCTACTGTAGTTTAGTATGTTAGCAATGATATCACTCATTTGTGTTGCATTTATACCTTTTAGTGTATCAATAAGTTCAAACACATTTATGTCATCTACTTTTGCTTGATTTAAGATTGCTGTACCTACTGCAATAGCACTTGATTTTTCAAAGCCTCTGTTTTCAAAAAAGCCTATTACTGCGTCAACATCATTTGCTGGATAAGAAGTTTTTTCTGTTAAGTATTGATTGAAAAATTCTTTAACTTCAGCACCACTATCTTGTGCTTTAACTGCTGGTAAATTATTTGCCATATTATACGTTTCCTAATGGATTCTTTTGTGCGGCAATAGTACTACTGCCTGATTGTGCTTCTCTGTATTTAGTGACTATAGAGTTGGTAATGGATAGCATCTTGGGATCTTCATTACTTAGTAATTGATCAACTTCGTTTCTAACTATTGTTTTTTCATTTACAGTAAGGTTATCATATGCACCAAGTCCTGCGGCATTACCTACATTATAACCTGACAGTGTACTTACTGCACCTATTGCAACAGCTCTTTCTGCAACTAAGTCTTTTAGTTCTGTATTGTTATCTAATGCTGTTTGTAAGTCTGCTGTATCTAATTGTTTAGATTGCCTAATAGTTGTAATTGGTTTTGCTTCAGTTGTTTGTGTACCGTTACCACCTGATTTTGGAAAACTAGTATTAGCAAGTCCGCTTACATTTGTTCCTGTTGCTGTTCTAATAGTTTGTCCTGCAACTTGATATGCTTCATTACGTAAACCTTCTTTAGTAAGTTTCTTAGCGTTTTTAACTGTACGTGCCGCTGTAAGTAATGTACCTAAGTCTGCTTTACCGCCTGCTAAATCTCCTAGTACACTAACACCGCCTGCTAATATACCCGAGCTACCAAATAGTCCTCCACCACTACCTGCGGCAATTGGACTAGGTGTCGAATCATAATGTTCTGTTGCAAATCCTTTAGGTGTTGATCCTTCTGCTACAGCACCGTCTGCATAGAATACGCTTTCGTATGCTACTGTCATTGTATTCTGCACAGGCTCAGCACTTGCTGAATTATCAAGTGTGTCATGTGACCATTTTTCAATTATTGGATTTACTAATGTTAGTGTAAGATATTGATGTCTTGCTAACTGTGATATCTGTATACTTGTAAAGAACGGTTCGTATTGATTGTTATCTAAACCAAAGCGGTCGCCGTTTTGTGTACTACCTTTATACGTATTAAATCTATCATATGGTCTTGCAGTTTGATTTGGTGCACCTGCTCCATCTCTACTACCATATGTACCATCTCTAAACATATAGTTATAGTATGCTGTCCATAACTGTGTTGTTATGCTATTGTTATCATCATGGAATATAATATTTACAGGACCGTAATCTATACGTGTTTGTACATTCTTTTTACGATTGTATTTGTTCTTAGTTTCAGTTGTAATATCAAAACTAGGCATAGTTACACTCTTAACAAGCATATTAACTTCATTAGTATGTCTGCTAACCCAACCTGGTAATACTTTGTTTACTACGTTGTCGTTTAAGTTAAGTGTTACATGATATAGAAACTTTTGTTTGGGAGCTAAACGAAAGTTGTCGTCTGTGAATAAACGTGCCGCATGTGAATAGTCGGCCATGTCGCCCTTTGGACTAAGTGCGCCGTTTACTAAGTTATCTAAGAATCCATTGAATATGTTCGCCATACTAATATTTATCCAATGTTATTAACTGCGTATAAAATGAAAAAGGGGCAATGAAGCCCCTAATCCTAATTTGTTGTACTATTAAGTAACTTAGCTTGCGCCAGTTGTACTTGCTATAGCCGCTACTGATCTTCCAATAGCAGTACCTACTCCACCACCGCTTGCGCCTGATGTTTGGATAGCATTGTCGTACTTAACTGTTAATGCAACTGTTACTGGTTCGTTAGCACTGTATGCTAATGAATTGTAATTTGCACTTTCTAAGTAACAACCGTATAGTTCAAAAGTTTCTAGTGTTTCAGGTGCATAGTTACCGTTACCACCGTCTAGAATTTCAATTCTAGTTACAAACTTATAATCAATTCCGCTTGCCGCACTTGACTGTTCCATAAAGTCGAACTGTCTTTGTAGTTGTTCACCAACTAGTTTTTGTACAGCACCAGTAGCATCGTCTCTTAAAGTAAGTGTAATAGCTTCCCAGGTATGTTTACCTGCAAGATAAACTCTTGAGTTGTATACGTCAACAGTCATTGTCTCGAAGCTTACGTTTGGTCTAGTAACATCCTGAACCTGTTTTGTTAGTTCAGTAACTTCGCCTGCACTTACACCAAAGTTTTCCAGTGACACTCTAAAGCGATACTGGAGTTTTGGCATAAGCAACCCTTGTGTAGAGTTACTTGCATCCGAAGCTAATGGAACTGTGATTTTTGATAATGATGAAATAGCCATTTACTTTGCTCCTAATTTGTTATATATATTTATCATCTTTACAAGCCTGCTATCTCACCAGTATTTTTCAAACGTAGCGGAATGTAAACAAACTCTACTGCTTTGACTGGTTCTATTGCTATATCTAAGTAAAGCTCGTTACGATCGATTCTAGCTGGAGTGTTGTTGCTTTCGTCACATACAACTAAGAAGTCATATAATGCTCTTGCACCAACTAACTCTAAACATAAGCTCTCTGCGGCCTGTTTGATCTGATCACGTGTGATCTTATCATTTGGTTCAAAGATATATGGTTTAGCTAATTTGTTTAACTGTCCACGTAAGTAAATTACCAAACGTGCTACGTTAATTCTATCTAATGAGCTTGCACCTCTTGCACGAGTCTTTTGACCGTATGCAACTAAGCCTGCGCCGTTAATGAATGTAATTGGGTTAACGCTTACTGCATAAAGTGTATCGCGCTGTCCTTCGTTTAATGCTATTGAATTAAATTCGCCTTCGTTATCAATAAACCCTGTTGCTGTAGCATTTGTAATGCCGCCACGTCTTGTACCTGCTGGTGCAAACCATGGATAGCTAACTTGGTCACTTAGCGCAATAGTTCTTAGCATCATGTGACTTGGTGGAACAACTACATTGTTACCTGCGTTGTCACTTGTAAAGCCCCATGGATAAAATACACCTAAGTATTCATCTCTGCTTACAAGTCCGTCATCGTTATCTTCAACTGCTAATGCAACGTTCTGACCCCATTCATTTAATGAAGTAGCGTCTGATGTTAATCTTGCTGGTGAATCACCTACGATAAATGCACTTAATCCTCTATCAAAGTTTAGTGAAACCATTTCACCAATTAACTCTGGATAACCTGGAGTTGCTAGTAAGTTGAATAGTCTTGATTCATCATCTCTAATATCATCATTGCTATTCATTGTAGCTTGTAACTGTTGTACAACAACTTTACGCTGTGCTTTACGTCCAAAGCTACCTGAACCATCTTCTTGGTTAGCTGACTCTGTTACCCATCTGTGTGGATAGTAACTTGCCATACTTGCATCACCTGCTCTTGCGTTATCAGCAGTAACATCAATTGCGTTACGTACAAATTTCTTAACGTTAAAGCCGCTTCTACGTGTGTTCCAAAGTAGCATACCACGTGGGTAAAGTGCTGGATCTGGAGCATCTGGGTCTAAGTAGTCACTTGTTAATAAGTCTTCAATACTACCTGCTGGAGCAACTGTTGTTGTTCCGCCTGATGTACCATAACGTGCATCTGCAAACAATACACCATCTTCAGTAGTTTGATCTGATTTGTCAACTAACTGCCATTCTTGAGCACCATTGTTCCAACGGTAAATTGTTGGATAGTTTTCTAAGTCTGATGTGTCAACCCAAAGATCCTGATCTGCTGGAGTACTTGGTTGTGTTGCTGATACTGTTGTACCGTTACTTGAACCATATAATGATTTGTAACCAACCCATGTTGTACCATTGTGTACCATCATGTCAACTTCGTCAATAACACTACTGTACCATAATGTACCATCTGCTGTTGTGCTTGTTGGTGCGTTAGCTGATGCTACGTACACTTGTGAAGCACTTGATGTTACTGGCATCCAGTTTGAAGCAACTAGTTCATTAGTTGAATCGCCTGTTGGAGCATCATATACGTTAGTTGCCGCGTTAGTTAAACCTACTAATGTAAGTGGGCTTGTACCTGAACCATTGTCAAGTCTAAAGTCGCCACCTAATTTGTGTTCAATTACAACTTTGTTGTCTGAGTCTACTGAAGCAACAATGTTAGTAAAGCCTGCGCTGTTAATACCATCTGCCATTTCGTCGGAGTCAGTACTTGCACCTGTTGCAGTAAATGCTACTTCTATTGCTGTTGCTAATGCCGCACTACCTACAACACTCTCTGCTATTTTAAATGTATAGTCTGTTGCTGAAAGTTGAGCCGCTATTGCCGCAGTTTTAATTGTAGTTGCACCTGCCGCCGCTCTTTTAAATAATACAAAATCACCTAATTTGCTTGATGCTTCTGTAAAGTTAGATTGTACATACAATGCGTCTTTTGCTAAGTTAGCGCCACCGCCTGCTTTATCTAATGCATATAATGCACTGTGATTTGAAGCATGTATTGGTGCGTCTACTAAGTCCCAAAGTGCTGTGTCTGCATTGTAAGATTTTACTCTCCATCTTGCACCACTATTTGGTTCTGTAGTTTTTAGCCATACACTTCCACTTGGACGAGCAACTTGACCTGAGCCTGTTGACTTCCATTGTGGAACACTTGTATGTGGATCAATTGCTAATGCTGGAATAGAATAGTTTCCAACTGTAAAGCCTAATTTCTCTGCTAGTCCTGGGCTACCAGCACCTTCTGCAAGAGTAATTTCTGTGTCTGTTGAACCATCATTGTAAATTACTAATTGATTGTTAAGATTTGCTACACTAACACCTGTACCTGAAAGTACTGTGTTACTGTTTGAAACTATATCATCTAACGAAGTAGCAGATCCACCGCTGGTCGCCGCTGTTAGTGTATAGTTAGAACCAGCTACGTCAAGTACTAAAGTATCAGAATCTAATAATGTAGTTCCGCCTGTTACAACAACTGTTCCAGTTGCACTTGGTGTACTTCCAGTCCATGCTGTTGAACCAACTTGTACCCAGTTACCTGAAGTGTTTTTGTACCATACTCTGTAAATTGTTGATAAGCCAGCAGTTATAGCATAGTCGCCTATTGCGCCTATTGAACCTTTTGGTGTATATGGAGTTGAGCCGCTAGTTTTTGTTGCGTCTGTAATTATAATAGGAGTTTTAACTGCAAAGCTCTGTCCGCCTGTAGTTGATGCTGCCGCACCGTTCCATTCAAATATACCAAATGCTGTTGATGCAGTATCTGTCCAAAGTGCGCCATCTGCTGGTGCACCGCTTGGCGCATCTGCTGTTGCTTGTAAAGCGCCTAAGTCAACATCTGCTCTTACAACAAATGCTCTGTTGCTTACACCTAATAATGAATAAGCCGCTTGTAATCCATATTCATTAAGCTCTCCAGCATGAATTGGATTGTTGTTTGTATCAGTATAAAATACTGGATCTCCAAATGTCTCTGTAAGGTCACGCTGTGATGTTAGTAAGTAAGGCTTACCTGCGTTTGCTTTCAGTGATCCTGGAGCAATACCGGTACCAGCGCCATTTGTTTTATTTGCGGCGGTGGCAACGAATATCATTGGTACTGTACCTGGTTCAGCGGGTGTGTAAAAACTTTCGTCTACTACGCTAACCTGTACTCCTGGTGATGTTAGTGCCATTATATTTCTCCTATTAATAATGAATGAGTCTTTGTTATAGTTATTTAGCAGTTTAAGAATAATTCACCTGTAATATACCATAAAAAAAGGTACCGAAAAGGTGAGGTAAATACAGTATGAGACCTTTATGCAAATGCGGACAACGTCCTGCGGCTATAAACTATAAAAAAGATGGTAGAACTTACTATAGGTCATTGTGTGAGCGTTGCTTACGTAATGGAGCAGGTCATGGAATACCTAAATGGAAGCAAAGAGGCTATGAGAAAAAGAGCAGTTGCGAGAAGTGTAATTATAAATCTAAACACTCAGAACAGTTTAATGTGTTTCATATAGACGGAAATTTAGAAAACTGCCGTCCACAAAACTTAAAAACAATATGTGCTAACTGTCAGAGAATTCTGCAAAAAGAGGGAGTTGTGTGGAAGCAGGGAGACTTAGTCCCCGATTTTTAAATATTGTTTTAATAAGCACGTTAACATTTTTTTCTAGTCTATCTAGTGTACCATTATTGTCAATAGTGTAGTCGCACATCCATTGTTCAATACTCATAGAGCTATAACTTTCTAAGGGCAAATGATCTGTTCTGTCTACCCAAATAGCATGGTCAAATATTACTTCATTTTGCATTGCAAAGAATTCACGCTTGTTACGTAGTCCACAATAGATATCATGCTGATCAAATAAGTTACGTCCTAAACGTGCTAGGTCATCGCTACAATAGTTGTGTATCATATCATACCACTCAGTACGATGATTGTGCCTATCTGCATAGCACTCTTCTTCATTAGCATATCCGTATTGGTCTTTCAAATCATTATAGATAAAAAGTTCTGAACAAAATTTGCTTGATGATTGGAACGTATATCCGTATGCTTCTAACATTTCACATACAGTATCTTTACCGTGTCGGCCGTGTCCAACAACTAATAGTTTAGGTAACACACATAACTCCTTATTGAATATACTTTACAGTATATACTATTACAAAGTTAATGTCAACCTTAATCGTAGCCTAAATTGGCAACAGTTACCATTTCTTCAGACAGCATTTCAGCTTCACGAATTTTCCATGCTTCTTCAAATCCGTCTTCATGGATATAACTTTCGTTATTTCCCCAAAGTCTTTTAAAATATGAATGGTAAGTTTTTTCGACTTCTATGTCGCTCCAGGATAGATCAATAAGTTTACCTTTGATAATCCAATTTAAACGGTTGGCTTCTTTACGCACTTCTGGTGAGCACATTGTGGGACCTCCTTGTTACATTGTATTTACAAGGAACCAAAATCGTTAGCGTTAACTTAGGTGGTTTTTAGCCTATTGTGAATCCGTAACCTACGCCACCAGCAACTTGGTTAATTACATCCATTTCAAGTTTTTCCATTTCAGCCGCGGCTTCTTGTTTAAGAGCATCACCGTTAAGTGCTGAACCGCCTTGTGGTCCTGCGATTGTAGCAAACTTACTACGTGCTTCACCTAGCATATATTTGCAACTTGCTAGTGTATAATCTTTGATCCACTGATTGGCAAGATAGTCATTAAGTAGTTCACTATCTGGTCTATGGTTATATGCGTAAATTAATATTTCTTCTTCAGCTTTTGGGCGTTGTAGTAATGTTAATTTTTTACTTGTAGTATTCCATTTAAATTCAATAAATGATCCAAACATTCTTCCTACTAGTTCTTGGTACTGACTAAACATATCGTATGTTGCTAGTCCGCCCATGTTTGAACTTGATAATAGGTATGCATTTGTGTATGCTAAGTTAAACGGTTCAAATAATGATCCGCCACCTGCTTCTCCTGATTCATATAATTCTATACCAATAACATTACCAACTGCTTGTACAGAATTAAAAGTTATTGTTCTAGTTGTGTAGTCAATTGCATAATCAGTAGTTGCTTGTCCATTTACTTTTACAACAACAGTTGCAATAGAATTTAAATTATAGTTTGTACTAAATGTTTGATTTTTTGAAACTGTAGCAACGTGTGACGTAGTAAATATAGGACCTCCTGATGCAGATGTAGCAGGTCTTGAACCAATGCTTCTGCGAAACAGTTTACGTACTTCAACTACTTCATTTGGTAATACATATTCGTTCTGATCAACTACAGTAGGCATAAACAAGTAAGATTCTTCAACTGAATTATCAGACCTTTGTCTAAATTTACTAAGTGCTTTGGATAAAGCAGTTTCATAGTGGATTGGATCCAGTTCTACATCAACCATACCACCGCCCAGGAAGGCGTTTACATAGTCAAATATTGCTTGTTTTTGTGTTTGGTTAACTGCCATTTAGTTTTCTCCGTCATAGTATTTATCGTAGTTACTATCGTTACGATAAATATGTATATGCCAAAGTTAAGTTTATATAAACCAGAACGCGGAAAAGACTTTCAATTCTTAGACCGCCAGATAAATGAAATGTTCGATATCGGAGGAACAGACCTGTTTGTCCATAAGTATATCGGTACGAATGACGGAACAACAGAAAAGGATCATACACAGATCCAAGATATGTTGTTTTTAGAAAATAGAGATAGAAAGTATGATAAAGATATCTACACTATCAGAGGTATTTACAATGTACAGGACATTGACTTTGATCTAAGCCAATTTGGTTTGTTCTTAAGCAACGATACTTTGTTTATGACAGTACATATTAATACATCAGTACAAACAGTTGGGCGTAAACTTATGCCTGGCGATGTTATAGAGCTTCCTCATTTAAAAGATGAATTTGCAATGAATGATTTTAGTGTTGCACTAAAACGTTTTTATGTTATTGAAGATATTAATAGAGCCGCAGAAGGCTTTTCACCAACTTGGTATCCACACTTATATAGACTTAAATTAAAACAAATAGTAGACAGTCAAGAGTACAAAGATATACTTGACTTACCAGCAAGTGAAGACTATCCAGAAGATGGTACACTACGTGATGTATTATCAACATTCGAAGCAGAAATGAATGTTAACAATGCTGTAGTTGCAGAAGCAAATACTAATACTCCTAAAAGCGGGTATGATACAGATACAGCATTATATACACTTGCAGTAGATGAAGATACAGGTAGAGCCGCAGTAGAACAAGTTGCTGATGACGGCAGTACAATAACTGACAAAGCAACACCTAGAGGACACGGTTATGATGGACTATTGATAGGTGATGAATTTGCACCTAACGGAAGTCAGTTTGGTAGCGGTATAAGTTTTCCAGTTAACTCTGTAGACGGTGACTATTTTATGCGAACAGACTTTTTACCTCAAAGGTTATTTAGATACGAAAAAAATCGTTGGATAAAAGTACATGATGTTAAGAGAGCTCCAATGAATAATGGAACTAAAGATACACTAAGAGGATCGTTTATTAATGATGTAGACACTTATCTATACGATACTCCTATAGCAACAGACTTTATGCAATTAACTGTTGGACAAACTGAGTTGCTAACAGACATTGCTGATATGTCAGCAAAATATATAAGAATAGAACACACTAGTGACACTAGAGATGGCATCGATGTAGTTAGTTATGCAGTTGTAGACTATCCAATGAATAGTGCTACTAACTATCCTGGAATACTAAAGCCATATACAAGTCAAGACGGCAGTACACAACTTGTAAAATTAACTTTACCAAGTGCTACTGCTATTAAAAATGCAGGACTGCATACAATAACACTTTACAATGAAAGAACGCAACAACGTCAAGCTCTTTCACAAGTATTAAAACCTAAGGCAGATAACTAATGGCTGAACATTTTTATGACGGACAAATAAGAAAGTATCTTGTACAGATGATGCGTCTGTTTAGTAACTTCAGTTATCAAACAGGTGATGGCACTGAAAAGCAAGTACCTGTATTGTACGGAGATCTTACTAGACAAGTAGGCTCAATATTAAGAGATAATTCAGAAAATAAAATACCTAGTGCGCCACGTATGGCTGTTTACATTACAGGACTAGAACTAGATAGAGATCGTACTAGTGATTCCAGTTATGTAAACAAAAGACATATTAGAGAACGTGGAAAAGATAGTGCGGGCGCCTATAATGATGAAGCAGGTAAACAATATACTGTAGAACGTTTGATGCCAACACCATACAGGCTAACTGTAAATGTTGATCTATGGTCAACAAACACAGATATGAAATTACAAATTATGGAGCAAATATTAATGCTCTTTAATCCAAGTTTAGATATACAAACAACTGACAACTATTTAGACTGGACTAGTTTAACAACTATTATGCTTGATAGTGTTAACTTTAGTAGTCGTTCAATACCAACAGGTGTTGATAGCGAAATAGATGTTGGATCAATGACATTTAGTACTCCAATTTATATTAGTCCTCCAGCAAAAGTAAAACGTTTAGGCGTTGTTACAAATATTGTTACAAGCATCTTTGACGGTGACGGATATGTTGATTTTGAACAGATGTTACAAGGTACTAATTTGTTTAGTATGGGCGGAATGACTGAACCTGTTGTACAAGATACATTAGATAACACTACTAATGTTGTTGACACAGGTGCGGCACCTAGTGATGGTGACGGCATAATGAATCCTAGAAAACAAAAAACTAGACATACTAAAGAAGTAGTAAAAAATTACACACAACATAGAGTATTAATTTTAAATGGTCAAGCACAAATTCTTAAAAACGGATTGCCTAGTAATATAAAATGGGGAGACCATTTTGATGCATTATTAGGATCTTACAGAGCAGGGTTAAGTATTGCATATTTTAGAAAGCCTGATATAAACGGAATGCTTGCAGGACGTATTACTGTTAATCCATTAGACGAAACTAAACTTACAATTGACTTTGATAGAGATACATTACCTAGTAATAGTACTGTACAAGGCCCTGCACGTAATGCAAATCAATATTCAAGTATAGACTACATTATTGATCCATTACGTTATGACCCAACTACTGCTAAAGTAGCAGGACTAAGACTGTTATTATTAGGTAGCATTGGTAGTACAACAAATACAGATGGTGCTGATGCTTGGAAAAATGCAAACGGAACAGACTTTGTTGCAAACTCTAATGATATTATTGAATGGGACGGCACTGCATGGCAAATAGTATTTGATGCAAGTGCTGATAAACTTATATACAACGACGAAGTAATTACTACTTTATATACTACAAATCTTAATACAGGTGTACAATACTACTGGGACGGCGATCAATGGCTACTAAGTGTAGACGGTGAATATGCCAAAGGTGACTGGTCAATTAACCTAGACGGCTAATTACTAGTATGAACAAGATAATTTGTAGTGGAGCACTATTCTATGCTCTTGACACTAAACGTTTTTTATTTTTACATAGAGCTGGTGGTAAAACTGCTGGGACTTGGGGACTTGTTGGTGGCGGTAACGAAAATGGTGAAACACCATTTGAAGCTCTAAAGAGAGAAATTGCTGAGGAAGTATCTGAAACAACTCCTATTGTAAAAACTATTCCGTTAGAAACTTTTGTATCTAACGATGCAAAGTTCAATTTTCATACATACCTTGTGTGCTGTAAAGGAGAGTTTATTCCTATTCTTAACGATGAACACAGCGGATATGCGTGGGTTGACTTTGGTTGTTGGCCAAAGACATTACATCAAGGACTACGAAATACACTGCAAAATAAAACTAACCTTTCTAAATTAGAAACAGTATTTCAAGTTATAGATTTACTAGAGGAATAAATGACAGAGAATGTAAAACAAACGTCCTACGGTTACGAAGCAATATGGGCTAAAACAGATTCATATTATAGTAAAATTGTAGGCTTTAACAAACCTAATAAAACTAGTATGCACTTTCATAAAGTTAAAAATAAAAGTTGGTTTATTAACGATGGTAATTTTAGACTAAATTATATTGATACTGCAACAGGACAACTATTTGAATCAAATCTAAAAGAAGGACAAGTATTTAATGTACCAGCACTTATGCCTGCAAGTATTGAATGTTTAAGTCCTAGTGGTAGTTTTACTGAAGTCGGCGATATTGACGATGATGCTGACACATATAACTTAACTCCAACAGGAGAAGAACTTGCGAACACTAGCACAGCATAACGACTACGTAAATGATATTTTACGTTGGGAACAAGCAATTACACAAGTAACTAACCCAAAAGGAAAACTACATTGCGAACAGTTACTTGCAACCCTTAAAGATAAAATAGAAAGTATAGATACAGTACATTCGTCTAGTAGAGGCTTTGCTAAACTAGGCAATATTAATTCGCTTATTAAAGAAACTGTTGATCTAAGACGTGAGTTAAATAGTCTACTTAAATTTGACTAAATCTTTTTATTTGAATTGATCCAACCATAGCAGGGTGAGCAGTACACTGATATCTATAACCACCTGAATAACTTTCAGGTATTCTCCAATACAATACACCTTCTGATCTACCTTGTGCTAATGAGCCAGTAGTTTTATTACCATTAGTTTGTACATGGAAAATTTGTGTAGCATCTGTAATTGTAGTTCCTGTAGGATCTTGAATAGCAAATGGATGTCCTTGAGCTCCGTCTAATTTAAACGAAACTGTTGTGCCTGACATTACATATATTGTTGGATTTTGTCCTGAATAATGTGGAAAGAAATTGTAAGACTGTGTACCTACATTACCAACTTGAAATTCTACTAATGTGTTTTCTGTAATCTTATCAATAGTAGTACCTGTATAGTTAATAAATGTACTACCAGTCCAACTTAATAACTGTCCTTTATTATCTAATGGTAAGTTACCAACCCAAGCAATACTAACATCACTTAAATCGTCAATTTCAGTTGCACCTGTAACAGGTGGTGTGTAACTAAATGCTCCAGTAGCATTGTCATACGTAAGTGTGCCTGTGCCGCTTGGCGTATTTGATGTTACACTTAAATCTGTTAGTGCAATACCGCCTGATCCTGCAGGAGATGCTGGCTCAAATCTACTGTTAGTATTGTTCCATGCTAACACTTCTCCGTTACTAACTCCAGTAAGATCAACATCGCTAAGTGCGCCCACGCTAATAGCATTTAAGTCATTAGCAACTACTGTGTAGTCTGTAATATAACTACCTAAGTCGCTAATTTGTGATTCTGTTACGCTTAGTGCGGCTTGGTGTTGTGTAACACTTGATTGTGTAATATTTGCATCTGGTACATCTGCCCAAGTAACTGCATCAGATAAATCATTTACTTCTGCACTTAATGCACCAATACCGCCCGGTGTTGGTGGTGTATATCTAAACACGCCTGTTGTATTATCATATTCAATAGCACCATTACCGTCTGGTGTTCTTTCATTGCCTACACTAAAGTCTGATAGTGTAGCAACAGTTGGTGTATTGGTTAAGTTATTATAGTTTAAAAAGTAGGTACTGTCAAATCCATCAAAAGTATCTGCATCAGTACCACCGCCGCCTGTTGTAGAGTCAAAGCCTGGTGCCCATTGTACACCATCCCACTTTAACACTTGCCCAACTGCTGGCGCAGAAGTTGTTGTATCAACATCACTTAAAAAGTCAATACTGTGTGAGTCTAAATCAATATGTAATTCATTTGTATTTGTAGTAAGCTCTGTAGAAATATTTGTTCTACCTAATATTTTTAAAGTATCTTCTCCACTTGCTGTATACGATCCGTCATCAGTAGTAACTGTTTTAATAACATCTGACGATCCTCCTACTGCGCTAGAATTAATAGTAAGCGTCTTTCCAACAATAGCAGTAGTTACATTTGTACCGCCAGCAACTGTTAATGCATCAGTTGTATTAGATGCTGTTACTGTTCCTGTATCTGCATTAATTGTATCAAATAAGTTTTGATCTGATGATGCAGAACTTGCTTGTATGTTCCATACAGTGCCGTCATATACCCAGGTTACACTACCTTCGGTATAAGTATCGTCTGCATTAGGTGCGTCTGGAAAATTTAAAGCCATATATTAATCCTTGCTGTTACAATATTTATGCAATAATGTTCAGCCCTTCTCCTACTTGAAATCCAAATGAATTGTTGACGTCTATTTCTAATATAGTTCCTGTATTAGCACTTATAGCAGATACAGTTGTTGTAGCACCGCTTAAACGTCCTTGTATATTAAATGGTGTTGATGGATTGGTTGCAAGTACAGCATTAACTTGTAAAGCAACTCCTGAAATAATACTAGATACTGATACATTTGTACCATTGTCATCTAACCAAGCATTAGTTTCTAATTGAGGTCCGTCTTCATTTAGTACTGCTAGTGAATTAGTAAACGTCATAGATCCATTTGTTCTATACGGACGTTCTACGCCGTATCTACTAAACATCATTCTATTTGGTGAACCTAAAATACTTCTAGTATTATCATAATCTGTATCATTATTTGCTGTTTCATAAACAACACTTTTACTAACACTAGTCATTAATGTAACTAATTGTTCTGGGGTTTGTAATGAGTTTGCTTGTAAGTGTAATGCCGCTAGTCCTGCTATTTGAGGTGCTGCCATTGACGTGCCGCTTATCTTCATGATTTTGTAATTACTATTACCTGGATAATCATAAGTTGTATATCCAGAATCAGCTTCATTACTTGATGAACTCATTATTTCAGTACCAGGTGCCCATATGTTTACACCAGGTCCTTTTTTACTAGAATTTGCTGATTGATCAGTGCCGCCATTAGTAACGTAACTAATGTTGCCAACATTAAATGCTCTGTCAGAATAAGGTGAACTAGGTCTATGATATAGTCTTGATACTCCACTTACAGAAACAAAATTATTCCAATCATTACCTGTTGAAACATCTGCTTTGTAACTATCATTACCTGCGGCAATAACAACATGAATTCCAGCATCAATCATATCTTCAACTTCTGCATCAGCAAAAGCATTTTGTGCAGGGAATGTTCTGTCCCCATTTCCGTTAGGTGTAACTATACCGTAGTCTGCAAATAATTGTGCATCAGTTTGTGTTGAAAATGTCCATGGAGTTCCTCTATACGTACCACTTGAAGGATCAACACTTGAAGTACTTCTATATCCCCAACTCATGTTTACCACAGTTGGTTTGCCACTTACTTTATTATTGTGCCATAATCTAATACTATCAAATGCATCTGCAACTGGAATACCAGTGCCGTCAGTAGCACCTATCAATTCTAGTCCTGCTAATTTTTGTGAATATATAGTTGCATGTTTTGCCCAACCATATGTTTTACCTGCGGCAATACCTGCACAATGTGTACCGTGTCCATCTCTATCTCTGTAATGGTTAGCATTTTGTGTTCCTGCTATTCCACTTACTCCGTACCAATCATGTTGTACTAGTCTAGTAACTCCGTTTTCATCTTCCCATTCAGGGTGTCCTGGTTGTATGCCACTATCTTGTATTACAATATCAACTCCTGCGCCCGTTAACGTATAAAGGTAGTCTCCTGAAATTGTTGTACTTGTACCGTATTGATTTGTTGCATCTATACAACGTCTAAGTCCCCAATTAAGATCATTAGCATTGTTAAATGTTCCTCTCCAGTAATTACCTGCTTGTCTAGAATTAAGACCTATTTCAATATCGTCTCTTTGATCAGGTGGTATTTCTACTGCTAGTATTCTTGGATCTGTTGATAAATTATCTGCTTCTTCATCAGTAAGCATAAAATGTGTTATACGAGTTGACCCTAGTCTAGGGTTAGCAACTTCCACGCTTCTGTTAGGTATTGGACCGCTTCCAGTAGAAGCAACAATATCAGCTTCTACTTCGCTAATATTTTGATCACGTCTAACTATGACTGCGTATTCTTTTTCCATTATGCTAAGTTAGCCCACGCACCGTTTTCATACACTTGTGCTTTGTTAAGTGTACTATCGTATACCATATCACCATTAACTGATGACTGAGCATTCTTTTGTGCTGTAGTAAAACTTGGCAATCTAAATGGACCGCTTTGTACTATAGTTCCATCTGGAGCATCTAGTGTAATTGTACTTGTACTTACTATTTCCGGTGTGCCCGAACCGTTTGTAACTACATTTCCTACTGTTAATGTATTATTAATAGTTACTGCTTGTGCTGTAGTTGACCCTCTAGAAACAACATCATTTAATCCTGATGTCTCTGAATAACTTGTTAGATAAGAACTTAAATCTGGTGGTGTATATGTAAACACACCTGTTGTATTATCATATGATAGTGCGGCTGTTCCTACTGCATTTGCAGTAATACTAAAGTCTGAAAGTTGTACGCCGCCTGCGCCACCTACAAGATCACTTGCTAATTCCCAAGCACTGTTTGATGTACTCCATTTTAGTATTTGTCCATCTGACGGACCTGTTGCTGTTACATTACTTAAACTATTAATATCAGTTGGAATAGTTGGTGTGTTAGTAATGTTATTATAGTCTAAATAATAACTTGCTGATTGTCCTGCAAGTGTAGTAGCATTACTACTGCCGCCACCGCCAGTTGTTGCTGGTTCAATCCACTGTGTACTTGTACCATCATCGATGTAAATGTATAATTTACCTGTAGCAGTGTTTAACCATAAGTTACCTGATGCCGGTGTTGTTGGAGCAGTTTCTGATACGTCAATAGATGAATTACCACCTGACAAGTCAGCGTCTGTTGGAATAAATGCTTGATAAGTATCATCCCAAGATAGTATTTGTCCTACTGTAGGTGTAGATACATAATTTACATCACTTAGTGCTGATACGCTTGTAGTTGCTAAAGTAGATGTTCGTAAAAATGAAGTTAAGTCTACATTGTTTAAATCAGCTCTTGCCATTTCAAAGCCTGATACGTCTTTACCACTGTAAACTCTTAATGTGTTTGTGTCTCTTGAAAAGAATACTTCTCCACTAGAGCCAACATTTCTATCAAGAAAGTCGTCTGCTCTTGGTATGATTCTTAATCTATCAACAATTGGTGCTGAACTTGATCCTGCCACTGTAATCTCCTAAACTTATATTGTATTTATTTAGAAAGTGAAGGACGAGAGACACCTAATATCAAAACTCCGTTCCACCAACCTTCGGCGTTTTCGGGCTCTTCCTCAAGTATAAGACGTTCAAATGATATGCTAAAACCATGCTCTTTAAGTGCGGCTTTTGCTCCACTAACACTACCTTCAAAATTAGCATCATCTATTACTACTATAGCTTGATCAGCTAGTACTGTTGCATAGTACTTTACAGCATTAAATGTCATTTGCGGACCATGAGGACCGTCATAAAAGAAAATATCAATCGGATCAATTTGGTCAAGATCTACATCAAACAAATCTGAATCAAATACTTTAATTTTGTTTTCGCCTTTATAGTACTTGATATTTTTAACAAAGTCTTCTTTACTATTTTCTGGTAATGGTGGTAGATCATCTCTTAAGGGCTGTACTTGCTCTTCCCAATGATCTACAAAGTATGCTTTTAGTTTATTACCGTCTAGTGCGGCTGCCGCTGTTGCACCTAAATAGCAACCTACTTCTAAATAAGATTGCCCGCAACGACATAACTGATTTAGTAGCATTTGTACTTTGTGACTTGTTAGTCCGTGTATGCGCCACATATTGACTCCACTATTATATTTTTAATTGTTAGTTGAGGCTTACCATTTTTTGCTTCATATAAGTTATCGCATTTATTGCAATCCCAACAATCAAACTTACAATTCTTAATAAATTCTCTCCATGCTTGGATGGGCTTACCTTCTAAATTTTTATCGTAAATATATTCATCAAAATCAGAAAATAATATTTCTTCTCCTTTTGCATATTTCTTAACAATATCCATTGTAGAAAATAACTGTGCTACACTTTCTCTGCCGTGCATCTTAATAACATCAACATAGTATAACATCTCATACCAATCTTGTCTCCAAGGCGGAATGTTTGCTGTTTTTAATGCTGTTACTGGTTCTGTAATATCCCACTTAGGGCAACTTATACGACTAATAGCATCATTAAAATATTGTGGTCCTGTTGATGTTCTTGAATTATTAAATTCAAAATGTTCTGGCATTACAGGACAACTACCTACACAACCTTCATTGCCTAGTATTGCTATTTTAACATTATACTTTTCTTTAACTTGTTTTATTTTCTTTAAAGTATCTCTATCACGTACTAAATCTCTGTCAATATTAATGTAATGAAATCCTGCTTCTGCTTGTTTTGCAACATCAGCCGCAGTGTTTACTTCACGTAATATAGTATTTTTAATCATTAATTGAGGGAATTCTTTTTGTATTTGCCCTGTCATTACCCAGTGTGTATGTGGGATAGTAGCAGACCTAATGCCTTTATGATGATATAGACTTTTAAAGTTTTCAATCCATAAATCTAAGTTCTTTTGATCAGGTCGCACAAGAGTATTATTAAATGTAGCAGACACTGGAATGCCTAACTTGTCTTGAATAATGAGTGAGTTTTCAATCAAGTCATTCGGGTCATTTACAAAAATATCTCCCATCGCATCCTGATCAAAAGGAGGTATACGAGTAGTTATGTATACATCGTATATGTAACTTTTATAATCAATCAGAAACTGATAGAATTCCTCAAACTGTTTCTGGTCCAGTTTTGGATTCAGGGGTATGCTGAACATTTGATTCCTTGTCTTTAGATTTGCCGCTTAAGATTTGTGTTGCCATTAACTTATCTGTTACACTTGGTACGTCATAGTTTGGAATAGCATTTTTATTTTCTAAAAGGCCTTCATTAACTGCACCTGCAATTTGTGCAAGTCCATTTTGTAATCTTTCATTGTACTGTATAGTTGTTGCCAATGCTTCGATTTGATCTTCTTCTGGCATCATAGCAATTGAATCCATATTACCTGAACCAATGCGTCCGTAGGATACCATATCCATAGCCGCTTGTTTAGCCATACGTGTTACCCAATATTTTCTTTCTTCTTCATGATCGTATGACATTGCTTTGTCTAATAATTCATTATCATCACCAGCAATCTTCTTTGTTAAGTTTAAGTATGTTTGTACTTCTTCTGCCGCTTGTCTAATTTTACGGTTCCATACTTTAACATCATGTTCCATGTCTTCAATGTCAACTGCAATTAGTTCTTTTTGTAATTCATCTTGACATGCATCATAGTCTCTTTTTGCAATTTTAACTTCAACTAGTTTACGTTTTAAACTGTTGTTAATATTATGCCAAGAGTGGTGTCTTGTTTCTAATTCTAACAAACACTGTTTTAATTTTCTATATGGGGTAAGTTGCGAGTCAGCAACAAAATGCTCTGACTGATACGCTGATTGTCCACTATTTAAGTTTAATGCACCGTCCAGTATTTTACTGTCTTGTTCTGATAACTTAAAAAATTCTTCAAATCCGTCGTATGGATTTACTCTAGTTTCTAATGCCATATGCGCATTGGCATTATTTTTCTCAGCATTATTTGCTTGTTCACTCATTTTTTTCTCCTAAGAAATAGTTAGTCTTTTGACTATACTTATTTACTTAGATGCTATTTCTAACAGTTAGAAATTGAGCTTGTTACCAAATTTAGGATTGTTTTGATCTACCATTGTTTCACCAGTATCTGGGTCTTCAAATATACGTACACCGCCTACATCCATAAGTCCTAATGACATAGCTTGTGCCGCCGGCATCATAATACCAAGGTATTTTTCGTATAATATGTTTATATCCCAAATACTTCCTGAGTTTTTAAACTGCTTAATTAGTGATTGGTATTCAACTAGCATAGTAGATAAGTTATCTTGATACTGTTCAGACTTTTCTAAAATTTTATTTGCAAGAGTAGTTTTATCCATTGATCTTTGTACAGCAAGATAATCAAGGAATGGTGTTACGTGTGCAGGATCGTCAGCGTAAGTTAACCATTCACGAGCTTCGTGCTTTTGTATTTCCCAACTTGCTTTTTCTAATTCAGTAGTATTATGCAAGTGGCGGAATCTATAATTGTATTCTGTTTCAATAATTTCTTTTGCAAAGCGGTACATAAATGTACGTATCATTTCCTTAATCTCGGGAGTAAGTGTAAAAGGAACTTTTTGCTCTTCTGGAATATCAGCAGTTTCTGCCCATCCATATTCGTTATTCCAAATCTTAACAGTATCTCTTACTTCTGAGAAAAACAACGTTCCGTACTTAGCTTCAGTTGCTGATACTTCTTCGTAACCTGCTGGTATAGTTGGATATATTGTATCAAATAAAGGTTCTGCAATTTCTACACAACTTAAATCAAATAAGGTGTACATGTCTTTGCAGTACATGTTTGGATCGTTTTCAGACATACCAAAATATGGTCTCATCGCTTCTGTCTTTGTAATTATATATTTCATTTTAGAATCCTGCTCCCGCTATAACTGTGGCAGCTCCAGTGCTACATGCTCCTGAGCTTTGACCGTAATGCCCTTTAGGCATTGCCGCCGCTCCCATTGTAGTCTGACTATCACTGCTATATGATTGTTTTACTGTATGATTGTTTTGTTGGCCATCGTAATGACCCATTACGTATCCCCAGTCCTGACCTTCCATGGAGTTTTCTTCTCCATAAGATCTAACCTTACTGAAGTTTGCTAATGTGGCGCCGGTTGCGTCACTAAATCTTGCAATACCTGATGTAACATTGTTACCTGTAAATGCGTAAAGATGTCCCCATTTAGAACCTAAGTTCTTAGTTTGATAACTTGTCTTACCATAGTTGCCACCCTGGTCCCAACCGTTTGTCCATGTTGTTGTTGCCCAAGTAACGTACTTATACTGGTTACCGTTACCATTAAAGTAACCGCGATTTTCACCACTAACTGCATCTCCACGCCCGGACATTCCTGAATCCCAACCAGTATACATAACTTCTGTTGGGAAGTGCATACGGTTAGTACTTGTATCACCACCGCCTGATATCCAACCACTTTGGCCTTTGATATCTTCACATGCAAGTGCATCAACTCTGTTTACATTCATTTTCATACCACCTACGTGGTTACCAAAACCTGCTGTACCATAACCTAGTCCTTGGTTTTTAGGATCATTACCTACGTAACCATAACCAATTCCAGATGATGAAAAACCATCTGATGTAAACATTCTAATTGATCCGTTTGTTAAACTGTATGAACAAATTTGATCGTGTGCATTATTGTAACCGTTAGTTGAACAAATATATGCATGATAATCGCTCCAAAAGCCATTTGTATATGCACAAAAGTTAGAAAGTTGTTCTCCACAATAAACAGTAGTATCTGTATTGTGCCAAATTTTATTTACTGAGCGCCACGGAGTTGAACCTTTATAACCACCTGCTAAGTATCCGTGTGTATATATAGATCTATATCTCCACTGGTTATTATCTAACTGTGTGAAGCCGCCTCCCATATATCCCCAACCTGCACCTGTGCTACCGTCTGAAATAAGTTTTGCACCTGTATCTGCTGTACTAGTCGGTGGTACCGGTTTTACTTCATTTGCTCCTAAGAAAAACGCCATTACATTCCTCCTCCGATAACCGTTGCCGCCGCTGTTGAACACGCTCCGGAACTCTGTCCATAGTGTCCTTTAGGCATTGCATTCGCTCCAAGTGTTACTTCTGAATCACTTGAGTGTGTTTGTTTAATAGTATGATTGTTTTGCTGTCCATCATAGTGTCCCATGATGTAACCCCAATCTTGTCCGTCCATTGGATTGTCTTCGCCATAGGATCTAACTTTACTAAAGTTTGCTAACGTAGCACCAGTTGCATCGCTAAAACGTGCTTTACCTGATGTAACATTATTTCCTGTACCAATGTAATGATGACCCCATTTTGTTGATTGTATTTTACAGTGGTTATCTTTACCCCAGCCGCCGCCTTGTGGCCAGTTAGATGTCCAAGTGCTGTTACTCCAAGTTACATATTTGTAGTTAGTGCCGGACCATTGGAAATAACCACGACTTTCGCCTGCGGCCGCTGTACCTCTTCCTGAGTTACCACTATCCCATCCAGTATACATAACCTCTGTTGGAAAATGCATACGGTGTGTTGTACTAGTACCACCACCATTCATCCAACCACCTTGACCTTTAATGTCTTGTGTTCCTGCCGCATCAACTATTGATGTACTTAATCTCATACCACCTACGTGATTTGTAAAACCACCACTACCGTATGTTAAGCCTTCATTCTTTGGATCGTTACCCTGATAACCGTAACTCAGTCCAGCTGATGAAAAACCATCTGCTGTAAACATACGTATAGTACCGTTTGCTAATCCGTAACTTGCCATCCAATCGCCACCAGCGTTAAATGCTCTACCTGTAGGACCTGCTTGAATATAACCATTATAGTCTGAATAAAAACCGTCACAGTATGATTGAGGTCCTGAAATTTGTTCTCCACAGTACAAAGTACTATCTGTAGCATGCCATGTTTTGTTTACTGAACGCCATGGGTTAGAACCTTTGTACCCTGCGGCCAAATAACCATGTGTGTATATAGATCTATATCTCCATGCTCCGCCGCCTTGTACAGAGCCTGCGCCTGTATAGCCCATATATCCCCAAAACGAACCATCTGATCCATTTGAAATAAGTTTTGCACCACGTGAACTATCACTACCTTGTGGTAAAAATTCTAATTCTGTATTTCCTATTTTAAATGCCATTAGCCTACACCCCCTAAAATACTTGCCGCACCTGTTGAACATGCTCCGGAACTTTGTCCATAATGTCCTTTAGGCATACACCCTGCGCCCATAGTTACTTCTGAATCACTTGAGTGTGTTTGTTTAATAGTGTGGTTATTTTGTTGACCGTCAAAGTGTCCCATAATATATCCATGATCTTGACCGTCTTCTGAATTATCTTCTCCGTAACTTCTTACTTTGTTAAAGTTTGCTACAGTTGAACCAGTTGCATCACTAAATCTTGCTTTACCAGCTGTAACATTGTTACCTGTACCAATATAATGGTGTCCCCATTTTGTTGATTGTATTTTACAATGTCTGTCTTTACTATATCCACCCCATGATCCTGTTCCTGACCATGTTGAGTTTGCCCATGTTACGTATCTATAAGTAGATGTCCAAGCAAAGTATCCTCTGTTTTCTCCATGCCCGCCACAGCCGTATCCATCTGTACCTGAATTCCATCCACTGTACATAACTTCTGTTGGAAAGTGCATACGTGATGTATCTGCACTGCCGCCGCCGTTAATCCAACCACTTTGACCTTTAATGTCATTTGCCGCAGGAAAGTCATAACGGTTAACGTGCATTCTCATACCACCTACGTGGTTACCATATCCTGATGTACCATAACCTAGTCCTTCATTCTTTGGATCATTTCCTACATAGCCGTAGCTAACACCACTAGATGAAAATCCATCTGATGTAAACATTCTAATCGAACCATTTGCTAAACTATAACTTGATATTGCTGAACTAGTACCACTAAAGCCACCACCAGTCATTACATATGCATGATGATCACTCCATACACCGTTTGTATATGCTTGTGTACTTGCTAACTGCTCGCCGCAGTATAATGTTGTATCTGTATTGTGCCAAGTTTTATTAACACTTCTCCAAGGATTGGAACCTTTGTAGCCAGCCGCTAAGTATCCATGTGTATATATAGATCTATATCGCCATTGACCTGTGTCAACTGCTGCCGGATCGCCGCTTGCCGCACCCATATATCCCCAGAATGCTGTTCCATCGCCATCGGACATTAATTCTCCTCCGCGAGTGGAATCATTTCCGGGTGGTACTGGAACTACTTCAGTTGCTCCTACAAAGAAAGCCATTTATGCTGTCCCCTTTAAACCTTTTATTTCCTGCTGTAATTCTTTTACAGCTTCAACTAGTAGTGCTACCATGTTTTGGTAGTTAATTGCTTTAGTACCCATATCATCGTTTGCTGTATGAACCATTTGTGGTAATACTTCTTCAACTTCTTGTGCAAGCAAACCAATTTGATTGTCCTTGCCATTCATTGTATATTGTTTACCATTTAATTTTAATACTTTTGCTAAAGCATCTTTGATACCAATAATATTAGATTTCAATCTAATATCTGAGTTAGAAGTAATATCGCCAGCCGCTGTAATGTCGCCTGTTGACGCAACTGTACCTGCTGTTAATGTTCCTGTAATTGTTAAATCACTACCAAAACTTGCACCACCTGTAGTTGCAAATCCGCCTGCTGTGACTGTTCCACTAAAGTTACCAGTTGCTCCACCTAGCTCACCAGTAATTGTTAAATTACCTGAGTTGGGTGCAAACTGTATTCTTGATGAACGTTTTGCGTTTGAAAAACTTGATCCTGCATCAGCTGTAAGTACAACATTAATGTTACCACTTGCTGTATCACTTGCTAGTGCTAATGACGGTGAAGCCCAACTTAATGTTCCTGACCCGTCTGTTGCTAATAGATAGTTTGCTGTTCCGTCTGCGCCTGGCAACGTCCATGTAACATTACTAGCTACTGCCGCTGGAGATTTAAAAGCAACGTAGTTAGTGTTATCACTGTCTCCTAAACGTAAAGAGTTTGCACTATCTACTCTAAAGTCTTTTGTAGAACGAGCAATACCTGTACCGTTAGGTTCTAAAACAACATCTGCATTGGCTATCACTGAACCAAAAGTGCTATCTTCAACACTAATGTTTCCTAGTATTGGTCTTCCTAGTTTTCCTGTTGAAATTCTTCTAGCCATAATCTATTTCCTTATACTGTTGCTGTTTCTATACCGTAAACTACTACAGTTGTCTGCGTTGCTGACGAACGAGCAAATACTTTACGGTCTGCTTCAAGAACAACACCTGTTCTTTCAAGTACACCATTTGGTAATATCTCTGTTTCGTATTCTATATAGTCATCTGCCTGTGGTAGTGACTGCCCTGGTTTTGCCAATGCAAGCCTTACTGTAATCGATGTTGCATTTTTATTACAAATGCTAACCGACACTACAGAAAAGTTTCCATCGGGTACATCGTATATGTTAGTATACGTTGTCGCGGCTAAATCCGCTGATCCTAGTACTCCGTTTGCCATTATCTTAATCTCCTGTTATATGCTAGATATTTCAACATTTTATCTTACTAATATTTATCCGTTACTGTTATCTCTGGTAATAATTCCATGCTAGAGGATATCCTAGCACTGTACCACTGAACACAATGTTCGCTTTAATTGTTATTGGGCTACCTGACACTGTTGTAATTTGTGTTCCGCCTATGAATATATCACCTGCTGTAACACTGTTAACAACTAGCGTAGCACCACCACCACCAATTTGTGATTCAATGTATGCCTTAATCGCTCGCTGTGTTGGAACAATCGTATCACTGTTTGCAGTAAAGAATGGATCTGTACTAAATTCAGTAATACTTGCTGAGTTACCACCTAGTGTAACTTCACCCAATGATAGTTCTTGTAGACCTGCAATGTTAAACGCTTCAGCGTTCAATGTTGCAACACCAGTTGCCTGTTCAACACTAAACAAGTCACCAACTCTAAAGTTACCGTCTTGGTCAGTTGCTGTGTAGAACACTCTACCACCATTAGCATCTTGTGTTTCTCTATCCTGGTTAGGTACGTTAACTGGTACACCTGGATAGTTAGTATCTGCAAAGTTACCTGTACCAATATCTAGGAAGTCATGTCCTGTTAGACGTACTTGACTAAATCTGATACGCATATTTACAGCATCTCCATCTGATGGAATATTTGCTGTAGTTATTGCTGGTGAAACTTGTAAGAACGTTGTATACGATCCATCATTACTACCAATAAACGATACTGTACTAACCAACTTAAAGAATTGTCCTGGAAGTCCTGCAAACTCAACATTAGATCCGTTAACTGGTCTTGCAGTAAGTCTTCTTACAGCAATATACGATCCACTTTGTAAGAAGTCTGCATTACCGTTACTGTTTAATGCATCAATTGATGCAGTTGCAGTTGTAAAGCCACTACCTCTATTAATAAATGTTGGTTGTCCAAGTACTCCTGTTCCTAATCTTACTACTGGTGTAACATCTTCAATGTTATTTGGATCTGTTACAGTAATAGTTGGTGCGCTTGTGTAGCCTGAACCTGGTTCATAAATTCTAAACTCAAATATTTGTTCATTTGCTAAACCTGCTCTTGCTTTTGTTCTAGCACCAATCTTAGCGTATTTTGCACTTGTACCTGTAGCATTAGGAAGTATACTAAACACTCCCATCTTCTCAGGGTTACCAAATGCAACTGCATTAAATCCACCTGTTACAGCAGATCCTAATGATTGTAGTGTCCAAACTATTGCATCTTCTGAATAAAGAACTCCGTCTGTATCATCTGATGTTAAAATAAACACACCGTGTCCATATGCTAAGTTACGTTCTGTTCCAGCAAGTGTACTTACGTTTGCACCGCCTGGGTATGCTGGATCTGCCCATGTAATACCATCTAAACTGTACATTACACCAACTGTTCCGCCTGTTACAACAAAACGTCCGTTACCCCAAACTACTGGTCCTGATATTGTTCCTGGTGCAGTAACATCAGTCCAAACAACACCATTTGTTGAGTAACTTATGCTTGTTGTTCCTGAACGTACAGCAACATATAATCCTGCTCCGTATGTAATACTATCAAAGCCTACTGCTGATAATGCACTTGATGTTAATGTCCAGTTTTGACCTGCATCTTCTGAATAAGCAACATCTCTGTCATCATCTGAAATAACAACGTATCTATTAACTGCAACGTCAACGTTACCAAATGCAACACTCTTTTCACCTGCACTACTCATTGCACCTGGTAAAGTACCAGCTGTCCAAGTATCGCCGTCTCCGGAACGTGCTATGTCGTTAGTTCCGTCACCAACAATAATTATTGAGCTTGGGTGGAATGTAGTTGATCCATCATCAAGTAAACCTTGAGCAATGTCTGACCAATTACCTGCACCTGGTGCTGTAATATTTTGTGACTGCCATGTAATACCATCATAACTAATTGCACCGTTACTACCTGCGCCTGCGCCAAGGAAGAATCCTTTGCGTCCTTGACCAATAAAGTCAAAGTCTACAACTGCACCATTAGCATTAAGTGATGTTAATGTTATTGTTATATCGTGTGTTATATCTACGCCACCTAAGTTAGAACCTTTAATTGTTACAGTTGCGTTTCTAACATAACCTGTACCTGCGGCATTAACTGTAACATAGTATTTGCTACCGTTACGTGTAACATCAAATGTTGCACCATTACCGTCTGATTCAGTTTCAGAAGCAACTCCTGTATATTGAGCCGCTGTTTCAATAAACTCGTTTGCATACCAAGTTGTTGATGTTGGTAGCGTACTATCACCTGAAGTGTTAGTTGGAGCAGTAAACGAAACTGCTGGTTCAATCAAATATGTTGAAGTTGAGTTAGGTTCTTCCCAAGTAAATCCTGGAAGTACATGATCCCAACCTGCAACTCCGTCGCTTTCTCTTTCAACAGTTGCTACTTTAGAACCTGCATTGTATGTGTCAATTATACCAAATAAACCTGCACCAGCACCGCCAACAATTTGTACTCTCATACCAATGTATGCTGAACTAATGTTACCGTCTGTTGCTGATATTGTAAGACTTGTAGTACTACCTGCTTGTGCAGTATTAGTAACAACTAAGTAACCTTTACCACCGTCTGTAACATTTACTGTATTACCAATACCAACTTGATAAACTGCACCGTCTCTAAATTCATCTGATACTGTTTCTTCGTTTGAACCTGGTCCAAAGAAGTCTAGTTTTGCTTCAGTATAGTCATTACCAGCATGTGAGTATTCTAATGCTAGTAACTGATCTGCATCTGTATTAACAGTTGCTACAGTAGCGTTATACTGGAATTTATTATCAATGATACCTGTTACTGCTATTTCTTCTGGGTCAGTACCTTCTGCTACTGATCCAAATGCACCGTAAGAGTTGTTACCATTTGTTGCACGTATACGTCCGCCGTTCTCTGCAAGATAACCTACATGTGAATAGTATGTAAACACTGACACAAGTTCTGCTCTACCGTTGTTTGTAATCCATGCACCAATACCATCACTAATAACTTGTGTAAAGTCATTTGATACCATTGAGTCGTTACCACCGTTGTGTAGGGCACCGTCAATTTTTTGTCCTATTGCACCAAATCCAAATGTTGTACAGTTTTGTATGTACGGTGATCTTGCACTAATCCAAACTCTTACATCGTCTGGACCATAGCCTGGATCTAATGATGCATATGCACCTGCTGTTGGACGTCTTGTTCCGTAAGCATTTTCTGGACTTAGGTCGCCTTGTAGGCCTTCCATTGTTTGTAATCTTAAACCTGTACCGTTACGTAAGTAGTAGAAATCTTCTTCTTGTGATCCTATTACATTATTAACATAGTAACGTGCCGCTAGTCTTGATTTATAAGCACCTGGTCTATTAAAGCTAATGTTGTCAGTATATGTTCTTGCCCACTCTTGAGTGTTAGTCATATCCCATTTCATTGCTTCAATGTATTCACGTACATCACGTTTACATAATGTTTTATTGTAAGCATAATCTGCTTTTAATTCAAACGATGCTCTGTAAGTATTACTTACACTACGTACTGCTTTAACTCCAATTTTAGAAGCATGTGCTATAACATTACTTACTGATGTAGCACTTGCTAGTGTCATTGTTGGATAATTTTTAACACCTGCCGCGTTACCGCCTGCAACTGATTCTATTATTCCTACTAATGCTTGTGCTGTTGTTGCTTGAGTTGCTGTACCAGCTGAAGCAGATGTATCTTGTGTTCCGCCGCTTAATTTTGACCAACCTGCTGTATTATCTAATACAATGTTATCAATAAACGATTGTAAGTAGTTAAATGCAAGTCCACTTGCAGTAGCATTATTACCAAGGTTAGCTTTAAACTCTGTGCTTGTAAAGTATCTTGTAGCAAGTCTATGTGTTGCACTGTTACCACCATTTAATAAGTCATATCTTAAAGCATCAACTATGTACCCTATTTCAGTTGTAAACTGTGTAGTGTCCATTGCTGTGTAAATTGAATTATAGTTTTGGTTAATCCATTCTAATACTTCTGTTGCTATAAATGCTTCATTGTTTGCTACTTGGTCAACTGCATTGTTTGTGCCTGTGAAAGTTAATGCGTTTGCATTGCCTGCACCGTTGTTTACAATATCAGTAACTTCGTCAAATCCTGCATTTGATCTTGACAAGTAAGTTGCATTTGTTCTAAACTCTTTTATTCCTGCAACTAGTCCTTTAGCATATGATATACCTGCCGCAATTTGTGTTTTACCTAGTGCAGTTATTGATGCATTGTCGCCTGTTACAAAATCTAAGCCTAATGCTACTTGGTTGTAGTTAGTATTAAGAACTGCATCAAATGCAATGCCTTCAACTATATCAGACATATCGTTGCGTAATTTACCTTCATCTAATTGTACTACAATTGAATCAGTGTCGTATAATGCAACAGCTGAACCACCTGGTGTTGCAGATAATGTAAGTGTTGTATCGCTTAAAATATCTTTAACATAGTAAGTTGTACTTACTGCAAGGTTTGCGTCTGTTACTGCGTCTGCAGAGTCATCCATGTTTTGTGCAAGCACTTTTTGATTTGCTTTTAACCAACTTGTGTCTGCTACTGTTAATACGCTTGATGCTTGATCAGTTTTGGAAACTGCTATCTTGAACCAATCATCAACGTGTGCAACAACTTCTTCTACAATAAATTCTTTATTAAGTTCTAAGTGTCTTACTGCGTTCCATACTTCTTGATCGCTGTTAGATTTACCACCTTCTGCTGTAGCATTAAAGATTGTATCATCAATCCATTCCCAAGTATTGTTTACTGCTTGTACTGCTGGAGCAAAGCCACCTGCTGTAACTACTGATTCTAATACTTTAGTTCTTGCAAATTCAAATGCCGCAATACTTGCAGTTTTTTGATCGTTAACAACATTTTTACTTGGTGCTCTTAAGTATGACTGCGCCGCAAACATACTAGCATAGTTAGTATTCAATGCATAGTCGTATACAAAAGCAGTTATAATTAATCCAACATCTCTTGAACACTTAGCATGATTGTAATTAAAGTCATTGTAAGTATCTGAAATATATTGGATAACATCTAGTATTGTTTGTGCTCTAGCAGTATCCATTGCGCCTTTTTCAGTTTGCAATGTAGCTGATACACCTAATGATGCTAAGTCTGGATATACTACTGCTGGCATGCCGTTAGCATTTCCTGCTGTTAATACATCTTCAATAATTTGCATGTTTGCAAGTAATGCATTACCTTCAGTTGAAGTTGCCGCTGAACCTAATTGTGTTTGGTTCAATGCGTTACCTGAAGATTTAGTTACTGATGCTTCTCTTGCAATTTGATCTAATACTGTAGCAAGTCTATCATATGCCGCCGCAGTTTGTGCTGTTTGGCCTGCAGGATAAGTATCGCCGTAAATTCCAAAGTAGGATTCAGCAATTCTTGATGCTCCCATTGTACCGCCATAAAGTATATCATACTTCATTGCTTCAATAATATAGCCTACATCTCTTGCACACTTAGTTGCATCATATGTAAAGTTAAACCAAATACTGTTTGGATCTGGTGTTGTAGTTGTGTTTAATAAAACTTGATCATCAATCCAAGCATTAATTTCTGCTTTTATAAATGCAATGTTTGCATTTAAGTCTGCAAACGCATCATCAGCATTTGTTGTTGGTAATGAACTTGGTGTTGGATATACATTTGCATCTGCCGCCGCTAGTCCGTTATCAATAATATCAACTATTTCATTAAATGCCGCAACCATTCTTGCTTCTGCTGTTGCATCAGTAATGTCTGCTTTTAGCTCATCTCTTGCAAAACGTAATGCACCAATTGTTTCAATACGCTGTGATGTTAAGTTATATGAGTTAGTTGGACGCTGATAAGCAATACCACTAAACACACCGTTATAGTTTGTACCTAATGCTACATCATATGCAACATCTGTAATAATATTTGTTAAATCTCTGCGACAAGTTGCACTATTATATTTGAATGAACCAAAGTTCTTACTAATAAAGTCAATAGTCCCAGTTTGTATTCCTAGTAAGTCAGTAGTAGTTTGAGTTTGTACTAACTGTGCATCCGATGTTGCTGGAATTGTTGGATATGTAATTGCCGGAGCATTGTCATATCCGTTATCAATTGTGTAAATTACATCGTCTAGTAAGTTACCTATTTCTGTTGAAACTGCAACACTACCACCTGTACCTGCAATTTGAGGAACTGCAACAGTTGATACGTCTGCCGCATCATCTGGTGTTTGACTAGTTGGGTTAACTACAATGTTACGTCCAACTGTTTGTAGTAATGATTTAAGTTGTGCGTATGCCGCTAACGTTGCTGTTTTTTCAGTACTGTTAATTTGTAATGTATTTGTATTACCGTTGAAGTATGCTTTACCTGCTTCAACACTCATCCAGTTACCGCCGTATGTTAAGTCATACGCAACATTGTCCATAATTAAGCCAACATCATTTTTACATTTTGTTTTACTGTAACTTAGTCCTGGATAGTTTTCTTCAATGTAAGCAATTATTTCTGCTTGTATAAATGCTTTGTTTTGTAAGAATAAATCTCTTGAACGTCCAAAATTTGGATCAGTCATTTCGTATATAGGTGTATAAATTGCTTCAACTTTAGTACCTGTTGAACTATCAATTTGTCTACGTATAGTACGTGCTAATTTTTGTACTTGCGGACCAACTACATCAGTTTCTGCATAAGGCCATGTTTGGTCTTGTGTTAATGCATTTGCTGTTGTTTTGGAAACTGCAACACCTTCAACAATATCTGCAACAACTTCTTCTACACGAGAAAGTCCTTCAAAACTAAATGGTATATCTTGTTTTGGTGTTAGTGTAGCATTTGTTGCTTTGCGAGGCTGTACGTTTGTTGCACGTAATTCGTCTCCCATAATACAACATTCAGCTGGTACAATAATTGGAAGTACTTCGTAGTAGTATCCTGTAGAAACTTTAATTAATGTTGTTGGAACAATTTTCTTAGGCAACACTTGATTTGGGTTAGATGCTGTAATTGCATCTGTTATCATTTTAACATTTGCTGTAATATGGTCAATTACAGTTTCAGCAGATAAACTTGCATCTGTATGTTGTGCTACAATCGCTGTTGAGTTATCACCATTTAATGTTTGATAATTTACTGCTGGTGCTGTTTGATTTAAAACAGCAGTCATTACAGTTACACCGTAGTTAATACTTGCTACTGTTTCTGCTTCTTGTCCTAGTGTGTAAAAATTAGTTGCATTTTTAACATACTCGTACATTGCGTCCCATGTAAGTTCGTTACCGCCATGTTTAATATCCCAAATAACTGCGTCTACAATAAGACCCATATCTCTTTCACATTTTTCTGCAACGTATGCAAAACTGCTTGTAAATGGAGCAACGTTATTTGTAATTTGATTGTCTGTAAATTCAACAATTTCTCTTTGAATAAATCTTCTGTTTAGTTCAAGTAGTTTTGCCGCATTAGGATTCTTTGCACCACGTTCAATTTGATGTGCCGCATATCTAATAGTTTTAAAAGGTCTATCAATTGTTTTACCATATATTGGTGCTGGGCTATCTTTACCGTGACCTGCAACATAATAAACATCATCTGTTTCGCCTATGAATTCCCAGTTAGGAAGTCCTTCGGAGTTAACAGTTAAAATTTGACCATCTTCACCAATTGGTAATCTTGTTGGAGCAGATCCACTATAGTAAACTAAGTCACCTTTTGTAGTAAGCACAGATTGTTCTGTACCAACAGCAATAACTTGCCAATATACGCCACCAGTGTCTTGGTCTGGTCTTGAGTTAATAGCAAAGCCTGCACTGCCTGCGCCATCACCATCTGATAAATGTCCGTTAATACATATGTATGAGTTATCACCGTAACGTGCAACATCACCAACTTTGTATTCTACATCGTCTGCCCATACTGCTCTCCAGTTTAATCCTGAAGTAAACTTTTTCCAGTAAGTAGCATTTGGTGGTTCTTGGTTAGTGTGGTCTAAAATACATAGATATGTAAAACCACCGTAACGTACAACGTCACCTACTCTATATTCTTGTGCTGTACTATCAGCACCCCATTCGTCTTGGAATTTAAATCCTTCACTAAACAAGTCCCAGTTTACTGTACTTGTTGAAGGAAACTCTCCAATGTGATCTGTTTTTGCAATATACTGGTAACCACCATATTGTACAATATCACCTGGTTGATAATCTTTATAGGCATCCCATTCGCCTTCGTACTGGAAGCCTTCTACAAATTTTTCCCAATTAGCACTGTCAGTACCAAATGATGCTGAACCTGTGTGCTGTGCTGTTGCAATCCACAAACTAGCACCGTAACGTACTACGTCATTTACTTTATAACGTGTTCCAGTAATCCACTGTGACTTATATTCAATACCTTGGTTTAGATAATCCCATTTTGCTTGGTCTACTTCTAAGCCATTGGATAATGATCCTGAAGTATGTGCTGTATTACACACATATGAACTTCCGCCATATTTAACAATGTCATTTACTTTATAACCAAAGCCTGTTTGCCAATCACCTTTCCAAGTAATACCGTTTGTAAAGGTATCCCATTTTGATTCGTCATTTTCTAATCCAACAAGTTGAATATCAATTTCTGCATCAATTGCCATGTTGTTATGGTTATGACAATAGTAGTATAAAGGATCTGGAGTTGCGCCTGTAACTGCAATTACTATTTTACGTGTTGTTGCCGCATCAAAGCCTCCAACATAAGTTGCTTTATCAGCAACTACAGCGCCGTCTAGGTAGTAAGTAACGCCTGTTTCGTATGTAGTTCCACCGTTGTGTGTACCGTGTTTTGTTTCACTGAATAAAAACGGATGAGTATCATTTGATTCATCATCTTGTACAAAAGTATAAGTGTAACCAGCAGTAAGTTGTAAGTTTGGATATTGTACACCATCGACAACAAAAACATTATTGCCTGGAGCAGAAGCATTTGTTTCTATTGTTACTGCAAAAGAGCCTGTGCCCGTTGTATTTGCAGAAGTATGATTGGTATTTGCAATATAAAGTCCTGAGCCATATTTTACAATATCATTGTAAATGTATGCTGTATTTGGGGACCAGTTACCCTTCCATGCTTGTCCATCTGAAACAAGATTCCATTTTGGGGGTACTATATCGAAATCGTTATAAAAGTCTGCGTCACTTTCATGTCCAATCGTACATATGTACATTCTGCCGCCTACTGTGACGACATCGTCTTGATAATACGTTCTGCCAGTACTCCATGTACCTTTCCAAACGAATCTAATTCTACCTAATTTAAACTCTGCCATTTGTTCTTAACTCCAAGTTACTGTATTTATCCATCTATGATATCTGCGCATTTTATTGAACAGAGTCGTCATGGCCTTTCATTAATTGTTGCATAGTGTATATTGTACCACTTATTGCAACTTGTTCTGTTGTCTCTACACCAAACTCATCTGTCGATGTATATGTTCCATCAATTGAAACATCAATTGGTATGTCAATAGCGCCGTCTGATGCATGTTCTATAACGTTATCAACTGTACCAACTCTTACTTGTCCTGCCTGTATTGCGTTTGTCTCTAAGTTCTCACCACCAACACTTAGTCTGTCTGCTAAGAATGAAGCAATAGCTCTTTGTGTTGGAATAACCTGATTGGAGTCTGCCGCAAAAGTTGGGTCTGTACTAAATTCATTAACAACTGTACCTGAACCACCTAATCTAACACCACCAAGTGCTAGTTCTGACAGACCGTCTAAGTCAAAGAATTCAGCACTAATAGTAACAATACCTGTTGCCTGTTGTACACTGAATAATTCACCTGTTCTAAAGTTACCATCTTGGTCAGTACTTACATAAAATACTCTTCCGCCTGTTTGCTCTAATACTTCATTTTCTGGTGCCGCTGTGTAGTACGCTCCGCCTGCATATATGTCAGGATAGTTTGTGTTTACAAAGTTACCTGTACCAATGTCTAGGAAGTCGTGTCCACTAATTCTACACTGACTATAACGTTCACGTAGTGTTACAACTGTACCGTGTGCTAAATTATATTCGTTTCTTAATCTTGGAGAAACTTTAAAAGCAACTAGTCTTGTTCCTGCGCCACTACCGTCATCACCTAAATCTGTAATTTCAATACCTGAGAATAATTTTAAATCATTTGGGTCATCTGTAGCTTCTTCTAATAAGCCTTCAAATTTAATTTGCACACCTGGTCCAGGAATTGTTGCAACTCCTGCTAGTGTCATAAATGCCGCTTCTGGTACAATATCTGCATAACCATCACCTGCAATAGTTACGTTTGTACTTGTTATACGATAACCGCCACCTCTATTAATAAAGTCTGGTTGTGATAACACTCCTGTACCAATTCTATTTTCAAATTCAACTTCTGATACAAATTGCGTATCTGTAACAGTTAATGTTAAAGGATTTGCATCATTATAACCACTGCCTGGATCCCATATTAATAAGTCTTGGAATTTACCTTGGTTAACACTTGCTCTAACAAGAGCTTTACATCCTGTTGTTACATGTTGTAAGCCACCGTCTGCATCTTGTGCAATTACCATGAACTTTGGAGTTCCGTCTAATGGTGCTTCAGCAATCGCCGCCCACTTATAACTTAAATTTAATGATTGTGGTGTCCATGTAATACCGTCTTCTGATACTAATGCATTTTCATAACCTTCTAGTGTAAAGCCAGATCCAACTGTAGTTGCCCAACCAACTGCCATAAACACACCTTGCGAATATATGCCGTTTTTAACAACAAAGGCTCCACTTTCGTTACAACTACCACCTGCTGTCCAAGTTACACCCTTGTCTAATGAATATGCTGTTGTTCCATCAGTTGCTATAGCAACAAATCTATTTTTACCAAATAATACATTAGTCCAAGTTTTACTTCCTGCTGGTAATACTGCGTTTCTTAGTGTCCATGTAATACCATCTGGTGATGTAGCAACGTCTTGTGTTGCTCCACTTGTTACTGCAACAAATGTTCCTTGACCGTATTGTACTGCCGCCCAGTCATCTGTTTGTGGTAATACTGATTGTGAAAATGTTAGTCCATCTGTACTATAAAGTGCATCTGCTGTTCCTGAAGCAACTAATACAAACGTGCCGCTACCAAAAGCCGCATCAGTCCAATTTCTAGTTATTGGCAATGCTCTAGTAGTCCAACTTGTTGCTGTTTCTGAATAACTGTAAGTATTCATTCCTGTAGCAAATGCTAAGAATTTATTTTCTTCTGCTAATATTTTTATGTATTCATCAGTTCCAGCGTCAAAACTTAAATTAACTTGTACCCAAGTGTTGCCATCTGCACTGTATGCCGC